>WNGP01003837.1_pt1 | contig 19615 bp, 17 predicted proteins | sample 5407671 | NCBI WGS metagenome assembly WNGP01 (sample SAMN13153381, study PRJNA577476) | soil metagenome | isolation source: 40 cm soil or saprolite under Garry oak tree replicate 2 | place: USA:California | collected 2016-06-15 | reverse complement strand
TTTCCAGAAAGCCACCCTTGTTTTCAAACCATATGGGGTGGGTGAAGTGATGCAGGCAGATCATCGGCTGAATGCCGCGGTCGTGGAGTGCTTGCAACATTTCCTGGTACCGCTGAATCGCAGCCGGATCCCATCGGCCTTCGTCCGGCTCGATTCGGCTCCACTCGACGGAGAGGCGAAGGGAATTTACACCGATCTCGCGAGCCAGGTCGAAATCGCGCTCCGCATCAGACCACCAATCGCAAGCTCGACCACAACGGTCTCCGGATTTGATTCTGCCCGCGCTCTCCCAGGCCGACCACTGATTATTATCGTTGCCACCTTCGACTTGGTGAGCTGCGGTGGAGACTCCCCACAAGAAATCTGCCGGGAAGCGCAGGCTGGAAGCGGCAAGCGGGCCAAAATCGAGTTCGCAGGAATGATCGCTTTTCACTGTCGCTACCGTCGCACGTGCATTCTAAAGCATCCGGCAATTCGCATAAACCTTACTGGTAACAGCCGTAACAGCCGTGGTTCTCGGACCTTGATGCCGTGCCATGCGCTGAAGATCGAAGCCAAACCTCCTGGTCGCAAGTGAGGAGACTTGCGAGGACAAACAATTCATGCACGGTGCCGACAGTTCAGAGGTTAGACTATGTTTCGCGGAAACTGACAATCAGAGATTAAGCGAAATCCGGTTCAGAAAAACCATCGCCCAATGGCCAGAATGATATCCCCAGTTGAGGGCTCGACTGCCGCAGTCCAAAACGACAAAACTGCATACAACCGCTTTCTTCTGCTGGTGGCGGGCCTTGGCGGTCTGCTCTACGGGGTTGATGTTGGCATCATCGCGGGTGCTTTGCCGTATCTCGAGGCTACATCAGGCCTGAATGCCGGCCAGCTTTCCATCGTGGTCGCTGCCGTGTTGTTGGGTAGTGTGATCTCCACTTTGTTTGCCGGCCTGCTGGCCGACTGGATCGGACGCAAGGCCCTGATGACGGTCAGCGGCATCCTCTTTGTCGTGAGCATTCCCATGATCGCCCTGTCGCATGGCTACCAGCCGTTGGTTCTCGGCCGCCTGTTGCAGGGCGTCAGTGCGGGCTTCATCGGAGTGGTTGTTCCGCTCTATCTTGCAGAGTGTCTGGTGGCGGCGAACCGCGGAAAGGGCACGGGAATCTTCCAGTGGCTGCTGACACTGGGCATCGTGGTTGCAGCCGTCGTTGGCATCTTGTTCAGCGTTCGTGTCGAACAGGTCGCGAGACTCGCGGACCCGGCCAGGCTGCTCGCCTTTAAGGACACAGCCTGGCGGAGCATCTTTTGGGTTTCGTTACCGCCAGGAATATTGTTCGTGATGGGCAGCCTCATGGTGGCCGAGTCGCCGCGCTGGCTGTTCCGCCGTAGAAAAAAGGAGGCTGCCTACGCCGCGCTGCTTCGTTCACGGACGAGCGATCAAGCAGACTCCGAACTCCGGGAGATGGAAGAGACTGCCCTGGCGGAGAAGGCCAAGACATCGACCGGGGCACAGGTCAAGGACTCGCTGTTGCGGCGAAAATATGTGATCCCGTTCCTGCTGGCCTGCGTCATCCTCGCCTGCAACCAGGCTACGGGTATCAACTCGATCATTGCCTATAACACGAACATCCTTTTGCAGAGCGGCCTTTCCGATGTCGCGGCTCACTGGGGCTACGTTGTTTTCACCGTGGTGAACTTCCTGGTGACCCTGGGAGGGGTCATGCTGGTGGACCGCAAGGGGCGCAAGTTTCTGCTCGCGCTGGGTAGTGGAGGCATTATCGCGTCGCTCATCTGCACAGGCTTGCTCTTCGGACGGACTGAAAAACTGCGGGTGGATTCGAGGGACGCGGTGCAATCCATGGTCAGCGCCGATCAGAAGTTGACGCTGGTTTACGATCAAAGGGTGGCGGATGGGCTTTTGAACACTGCCGGCACTGCCGCCAAGGCGATTGGGAGCAGGCCAACCTCGCTGATCGTCATCTATTCGTATGGCGACTTTCGCGCGGCCAGCAAGGTCGCACGTTCGGACGAAAGGGCAGCCCAGCCTATTGGGATCGCGCGCGAAAGCTGCGTACCCGCCAATAAAGTCGTTGCATTCTTTTCGAATCCATTCGGCAATCTCGACGCCGCCCGCCAAGCTCCTCTGAGAATTGAGAATGCGCTGATCACGCCCGTGCCGAGCACGCGCAACGGCTGGTGGGTGGCCATCACCCTGTTCGTTTTCATGGCGTTCTTTGCGATCGGGCCGGGAGTATGCGTGTGGCTGGCGCTTTCGGAATTGATGCCGACTCGTATACGGTCGAACGGGATGAGCATTGCCCTGTTGATCAACCAGGCGGTCTCAACCACCATTGCCGCTATATTCCTGCCGACGGTCGGCAAGTATGGCTACTCGACTATGTTTTTCGCGTTTGCTGGCTGCACCGTAATCTACTTCATTACCGCTACGGTGTTTTTGCCGGAGACCAAAGGGAAAACATTGGAAGAGATCGAAGCCCATTTTGAGAGAAGTCAAGCCTGAGATCTGACGAACCTTGCGCGTGGTTGTGGAATACGCATGCTCACATTATTTTCCATCATAATAGTCGGCTTCTTCCTTGGGATGAGGCACGCTACTGATCCTGACCACGTGATCGCGGTAACTACCATTGTCAGTCAGCAACGCAGCACGAAACGCGCTGCACTCATTGGGGCGTTCTGGGGAGTGGGTCACACGGCCACGATCTTTGCCGTCGGCACAGCCATTATTCTGTTCAATCTCGTGATTCCGGCGCGCCTCGGGCTGGGCATGGAGTTATCTGTTGGCGTGATGTTGATCGCGCTTGGAGGATGGAATCTGGCTGCTTTTCTGCGGTCTATGCCAGTCGCTGGTCCTGTTCAAGGCGAGCAGCCGCTGATTCACTCCCACGCTCACAATCACGGCGAGCACAGCCATGTCCACCCGCATGGTCACACCGATGACGAGCATCACCATTCAGCGGAACAAGTGCCGCTGGCGAGGCTGGATGAGAAATTCGGACGGAACGGCCTATATCAGTTTGTCCGACCTTTGGTGGTGGGCATCGTGCATGGACTCGCCGGCTCGGCAGCCGTGGCCCTGTTAATTTTGGCCAGCATCCGAGATCCCGGTTGGGCGATCGCGTATCTGCTGGTCTTTGGCGCCGGGACGATCGCTGGCATGATGTTAATCACGATGAGCATCGCCTCCGCCTTTCGGTTCGTGGGAAATCGCTTTGAAGGCTTCGGTCATCGCCTGGCGATGGTCTCCGGGTTGGTCAGCGTAGCCTTCGGCCTGGTGCTGGCCTACCAGATATGCGTTGTTCAGGGCTTCTTTAGCGCTCATCCGCATTGGACGCCCCACTGAGACCGCGGAACCCGTCACAATCTTCGCTAGCAATACCTTTCGCATTGCTAATCATTTAGCTCCGTTGCGCTAGTTCTGGCGGGTCGAAACAACTAAGGCAACCTGGTTGGTCCCGTCCAGTTTTACCCGCTACAATTCTTGCGTGAACCTTGACGACACCATCGTCGCCATTGCCACCCCGACGGGCCGCGGTGGCATTGGCATTGTGCGCCTGGCGGGACCTCAGGCTCGCGCCATCGCTGAACCGATGTTGCGCCTTGCGCATGCGCTGGAACCTGGACGTGCCGTGGTTGGGGAGCTGGTCGAACCGGAAGAATCAATAGATCGCCGCCACAACGAAAGCACTGCCCGCGTGGAGACAGCCGCCCGCGGCGGTCCAACCGAGCGACGCTCGGCGGAGGGTACGACAACTGCGACAATCTCGCCGCGAACACGAGTCTCAGCGCCACAGGAGCAACGTATCGATGAAGTCGTTGTCACGTACTTCGCCAAGCCGCACTCCTACACGACTGACGACATTGTGGAGATCTCCGCCCACGGATCACCCGTCGTGCTGCGGCACATTGTCGAGCTTTCGATCGACCGCGGCGCGCGCCTAGCCGAACCTGGCGAGTTCACCATGAGAGCCTTTCTCCGGGGACGCATTGACCTCACGCAGGCCGAAGCGGTCCGCGACCTTATCGACTCGCAAACTCTGTATCAGGCGAAAGTTGCGGCGCAACAGCTTGACGGAGCTCTTTCCCAGCGCCTGCAGCCGATTAAGCAGAAACTGGTTGAGTTGATTGCGCTGCTGGAGGCGGGCATCGACTTCGCGGAAGACGACATTTCCGTCATGCCCAATGCCGCAATCCTCGAGCACATCGCTGCGGTGCGCACTCCGCTCGAGCAACTTGCCGCGAGCTTCGCTTACGGCAAAATCGTGCACGAAGGCCTCACCCTGGCCATTGTGGGCCGGCCCAACGTAGGGAAGTCGAGCCTGTTTAACCGTCTGGTCGAGCGTGAGCGTGCGATTGTCACTGCCACGCCGGGCACCACGCGGGATCTGGTCAGCGAGACCGTTGGTCTGGGCGGTATCCCGGTAAAACTCGTAGACACGGCGGGCATTCGCCGTGCGCTTGATGAAGCCGAGTCCATCGGCATCCGCAAATCCATGGAAGCGCTAGCCGACGCCGATCTGGTCCTTGTAGTCCTTGACGGCTCGCAGCCTGCCTCTGCGGAAGATGATGAACTCATCAATCAAGCGGCGCAGCGATCATCAATTGTGGTGGAGAACAAATCCGATTTGCTGGCCAGCCCAAAAGACGTGATGGGAGCCATCGAGACTCAGGCTCCGAAAGGGCAGCGAGGTAGGGCACCCCACATTCGCACGTCGACAGTGACTTCAGAGGGTATTGCCGAACTTCGCGCGGAAATCTTCCGCCACATCGCAGGCGAGTCTGGCGCGGCGCAGGAAACTGGCTTTCTAACCAATGTGCGGCACCAAGGTCTGGTTCGCGATTCACTGTCCTCGCTCGAGGCCGCGCGGATTGCGCTGGTCAATCGCGTCCCGCATGAGATGCTGCTGCTCGATCTTTACAATGCGCTGGGTCCGCTGGACGCGATCACCGGCGCGACCACAAGCGACGACATTCTGAATCTAATTTTCAGCACCTTCTGCATTGGAAAGTAAGCTGAGGAGAGGCCCACGATGGTTGTTCTGGGCCATTTCCATTTGGTTGGAAGTGACGGCGTGCTAGCAGCGGCTGGGCAACGACGTCAAAGTTCAAGGCAAAATTGACTGCTTCGGACGGTCCCGTCCGGGACTGGTTTGGTTGGGGGGGTGGCGGTTAATCAGGACACCGTGGTGGTCGGAGCACCGGGTGACGGAGGGCCGCATGGTTTTGGGGGTGCTTATGTTTTCGGAAAGCCGACGACGGGTTGGATATCAAGTACCGAGACCGGAAAGCTGGTTCCGTCCGACGCCTCTACTGATTTTGCTGGGTATGATGGGTCGGTCGCCGTCAGCGGCAACACAATTGCGGTTGGACAACCGGTTGCCAGGGGTTGCGGGTTTACGTTTTTCTGAAGCCGCGGACCGGCTGGAGCACCGTCGACGAGACCGCGAAATTAACCGCGTCGGATGATGTCCTGGTACTGGCGGGCCTTGGCAGCTCGGTTGCAATCGGCGGAAACGCGGTAGTCTGCCGGTGCGCCCTTCGATTATCCGGGCGCGATCTATCTGTTCGTTCGCCTAGCAACCAGCTGGAGAAACATGACGCAGACTCTTTCAAGCGGATCGGTCCGGAGGTAACGCAAGAAGCCGGCTGGGTTCATCCGTAGCCTTCGGGGGGAAATACGATAGTCGTAGCCGGAGGCCAGAATCGCATCTTTGAACGAATGCCGTGAAAGACAGAGCGTGCCCGAATTTGATAGGGGCCGGGGGTGATCCGCCAGGCTAATAAGAGAGCGGCGACGTTTCACCTCGCCTGGGAGCTTGGCTATACGAAGTTGGCATCTCATGCATCTGAACCGTTTTCGAGAGCGTAAGTGCAATGACAGACGATGACTCGGCCCAGCCCCGAAACTCTCGTTAAATTGCCATTTCGTTGACCCTGGTTGCCCGTACAATTCTCAACCGAACCATAGTTTCAAGTTTTTCGGTCCCACGGGTTCCCATCCATCAAGATTCGGCCACCCCCCGAGCGAGGAGCCAAAACCTCGGGCCGGAAAAATCATTGCTCTCCTGCGACGGAATTCCTTCTCTTTCGGCAACTAATTAGATAGTGGCGGAGCTTTTGGGCTGCGAACCCAACAGGCACCGCTAACCCTGTTCATCAGCATGGAGCATCTCCGGAAATATTTGCCTACTATAATCTCTGTCGACTTCACCATGACACCTTGGGCACTGCCACTTGAGCGTGCCCGCGAGATCTGCGGTGCTGGAAACATGATTTGGCGTTATCTCATTGAAGGTCCGTGGATCGTCTTTTCCGCATACTGGGTTGCGGGCGCACTGAAGACGCGCAGAACGGTCAGCCAAGAATCCTTCGTCTCACGTTACGGCATCCTTTTTCTGGAAATTATTGGTTTTGCCCTGCTCTTCAGCGACGCAGCGGAGATCGGCGTTCTTGGTCATCGCGTTCTCCATCGAACATACGCTCTTGCTGTTGCGGGCGTCGTACTCACCTGGATAGGCATCGCTATCGCTCTGTGGGCCCGCTGGCACCTGGGACAGTATTGGAGCGCTAGAGTCACTCTCAAAGAGGGCCACAAGCTCATTCGCACTGGGCCCTACGCTTGTTTTCGACATCCCATTTATTCCGGAATCGATCTGGCCGCGGTCGGTGGAGCTTTGGCGATTGACCAGTGGCGATGCGTCGTGGGAGTTGGCTTGATCATCCTGGGCTATTGGATCAAGGCGAGGAAAGAAGAATCCATGCTGGCCGCGCAATTTGGCGAAGCCTTCAAAGAGCATTGCCGGCACACCGGTTTCCTTATTCCGAGGTTGTGAACCGAATCCGTTTGCATCCGAGAGAAGTAAAGATGAAAAATAACCCACAGGACAGAGCTTACCGGAAGCCGCAACCGATCCGGTAAAAGTGGTTCCACCCTTGTTGAAATCGGTCACCGTGGCCGTATACTTGCCGTTATTGGACGCGCCCTGCCCCGTCATCATGCCCGAAATATAGAGGACATTGCCGCTTGTCGTCCCGTATGTCGCGTAAAATTTGTCGCTGGGCAGAATGATACTTTGGAAGGAACTCCCGTCAGAAGTGGTACTGGAAAATACTCCTTGCGCTTGTCCTGCCGTGGGCGTCTTGCTGCTGCTACATCCTAATTGTGATCAATGCAAAAAAAATACATGTAAGATAGTTAATCACCTTCTGCATTGGAAAATAAAGAGCACGAGATTGTGCCCACAATCGAGCACACCCAGACACCCTGCACAGCCCCATAATCGACGTCAGCGCCGCTTTGGATCGAAGGCCAGTACAGGCTTTTGAGGCGGCTCTCGCTGCGCGGGGTCCAATCAGAGAGGCCGATGGTCAGCGTGGTCGAGGATTAGATCGCAGGCCGCTCGCCGTGTCCATAGGAAAATCGAGTTACTTCGACAGTCGGCTTAGGGCGAACCGAAACATCTGGTCGAAGGATTTTGCACCTCCATCTTTGGGGGCGGCGGCCAAGGCCTTCTCTGTCGCCGGGCGCTGATATCCGAGGTTCAGCAGAGCAGACAGTACGTCCTCTTCCGTGGGGTTCAGCGACGGAGCTGCTGGCGTGGTCGATCCTGCTTCCGGTAACTTGTCGCGAAGTTCCAGAACCATGCGCTCCGCGGTCTTCTTGCCAATTCCCGGGATACGCGTCAGCCGCGCAATATCGTTACTACGAATCGCGGCTACCATCTCGTCCGCCGCCATCCCGCTCAGAATTGTGATGGCCAGCTTGGGGCCAATGCCACTCACCGTGATAAGTCTCTCGAATAGCAGTTTTTCAGAGGGACGCAGGAATCCATAGAGCGCGATTAAGTCCTCGCGAACGTGAGTGTGGATGTGCAGCGCCACATCGCTACCGACTGCCGGCAGATCGGAGAAGGTGGGCACGCTGATGGTCACATCGTAACCGACGCCGCCGGTTTCGATGATGGCCTGGTTGGGATGCTTGGCGAGAAGCTTTCCATGCAAATGGGCAATCATGCTCAGCCATTGTAGATGGAGAGTAGCGCACAAAAGAAAACGGCAGGGCCGACCCCTGCCGCATCGATTAAAGAAGCCTGCCGTGCCCTTTACTTTCTGTTGACTGCTTTCTTCAGCTCCGCACCGGGTGTGAATTTTGCCACTTTTCGGGCAGCGATCTTGATTGTGGCGCCCGTCTGCGGGTTGCGCCCGTTGCGTGCCTTCCTCTGGGAGACAGAGAAAGTGCCAAAACCAATCAGGGCTACCCGATCCCCTTTCCGGAGGGCAGCAGTGACGCTGTCCATGGCTGTATCAATCGCTGTATTCGCCTGCGCCTTGCTGATTTCGCATGCGCCTGCAATCTTGTCAACGAGATCGGCTTTATTCATTTTTTCTCCTAGGCAGGTTTTGTTTCGTTCCCAGCGCAATACCGGGACGAAGGGGCTCGCTGAGTTTGGAAAACCTGACGGCTGTATTTTCCTCCCTCTGGACGGAATGTCAACTGTGAAAATCCGCGCCGGAAGCCGATTTCGCACTGCGGGGTGGCGAATTGGCGCTGCGGGAGCCATTTTTGACAGGGATCGGGCCGCCTCGCCAGTCTGCTAGCGATGTTTGGCAATGTTCCGGCCGCGCACCCTGGCCCTGGCATTTTCAGTCTTCCTCCCCTGTTTTTCCTCTGCCCTCCACAAGGTGTGCGGCTCCTGCACAGGATGTGCACAATGGCCCGTTGATTAGCACTTGCGCCCAATCCGCTTTCGGGTGCAAAGTCAAAAGAAGAAATCTTGTTGAAAAGGGCTCCCGGGTTCATAAAAGTTTCTGCGGAAGTTTGTCCGCTGTGCGAGGGTACAGGTTGGAAAACGGCGCCATCTCCGGCGCGATCCACCGATTCAGTGTCCAATGGTCCTAATACACCCAAAGACCGGCGTGTGACACGCTGTGACTGCCAACTGCGGGCGAGGACCCAGTCCCTACTGGCGGCGGCGCGCATACCACGCCGCTATGAGCACTGCGAGCTGGTAAATTACGACTTCGATGGGCCTCGCCGGTCTCTGGCTTCGGCGCGCATGGCGGCGTGCAGATTTGTAGAGGAGTACCCACTGGACAACGCCGGTTTGCTGCTGATTGGCAGCATCGGCGTGGGTAAGACTCATTTGGCTGTCGGGATCATCAAGGAACTCGTCCTGGGCAAGGGCACGGGCTGCCTGTTTTATGACTACCGCGAATTGCTCAAGCAGATCCAGAACTCGTACAACGATTCGGTGAAGGCCACGGAACTCGACGTCCTGAGGCCGGTTTTTGAAACTGAAGTCCTGGTGCTCGACGAACTCGGCGCCATCAAGCCAACGGAATGGGTGTGGGATACGGTAAGTCTCATCCTCAATACCCGCTACAACGACAACCGCACCACCATCATCACCACGAACTTTCCTGACGAGGCCGGGCAGGATCCCTACGCTAACCCAGCCTCAGAGTTTGGCCGCGCGCAACGTGCCGTGCGTCGCGAGACTTTGGGCGATCGTATTGGCGACCGCATGCGCTCCCGGCTCCATGAAATGTGCCGCACCATCAAGATGGAAGGGGACGACTTCCGCCAGACCATTCGCAGCGCCAGCTTTCGCTAGTACTCACCCCCGACGCGCAGAGTCACAGAGAAGTTCAAACCAGGGCGGAAAGACCGAATGACCCAGAACCAGAATTTTTGCCGCTGCGGTCCTCTGTGTCTCGGTGACTCTGGGTTGAGACTTGCTTACAATGAACTGTGCTCACTGAGCGACTCGAATTCGTCGCAGAGCGGGATTCCGAGACCTGGGCAGCGGTTCCGGCGTCCCCGGCGGTGTTCCTGCTGCGTGGCGGCGAGCAGCATTCCGAGCCCTACATCAGCAAGACCGCCAATCTTCGGCGCCGCCTACACCGTCTGCTGGGTCCTGTAGAAGGGCGCACGCGGAAGCTGAACTTGCGTGATCGCATTCGGTCCATCGAATACACTCTCACCGGCTCGGACTTCGAATCGGGCTTTCTGCTCTACAAGCTTCTGCGCGCGACCTTCCCTAAGACCTACGGTGACCGGCTGCGCTTCCGTTTCGCGCCGCTGGTGAAAATGCATCTGGAGAACGAGTATCCGCGCGCATCCATTACCACCCAGCTGGGCCGGCTCAACCGGCGCTCACTTTATTACGGGCCATTTCTCTCTCGTGCTGCAGCCGAAAAGTTCATGAACGATTCGCTCGACTTTTTCAAGTTGCGCCGCTGCGTGGACGATCTCGATCCCGACCCCAAGTTTCCCGGCTGCATTTATTCCGAGATGAAAATGTGCCTGGCGCCCTGTTTCAAGGGCTGCAGCGATGAAGAATACAAGCAGGAAGTGGGACGCGTGCGGAACTACTTCGACTCCGGAGGTGAGTCATTGGTCCGCGAACTTTCCGAACAACGCGAGGCCGCGTCGGCAAATCTCGACTTTGAAAACGCCGCGGCTCTGCACACGCGCATCGAAAAGCTCAAGCCTGTGCTCGGGCAGCTGCCCGAGATTGTTCATCGCCTCGATCAGATGCATGCCGTCATGATCCAACCTTGGGCGGCGGCGGAGTCCGTCGTGTTTTACCGCATCGAAGTTGGCTGTATTTCTGGTCCGATCGCATTTCCCATCCCCTCCACCGAACCCGCAAAATCTCAATCCATGGAATCGCGGGTGCAGGAAGCTCTGGATTCCTTTCCGCCAGCAAGGGCGAAATCCGCACTTGAAACCATGGAGCATTTGGCGCTGTTTAAGCGCTGGTACTATCGCAGCCGTCGCGTCGGGGAGGTCTTCTTCGCGGATGATCGAGGAGTGCTTCCGCTACGCCGCCTGGTACGCGGGATTTCCCGCGTCTACCGCGGCGAGCACCCAGAGACTACAGTCATCGAACCCTCCTTTCCTCAAGGGAAGCAAGTGAAAAATGAAGAACGCCACGAAAAGAACAAAGACGAACGATAGAAGCCACGACCGGGAACTTCGCAGGCATTTGCTCGATCTGCTTTCCGGTGAAGGGGCGCACGCAAAGTTTGAGGACGTGGTAAGCGGTATTCCCTCTACACTGCGCGGCACCAAGCCGGCAGGATTCCTACACTCCGCGTGGATGTTGCTGGAGCACATGCGCATAGCGCAGTGGGACATTCTCGAGTTCAGCCGCAACCCAAAACATGTTTCACCGGACTGGCCCGCCGGCTACTGGCCACAGACAGAAGCTCCCCGCAGCGCAGCGGCGTGGGATAAACGCGTCCAGCAATTCCGCAGAGACTTGAGAGCAATGCGGGAATTGGTGGAAAGGTCCAAGACCGATCTCTTCGCCCGCATCCCGTGGGGTGACGGACAGACCATTTTGCGCGAGGCCTTGTTGATAGCCGACCACAATGCTTATCACTTGGGACAATTGGTTGATGTGCGGCGAGTGCTGGGAGTTTGGCCCAAATAGAGCGAGAGGTAGCCCAGCAGATCACTGGAAAAGTCCGGCACGGTCCTGGTCAACGCTTCTGGATGTCATGCTTGGGATTATCGAGTTCAAACGCCATCCCGCCTTTGACGAATGACCATGTGTTGCTGCGGGCATGGGGGAGGAACCCGACATGGATCCGCGCCGTGCGCGCGGTGCTGTGGGATAATGTCGAAGGGGCTTGCTTTCGAGTCGCGTCATCGCTCGCCGGCATCTAATTCAGGTGGATAAATACCGCTTTTTCTTCGAACATTACGGCCTGGCCGAGCGCGATCTGGAGCGTTACCTCGGGGCCGCGCTTTCCGCCGGTGGAGATTACGCCGACCTCTACTTCGAATATCTCTCCTCCACCTCGCTGATGGTGGATGAATCCATGGTGAAATCGGCATCGCAAGGGATCTCAGCCGGCTGTGGAGTCCGCGTAGTTTCCGGTGAGCGCACCGGCTACGCCTACACCGACGATCTTTCGGCTGAGCGAATCCTGCGCGCGGCGCGCACTGCCGCTTTAATTGCCAGCGCACCCGCGAAGACCACGGTCGCGGGCTTTCGGCAAAAATCTGCTCGGAGCTTGTATCCGGTCACGTTGCCTTCGGTAGACGCCGAGATCACCGCCAAGGTTGAGCTGGTCATGCGTGCCGACAAGGCCGCCCGGGCGTATGATGCGCGCATTAAGGAAGTTCGGGCCAGCTATGCCGACGAGTTGCGCAACATTTTGGTCGTCGGCTCTGACGGAACCTTCGCGGAAGACTCCCAGCCGCTGGCTCGCGTCAACGTTTCCTGCATTGCCAAGACCGAGGGCAACTCCGCCCGCGGAGGCTCCGGGGGCGGCGGCCGTGTGGCACTCGATTTCTTCTTCGGGGACAAGACTCCCGAATTCTTCGCCAAGGAAGCAGCGCGGCAAGCAGTGTTGCAGCTTGATGCCCGCGAGGCTCCCGCAGGCGACATGGAAGTGGTGTTGGGTCCGGGCTGGCCTGGCGTGCTGCTGCACGAAGCTGTAGGCCACGGCTTGGAAGCCGACTTCAACCGCAAGAAGACTTCGGCGTTTGCCGGACTGATTGGCAAGCGAGTAGCCAGCGAGAAATGTACCGTCGTCGACAACGGCACCATGCCCGGCTCGCTAAATGTGGACGACGAAGGCGAGCCCACCCAGGAAACTGTGCTCATTGAAAAGGGAATTCTGAAGGGCTATCTCAGCGACAAACTCTCGGCACGCCTCATGGGGATTTCCGACACCGGCAACGGACGCCGCGAGAGCTACGAGCACATTCCCATGCCGCGTATGACGAACACGTACATGCTGGCGGGCGAAGACAGTCCAGAGGACATCATCCGCTCGGTCAGGCACGGCGTTTATGCGGTGAACTTCGGCGGGGGCCAAGTCGACATCACCAATGGCAAGTTCGTGTTTTCCGCCTCCGAGGCGTACATGATCGAAAACGGCAAGATCACGTCGCCGATCAAGGGGGCTACGTTGATCGGCAACGGCCCCGACGTGCTCACTCGCGTCTCGATGGTCGGCAATGACTTAAAACTCGACGAAGGCGTTGGCACTTGCGGCAAGGACGGTCAGGCCGTTCCTGTAGGCGTTGGCATTCCAACGATCAAAATCGACCGCCTCACCGTGGGCGGCACCGCCAGGAAAGATCAGGGGGGCTTCATGCAGTAAGATCGGGTTCAGCGCAGAGTCACGGAGAAATTCTTGGTTCTCTCTCTCTCTATCGTCCTCTGTGTTTCCCCGGTAAAGAATTTTTTTATGCCTTCCACTCAAGTCGAAACTCGAAGTCCCAAAATCGAAACTGACCTGCGCGATCTCGCCCAGGACATCGTGCGCCGCGCCATGAACGGTGGCGCCACTGCCGCGGAATGCGTGGTTCGCGAAGGCGACGAATTCTCCACCCTGGTTCGCCTCGGCCAGGTCGAAACTCTGAAAGAGTCCGGCTCGAAGTCCATCGGCGTGCGCGTTTTCTTCGGGCAGCGCGCTGCCAGCACCTACTCCAGCGACTTTTCCAGCAAGGGTCTCGACCGCATGGTGAAATCCGCGCTGCAGCTGGCAAAAATTACTTCTGAAGATCCTTTCGGCGGGATTCCCGAGGCTTCGCAACTGGGTTCTCTCGCAGGTGATCTCGATCTCTACCACGAGGATGTCTACTCACTTCCTGGTCCCGAACGCATTGATTACGCGCGCCGCGCGGAGAAAGCCGCTCTCGATTTCGATCCCAGGATCAAGAATTCCGAAGGTGGATCGTTTGACGCCGCCACCGGCCACAAGGTCCTGGCCAACTCGCACGGTTTTGTCGGCGAGTATCGCCGGTCTTATTGCTCCCTGGCAGCCGTGCCCATTGCACAAACCGAAGACGGCGCCATGCAGCGCGATTACTGGTTCTCAGTGGCGCGGACCCTCAAGAAGCTCGAAGCGCCAGAGCACGTCGGTAAGATTGCCGCCGAGCGCACGCTACGACGGCTTGGGGCGCGCAAGGTGAAGACCGCTCATGTTCCGGTAATCTTCGATCCCATGGTTTCCAGTTCGATCATCGAGCACATTTTCGAAGGAGTGAACGGCGACTCGGTCTACCGGGGTGCGTCTTTCCTGGCGGGAAAGCTAGGGCAAAAGATCGCCGGTGGCAACGTCAATGTCATCGACGACGGCACCATGCCCGGAGGCTTTGGTTCAAGTCCCTTCGACGGTGAGGGCGTGCCCACGCGCCGCACTGTGGTCGTCGATAATGGTGTTCTGAAGTCCTACCTCTTGAACACGTATACGGCGAAAAAGCTGAGCCTGCATACTACGGGTAACGCTTCCCGGGGACTTGCCGGCACACCTGGCATCGGTCCCGGCAACTATTTTCTGGTGCCTGGAGAGAAGACTCCGAAACAGCTGATTTCCGAAGTCAAGGACGGCCTTTACGTCACCGAATTTCTTGGCCATGGCGCGAATCTTGTCACCGGCGATTACTCGCGCGGCGCGTCCGGGCTATGGATTTCGGGTGGCGAGTTCGTCTATCCGGTAGAAGAGATCACGGTGGCTGGAAATCTCAAAGAGATGTTCTTCCACATCTCCGAGATCGCCAACGATCTGGAGTTTCGCGGCTCAGTTGCCTCGCCGACCATTCGCATCGATGGTCTGACCGTCGGGGGAGCCTAGAGGGACGCTGCGTGTTGTTTCTCGCCGCAGCCCACAAGTCAGCAGTTCGGTAGCGTTGTGCCTCGATCTTCGTAATAGGCCCGCTGGCAGGTTTCGGCGCGAATAGTACAATCGACTGCATGGGCGGCGTGCTCCAGCCATCTCCGGAAAACAAAGAACGTGATTCCGGCCGACGGATTATTGTTATCTCCGTTGCGCTAGTCTTTGTCTTGGCTGTCATTGTGGCGTTTGCGCTGCGAAGCCGGCCCACGGAGAAATCGGGGCCGCCGCCGTATGCCGCCAATATCAAGTTGTCGGACCCCAAAACGGGTGCGGCGGAAAACTTCGTCGGCGCGACGATTAACTATATCGGCGGCACCGTGACCAACTCGGGAACCAGAACTGTCACGCACGTCGTGGTCGAAGTTTCTTTTAAAGACGAATTGGGGCAACTCGCGCAGCGCGAGGCGGCTCCGCTGAAGATTTTGAAGACCGGCGGTCCCTATCCGGAAGCCGTAGACCTCAGCATCTCGCCATTGCCGCCCGGCCAGAGCCAGCCTTTCCTACTTACCTTCGAAGGTATTTCTACCCAATGGAACCACCAGTATCCGGAGATAGAGATCGCCGATGTTGTGGTGAAGTGAGCTCCATGATGAGCGCGTCAAAAGTGCGGTAGCAACCTCCCCGCTTGGGGGGGCAGGAATGGGGTTCAATACGCCACTGTCTGTGGATCTCACTTGCGCTGGTACTGTAATCCGAGCCGCTGTTGGAGAGGCCGCACGTTGCCAACGCGATTGGGCCAACAGAACGTGTCTTCAGGGCGTGGGGCAGGCAACATTCGATTACGCCGATGAATACAAAGGAATCCACCGGGAAGCTCCGGCAGATTCGACCACAAAATGCACTTTGATCCCAAGCAGTGCGTTCGAGCTCTGACGGCATGCGTTCTAGTTACGATCTTTACCATTCCACAAAATCTCTCCGCCCAAGCTGCCGAACACGTGGTGAGTTCCTTTGAGCTGCAGAAAGCGGCCCTGGATGCCTCCCGGGTAAGGCAGCAGAATCTGGATACCTTGAAGGAATTTTTCTCCTCGGAAAGAGCGCAGCGGGCATTGAAGGCTGCTCACACGGACCCAGAGCAGGTGAAGAAGGCGGTGGCCAGCCTTAGCGATGCTGAACTGGCACAACTGGCGTCGCGGGCTCAAAAGGCGCAGGCCGACTTCGCCGCCGGCCACCTCGGCGACCGCGACTTGATCATTATTCTGGTCGTCATCGCGGCTCTGATTCTGATTATCGTCGCGGTACGCTAATAGCAATCCCATGCCTCGCGTCATGCGCGTCATCGTCCTGGTGCTGTGGGTGGGCGGCGTGCTATGCGCCGCCGACCCCTCCGGCATCTGGCTCGATATCCCCTTTGTGAAGCAGGAGAAGGACGGCTGCGGTGCGGCCAGCATCGCGATGGTGATGCAGTACTGGCAACTGCAACAGCGTCGATCAGGCAATCCGACCGCCGAGGCCGCACAGATCCAGCGCGCCTTGCACTCGGACACGGCGCACGGGATTTATGCTTCTGACATGGAGCGGTATTTCCAACAGAACGGATATGCCACGTTCGTCTTTGCCGGAGATTGGTCAGATCTGAAGCAGCACTTGGAAAAGGGCCGCCCCCTGATTGCGGCGTTGAAGCCGGGGTCAATGGGGCAACTTCACTACGTGGTCGTCGCCGGCCTGGACCAGGAGCGGAAGCTTGTGCTCCTGAACGATCCCGCCCAGCGCAAACTCCTCAAGGAGGACCGCTCCCGGCTTTCGGGAGTTGGTGCGGGTGGAGCTCCCCTCTGGTGTGCCTCGCGCGAGGTCACCATCCCAATGGTGAAAGCCACAGACCGTGGATGTCGAGCGCAATGTGCCGGGAAGAGGCAGAAGTTACGGGTTTTCGTCGTGCTGCTCTGCAGTTGGCTGCGGTTGTCGGCTCAGACCGGTTCCGCTGCAGTCCCTTCGGCGGAAGAAGTCCGACAATTCGCAGCCGAGCAACGCTGGCAAGACATCGCTCTTCTGCTGGGACCGCTGCAATCGCGCTCAGCCGACCTGAATTTCTATTACGGGACCGCGCTGGCGCGATTGGAGCGTTGGCGTGAGGCCGCGAGCGCCTTTCAGGCCGGACTCCGCCTCGCACCCCACGATCCGCGGTTCCCGATCGAGCTGGCGGGGGTGGCATTCAAGCAAAAGCACTATCCTCGTGCCACTGGTCTCTTGCGGCAAGCCCTCAAGCTGGCCCCGCAAGACAGCTATGCGAACGACTTTCTCGGAACCATCTATTTTCTCCAGGGAAATCTCGACGCCTCGCTGAAATACTGGAACCGCGTCGGAAAACCGCAGATTGTGGAATTGAGGGCGGATCCATTGCCCCAAGTCTCCCCTGCGCTGCTTGATCGGGCCTTCGCATTTTCGCCCGCCAGCATGTTGCCATGGCGGGAGTTTCGAGCCACGGACGCGCGCATCCGGTTCTTGGGAATCTTTCCTCGCTACCAGTTCGATTTACGAGCCCGCGAAGATGACAAGTTCGACGTCTGGTTCCGCAACCAGGAACGCAACGGGTTCGGCAGGACCAAGTGGGAAGGATTGTTCTTGTTGCTGCGTGGACTACCGTTTCTCAGCGTCAATCCCGAGTATTACAACCTTCGCCATGAAGCCATCAATCTCGTGTCCATGTTTCGCGGGGATCCGCAGAAACGGCGAGTCTTGTCTCAATTCTCCAGCCCCTTCCAGCGCAGTGCCAAGCACCGGTACGAGGTCGCGGCTGATCTGCGCAACGAAAACTGGGTCGTCATCAATTCGTTCGCGGCGCCGTCTGCGCCGCTCGCCAGCCTCAACCTGCGTCGCGAGGTGCTGGGATTTAGTCTTGCGTCTTACGCCAGCGGACGGTGGCACTGGTCCGCGGGTGCGGAAATTTCCCATCGCGATTTCCGCAGCGTCGTCCCCGCTTCAGTGTTGACCCCGACGTTGCTGGCCAAGGGCTATCAACTCAAACAACTGGCGGAACTCGGAGCCACCCTATGGCGCCTGCCCGAGAGGCGATTTAGCCTGGACGCAAAAGTCTCGTCCCAGGCGGCACGTCTGTGGTCACAACCGGAGGAGTCTTCCGAGAAGCTGCAAGGTTCGCTGGGATGGCACTGGTTCCCACGCGCCCAGGGAGACGACTACGAGATGCAGCAGCAATTCCGCTTCGGCAAGACCTTCGGGACCGTACCCTTCGATGAACTCTTCATGCTGGGATTGGAGCGGGATAACAATCTTCCCCTGCGTGCGCACATCGGCACGCGCGACGGCCGCAAAGGCAGCGCTCCTCTGGGACGCAATTACTTCCTCGCCACTTGGGAAACGGATAAGAACGTTTATGGAAATGGAATGGTGGCCCTGAAGATGGGGCCATTTCTTGACACGGGCGAGATCACCGATCCCCTGGCGACGCTGGGTTCGCACCAGTGGCTTTGGGATACTGGGGCACAGATCAAGCTACGCGTGTTCGGCACCGGAGTTGCTTTCTCCTACGGAAAAGACCTGCGCTCCGGAAACAATGCTTTCTATTTAACCATGCTGAGGTAGGCTGTTTCGGCGGCGGTGCAAGTGGATTCAATCGGGGATTGAAATTCAGGCCTTCCCCCTCGTAAGCGGCTGATGTAGAGCCGGTTGGAAAATCCGGCTTTCTACGGTGTCAAGGGCTAAGACTCCTGGAAGATCGTTGAAGATCGTTCTGGTGTGCAACTGGTTACCCGCAACTCGGTACAATGACTGCATGCCCGAAACAAAGCCATTCCGGCTGACCGAGTCGGTCAAAGCTGCGGGTTGAGCGTCCAAGCTGAGTCCGGCGGCGCTGGACACGGTGCTTGGGAAATTAGCCCGGCAACATGACCCCAATGTCCTGGTCGGCTTCGATCACGCCGACGACGCCGGAGTGTATCAAATCGCGCCCGACCAAGCCCTCGTCCAGACCGTGGATTTCTTCACGCCCGTCGTAGACGACCCGTACATCTTCGGCCAGATCGCCGCCACCAACGCGCTCAGCGATGTCTACGCCATGGGCGGACGTCCGCTTACTTCACTGGCCGTGGTCTGCTTTCCCGAGAAGGCTGATCTGGAGATTCTCGAGCGGATTCTTGCCGGCGGACTGTCCAAGATGGTTGAGGCTGGATGCACCGTGATCGGTGGTCACAGCATTCGCGATGAAGAGACGAAGTTTGGTTATGCCGTGACCGGCATGATCGATCCACGCAAGATTCTGGCCAACAAGGGCGCCAAGCCAGGGGATTCTCTCGTGCTCACCAAGGCGCTCGGCACCGGCGTGATCTCCACCGCCATCAAGAAGGGGGTGGCAGAACGTGCGTGGGTTGACGCCGCGATCCAGTCGATGACCACCCTCAACAAGCGGGCGGCTGAACTGATCAGTGACGGAGAATTTGGTGTCCACGCCATGACCGATGTGACGGGATTCGGTTTAATCGGCCATGCCCGCGAATTGGCTTTCGCGTCTGACGTAGCCCTGCGTTTGTACGTGAGTAAAATTCTGCTGATAGAGGGTGCGATCCAGTGTGTCCACAACGGACACATCCCGGGCGGGCTCAGGAACAATCGCGACTTTGCCGAATGTCAGGTTCAGTATGATGAAGGCATTTCCGAGGATCTCAAGGCTCTGCTCTTCGATCCCCAAACCGCGGGCGGCCTACTGGTTTCGGCAACGGATGGCTCGCGCTTGAGTGAAGCCTTAAACACAGCGGGGATTCCCGCCGCCCAAGTGGGCGCGGTCTTGCCGAAGTCGAAACCTCGTATTCAAGTAACGCGCTAGCTCTGTCGGCAAGAAATTCCTTGTAACCGTGCTCAGGACCCGGGCATCTGTCACCGTAGGATTCTCTTCATTTCGGGGTTCTTTTTATCGCAAAGGAGCAATCATGCAATTTCGCCAACTGGGAAGTAGTGGTGGTGGTCTGAAAGTCTCTGCTCTCGGCTTGGGCTGTATGGGCATGTCAGA
>WNGP01002848.1_pt1 | contig 19620 bp, 17 predicted proteins | sample 5407671 | NCBI WGS metagenome assembly WNGP01 (sample SAMN13153381, study PRJNA577476) | soil metagenome | isolation source: 40 cm soil or saprolite under Garry oak tree replicate 2 | place: USA:California | collected 2016-06-15 | reverse complement strand
CCGAGCTTGACCAGGCCTGGCAGACGTACATGCGAGGCACGGGCGGGCACAACCCCAATCAGGGGATTACCTACAAATAAGCAGCAGGCGCTCAACGAGCAAATGCGGGCAGTGAAGGGAACCCGGCGAGGCGGTCTGGAGGAGGAGTCCAACGGGCCGCCTCTGCCGTGGCGGAGTGGAAACGAAAGGCGGCACCTGTGCTGACCGGGCAGGTTCTCGACGGCGTCAGGAAGGCCAGTAGGGCGAGAAGGAGGACCCAAAGTCGGGTAGAGTTGCGCGAACAGCGCGCCGCGTACCTGTTCCTCAGCCCGTGGATTATCGGGGTCGTGTGCTTTATAGTCGGCCCAGTAATTACATCGATAGTCTTGAGCCTGACCGACTACAGCATTGCCTTCAAGACGCACTGGATCGGCTTGCAGAACTACTGGACCATGATTCATGATCCGATCTTCTGGCAGTCGCTCAAGATCACGTTGACCTATGTGCTCATGTCCGTGCCGCTCTACCTCGTTGCCGGGCTCGGGCTATCGCTTCTGCTCAACATGAAGCGCCGCGGCGTCAACCTGTTCCGGACGGTCATCTTCCTGCCGTACGTGATCAGTGGCGTCGCGGTCGCGATCTTGTGGTCGTCGCTGCTCGACCCGAATTTCGGCGGGGTCAACTGGCTGCTCCAGCACCTGGGAGTGGCCAATCCCCCGCTGTGGCTCGAGAGCCCGACGTGGGCGCTTCCCGCGGTGGTGCTGATCGGGCTGTGGTCCATTGGCGGCGGGGCCATCATCTACCTGGCCGGCCTGCAGAACATCCCCGAGCAACTCTACGAGGCGGCAGCCATCGACGGCGCCGGGATGTGGCAGCGGTTCAGGTATGTCACGTTCCCGATGCTCACGCCAACGCTGCTGTTCGTCCTGCTCACCAGCCTCGTGTCGGCCTTCCAGGTGTTCGATGTGGTATTCGTGCTGTCGGGCGGCCCTCAGGGAACTGCAAGTAGCGCGCTGAACTTCTACCTGCTCAATATGTGGACGCAGGGATTCGGCAACGGGCGTCTCGGCTACGCGTCAGGGCTCGCGTGGATCCTGGTCGTGATCTCGGGCCTCGTCATCATCGCGATCTTCCGTATGGCGAGCCCGTGGGTCTACTACGAGCACGAGGGGAACTGAGCGTGAAGGCGACCGTCTACCTCGAGAAGGAGACCACGGAACTTGCCCCGGCGGTCCCGGTCCAGCCGCGCAGGCTGGTCCGGCGCGGCGTCGCGGTGGCCGGCAACATCGGCTGGTATCTGGGTATTCTCACGGTCTGCGCGTTCATCTTGCTGCCGGTGAGCTGGATGATCACCGCCGCGCTCAAGCCCGACCTGGCTCCCGTATATACGATTCCGCCGCAGTGGTTTCCCACGCACGACTGGCACTGGAGCAACTTCTACCGGGTCATGGAGAACCCGCTCTTTCCCTTCCTTCGCTACACGATCAACACGCTTTTCATCGTCTTTGCCAACATCCTCGGGATCCTGATCTCCTGCTCGCTGGCTGCCTACCCCTTCGCCCGGATGAAGTTCCGCGGGCGTGAATTTCTATTCTACATCATCATCATTACGATGCTCGTGCCCTGGCAGTCGCTCGTGGTGCCGCAGTTCTTCTTCTTTTATCACATTGGCTGGTACGGGACCTACCTGCCGCTGATCATCCCGTCCTTCGGCGGGAACGCGTTCTTCATTTTCCTTATCCGCCAGTACATGCGGTCCATCCCGAAGGAGCTGGACGAGGCGGCCCGGGTCGATGGCCTCAGCTATTTCCAGATCTACTGGCGCATCCTGTTGCCGCTTTCGGTGCCCGTCCTGACTGTCTGCGCGGTCTTCACGTTCATCTGGAACTGGAACAATCTCCTGGGTCCGCTACTGTACCTGAACCGCAACAGCCAGTTCACCGTGGCGATCGGCCTCGCCAGCTTGTACCAGGGCACAATCACCAAGACGAATATGCTGATGGCGGGGAATCTCATCTCCATGATTCCGCCCGCGATTGTCTTCCTGATCATCCAGAAACGGCTCATCGGCGGCATCGCCACTCTGGGGCTAAAAGGCTGAAAGACACGCGCTGGAGACCGAAATCGCAAGCTGGATCGTGGGCGTCGGCCGGGAAGGAAGCGAGGGGCACATGGCCCAGATCGTTCTGGAAGAAGTGACAAAGACCTTCGCGGATGGGACACAGGCGGTCCGCGACCTGAGCTTGACCGTCCCCGACGGCAAGCTCATGGTGCTCGTGGGCCCTTCCGGATGCGGCAAGACCACCGCGCTGCGCATGATCGCCGGCCTGGAGCAGATCACCAACGGGCGGATCAGCATCGGGAGTCGCGTCATCAACGGACTCACGCCGAAGGAACGCGACGTGGCCATGGTCTTCCAGAACTACGCGCTGTACCCGCACATGACGGTGTACCAGAACATCGCGCTCAGCTTGCGGATCCGGCGGGTCCCCCGCCAGCAGATGGAGCAAAGGGTCCGCGAAGCGGCCAGGATCCTCGAGATCGAGGACCTGCTCAAGCGGCGCCCGCGGGAGCTGTCCGGAGGGCAGCGGCAGCGCGTCGCGATGGGGCGGGCTATCGTGCGCCATCCGCAGGCCTTTCTCATGGACGAGCCGCTGTCAAACCTCGACGCGAAGCTCAGGGTGCAGATGCGCGCGGAGATCTCCCGCATCCAGCGCGACCTCGGCGTCACGACGCTGTACGTGACGCACGACCAGACCGAGGCCATGACGCTCGGCCATCGCGTCGCGGTGATGCGCGACGGGCTGCTGCAGCAAGTGGGCACGCCGCAGGATCTGTACCGGACGCCCAGGAACGCTTTCGTGGGGGCGTTCATCGGCTCGCCGGCGATGAACATGCTCGAGGCCACGCTGACCAGCGACGACGGCGACCTCACCGCCCAGGTGGGCAGCCACAGCCTGCGCGTGCCGCCCGAGGTGCTGTCGCGCAGGCCCGCGCTCTCGTCCTACGTCGGCCGGAGGCTGGCGCTCGGGATCCGGCCAGAGGACATGGAGGATGCCTCGCTCGCGCACGGGGCCGACGAGGGCTCGGTCCTTCGCGCCATGGTGGATCACCACGAAGACATGGGATCGGAGCAGATCTTGTACTTCGAACTCGATGCTCCTCCGCTGGTGACCGAGGACACCAGGCACGTGGCCGCGGACCGTGGAGCCGAGGCCGTTCGCGCGCTCGAGCAGCAGGCGCAAAAGCACCGGACCACCGTCATCGCGAGGGTGAGTGCCAAGTCCCAGGCGCGCTCCGGGGAAATGGCGGCGCTCCATGCCGACATGCATAACGCGCACTTCTTCGACGTGGAGACGGGAGAAGCGATCTACGGCGGGGACGGGGCGGCTGTCGAGGCGCCCGTCTCGGCCGCAGAAGGGACCTGATGGCGGTGAAGATGCGTGGGCCTGGACCTCGCCACGGCCGCGCGGGCTGCTGCTTCGAGATCGGGTGGCTGGGAGAGTGAGCCATGAGCGTTGAGGCTGGCCGGGGGACCTTGGAGGAGGTGCTCGCGGAGGGGGACGGGATGCTGCGCCTGGAGCCGGCCTGGGTGGCGCGAGATTTCGTTCCGCCCGGGCGGCGGCTCGGCCTGCCGGAGGAGGCCTATGACGTGGGAGAACGCGGCTATATCTGCGAGCGGTGGCTGGCCTCGACCACCAAGGCGGATAATCTCGTCGGCCCTGCGGATGAGGGCCTGAGCTACATCGCCCATGACGGGGGCGGCCGCCTGAGCCTGCGGGAGGCCGTGCGGGCCGACCCGGCAACCGTGATGGGAGCCGACTACGCCGCCGGCCATGCGGGGCTGGGCCGGCTGGCGAAGGTCTTCGACTACAGTGCCCGGCTTCCCCTTCACCTCCACCTGCGGCAGCATCACGCTGCGCTGGTCGGACGGAATTCCAAGGACGAGGCCTACTACTTCCCCGCAGGCATTGACCTGGGCGCGCATCCGGAGACCTTCTTCGGGGTGCATCCCTGGATCACACAGACACGGACGTACGACGTGCTGCTTCCCTATCTCGAGGCGTGGGACAGCGATGAGATCCTTAAGCACACCCGGGGATATCAGCAGGTGGCCGGCGAGGGGTTCCACGTCCCGTCGGGAGTGCTGCACGCCCCGGGTACCGCGGTGACCATCGAGCTGCAGGAAGACTCTGACGTTTTGTCGATGCTGCAGGCGCTGAACGCCGGGCGGATCATCTCCAAGGAACTGCTGTGGAAAGACGTCCGCCGGGAGGATCGCGAGCGGTACGGGGAGCGGTTCATCCTCGAGCTGATCGACTGGGAGCAGAACGGCGACCCGTACTTCTACGAGAACCACCACCTTCCGCCGCGCCTGATTGGGCCGAGTCGGCAGGCAGGCGGGGAGGAAGCATGGATCTTCTACGGCACGGCCAAGTTCAGCGGCAAGAAACTGACTGTGCGGGCCGGCCAGACGTACCTCTCGCGGGAGCGCGGGGTGTACTCGCTCTTCGTGCTGGAAGGCGCGGGCCGCTACGGCGGGTTCGAGGTCCGGGCCGGTGTTCCCGGGCTGGATGAGCTCCTGGTCACCCATGACCGGGCGATCCGGGAGCTGGCTGTGCAGAACACCGGTGACCGGGACTTGGTGGTGATCAAGTTCTTCGGCCCGGACATCCACTCCGACGTGCCGTTCATCCCCTCGTACCCGGGGCCGTCATGAGCCGATGTGGATGGGGCATCCTCGGCACCGGCAAGATAGCCCGGATCATGGCCTGTGCGCTGCGGGACTCGCAGGCTGGCTGGCTGGTCGCCGTGGCCAGCAGGAGCGCCGGCCGAGCGGCGGGTTTCGCGTCCCAGTTCGGCATCTCAAGGCACTATCCCGACTACGCCTCGCTTATCGGCGATCCCGATGTGGACATCGTCTACGTCGCCACGCATCATCCCGACCACCGCGAATGGGCGGTCGCCGCCGCTGAAGCGCGCAAGCACGTCCTGTGCGAGAAGCCGCTGGCCGTGACCGCCGACGGCGCGGCGGAGATAATAGAGGCGGCAAGGCGCAGCGGCGTGTTCCTCATGGAGGCGTTTGCTTACCGCTGCCACCCCCAGACGTCCCGGCTGGTAGAGACTGGCTGCTACGCGACGTCAATGGCGCACCTGATCGTCGCGGCCGGATCGGGTACCGCACCGGTCGTGAGCCTGGACGTCGCGGGCATCGCCCACTTCGGGGAGAAGACGGGAGTGGATCACTACGCGGCGGCCGTGCTCGCCTTCCCTGGTGGCATCGTGGCCAGGGTGGCGAGCGCCATCCAGGTGAACCTCGACAGCAGCCTTCGCATCTACGGCAGCGCGGGCACCATTACCGTTCCGTCGCCGTGGCTGCCGGGCAGGGACGGCGCGCCGTCTGCGATCATCATTGACCGGGCGGGGGCGGCCAGGGAGGAAATCCGGATTGACCCAGGCGCAGACCTATACGTGCTCGAGGCCGACGCGGTGAGCCATCTCGTGCGGGAAGGCAAGCGGGCGCATCCTCTCATGCAGTGGGACGAGTCGCTGGCGAACCTGCGGACCATGGACAGCTGGCGCGACTCCGTCGGGCTTGCCTACGAGGCGGACGACCGCCGGGCCGGTAACGGCCGCGGATCGGAGGCCCGCGGGGGGGCGGGGGGACCGTGATGGTGACCATGGCCAACGTGGCGCAGCGGGCGGGGGTGTCACCCGCGACAGCGGCGCGCGTGCTGTCGGGCCGGGGATACGCGTCCGATGACGCCCGCCGCGCAGTGCTGGAGGCGGCCAAGGAAATCGGCTACGTGCCGAACCACATCGCCAGGAGCCTGCGCACCAGGCGCACCATGCTGGCCGGGCTTCTCATCGGGGATGTCGAGAACTCCTTCTACTCGGTGATCGCCAAGAACGTGGAGTCGGTGGCGAAGGACGCCGGCTACCACGTCGTGCTGTGCAACAGCAATGACGACGCCGAGACCGAGAGCCAGTACCTCAAGCTGCTCGACGGCATGCGGGTGGACGGGCTCATCATCACGCCGACCGGACGCAACCAGCGTCACCTGCGGCGCCTGCTCGAGAAGGGCACCGCGATCGTCCAGATCGACCGGATGGTGGACGGACTGAACGCGGATGCCGTTCTCCTGGACAACGAGGCCGGCGCCATGGCCGCGGTGTCCCACCTGATCGCCGCCGGGCATACCAGGATCGGGATTCTCACCGGACCCCGCGACGTGCTCACCGCCAGGGAGCGGCTCGAGGGATATGAGAGAGCGCTGCGGGAGCACAGCATCCCGGTTCTGCCCGAGCTGATCAGGACCGGGTCGTTTCTGCACGATCACGCGCTCGAAGCCGCGACGGAACTGCTGAGGTCGCGGCCGGCTCCCACCGCTATCTTCGCGGCAAACAACGTCCTGGCCGAGGGGTGCTTCCTCGCGCTCGGCGGTCTCGGGCTGAGGGTGCCGAGGGACGTATCCATGGTTGCCTTCGACGACGTGGCGTGGATGAGCATGGTGCGGCCGCAGCTGGCCACCGTGCGCCAGCCGGTCGCTGATATGGCCCGCAGCGCGGCCGAGCTGATGCTGCGGCGCCTGCGGGACAGCGGGCCAGGGCCGGTGCCGAGCACCAGCGTGTTCCGGAGCGAGCTCGTCGTCCGCGGCTCGGTGGCGCCGGTCAGGAACGCCAGAGGGGAACCTTCGTCGTGAAGGTGGCCGTCGGCATCGACATCGGGACGACCGCGGCGCGAGCCGTCGCGGTCGACGATTCCGGCCGGGTCATCGCGTCCGCGACCTCGCCTTACCCCCTGCTGACGCCCAGGCCGCAGTGGACGGAACAGGATCCTGCCCGGTGGTGGCGGGCAGCCCAGATCGTGCTCGCCGAGGTGGTCACGCGCACCGGCGAGCAGCGCGGCTCAGTGGCGGGGATCGGCCTGACCGGCCAGATGCACGGCTCGGTCTTCCTCGATGCCTCGGGGGAGGTGATCCGGCCCGCGCTGCTGTGGAATGACCAGCGGACCGGGGCGCAATGCGCGTGGATCACCGAGCGGATGGGCCGCGACCGGCTCATCAAGATCGCGGGGAATCCGGCGCTCACCGGATTCCAGGCGCCCAAGGTGATCTGGCTCAGGGACAACGAGCCCGCCAGCTACCGGCGAGTCGCCCATGTCCTGCTCCCGAAGGACTATGTCCGTTACCGGCTCAGCGGAGAGCTCGCCACCGACGCATCCGATGCGGCCGGCACGCTGTTCCTTGACCTGCGGGCCAGGAACTGGTCCGCGGAGATTTGCGACGCGCTCGGGGTGGACATCGCCTGGCTGCCCCGGGTGTGCGAGAGCCCGGACCGGACCGGGACGGTGCGGACCGCGGTCGCCGCCGAACTCGGGCTGGCTCCCGGCGTTCCGGTCGCCGCCGGCGGCGGCGATAACGCGGCGGCGGCGATCGGGACCGGCATCGCCGGCGAGGGCATGGCGTCCAGCTCGGTCGGCACGAGCGGGGTGGTGTTCGCCCACACGGGCTCGCCGGTCATCGACGCGGCCGGCCGGGTTCACGCGTTCTGCCACGCGGTCCCCGCGGCGTACGCCCTACTCGGCGTCACGCTGTCGGCGGGCGGCTCGCTGCGGTGGTGGCGCGATGTGACCGGCCGCGACTACCCCGCTCTGGTCGCCGCCGCGAGCGAGGTCCCGCCCGGGTCAGAGGGACTCCTGTTCCTGCCTTACCTGACCGGGGAGCGCACCCCGCACGCCGACCCTGACGCGCGCGGGGCGTTCTTCGGGCTCACCGCCCGGCACACGCTGGCCCACATGACCAGGGCGCTCATGGAGGGCGTGCTCTTCAGCCTGCGCGAGGCGCTCGACACGATCAGGGACCTCGGCGTCCGTCCGGCGCATCTCCGGGCCACCGGCGGCGGCAGCACGAGCGATCTCTGGCGCCGACTCCAGGCTGATATCTACGGGATCGCGGTCCGGCGGCTCGCCGTTGACGAGGGCGCGGCTTACGGCGCGGCCCTGCTCGGTCACATTGCCGGGGGGATCTTCCGTGACGTGAATGAGGCGATGGCGCTTGTCCGGCCGCTGGAGCAGGCCGACGAGCCCGAGCCGGCCGCCCGGGCCATCTACGAAGATCTCTACGCCGTCTACCGCGGGCTCTATCCCGCGACGGCGGCGGCCATGCACCGGCTGTCCGCGGTCGCCGCGCGGTAGCCCGCCGGAGGACAAGTTCCCAGATGAGGAGACCCGCCCGTGTGAGATCGATCTCAGCATCGAGGGCGGCCGTGGAGAGGAGCAGGAAGGATGAAGACACCCGCGGTGGTGTTCGCCGAACCGGGCCGGGTCGAGATCAGGGAAATGGCGGTTCGCGAGCCGGGCCCTGGCGAGGTCGGGGTGCGCACCGCGTTCTCCGGGGTGAGCCAGGGAACGGAACGCTGGGCGCTGACCGGCAAGTATGACCAGTTCGCGCGGGACGTGGCGGCGTGTTATCCGTGCTCACCCGGGTATCAGGCGTCGGGAGTGGTGGACGCTGTCGGCCCAGGAGTCACGGACCTGCGAGAAGGGGACCGGGTGTTCCTCGCCGGGACGCGCTTCCTTGACCCCTCCCACAGGTATCCGGGGCCGTGCATGGCGTCCCATTCCGGCTATCTGGTGGCCGCGCGGTCGGCGGTGACGCCCGTGGCGCCCGAGACGGACCTGGCCGCGGCGGCGCTGTACCACATGGCCGGGGTGTCGCGGCACGGCGTCAGGCTGACCAAGGTTCAGCCAGGTGACCTGGTCGCCGTCCTGGGCCTCGGGATGATCGGGCAGATGTCCGCGCAGGCCGCGCGGCGGGCGGGCGCCAGGGTGATCGGGACCGACCTCATCCCGCAGCGCGTGCAAGCCGCGGCGAAGCACTCCGCCGACCGCGCGGTGGATGCCAGCTCGCAGCGGCTGGAGGACGTCGTCCGCGCGGAGGTGCCGGACGGAGCCGACGTTGTCATCGACACCACGGGCGATCACCGGATCTTCAGCCGGTGCGTCGGGCTGATCCGCCGCGAGGGCCGGATCGCCATGCAGGGCTACTACCCGGACCCGATTACGATCGACTTCCACCCGACTCACCTCCAGCGGCCGACGGTCACCTTTCCGTGCGGCTGGGACGACGAAGACAACGCCCATCTGGCCGACGACCTGGCCAGCGGGGCCGTTGCCATCGCTCCGCTGATCACTCATCGCATCCCGTTCGAGGAGGCGAAGTCGGCCTATGAGCTGGTGCTCGAGCACCCCGAGGCTTCGCTCGGCATGGTGATCAGCTGGAGCGCGACGGAGAACGGCGCACCGCACCCAACGGCATCGCAGGGAAGGGACTGAATATGGAACGCGGCATCTACTTCGACGCATGGTTCCCGCGCCAGCATTGCTATCACCCCAGCCTGCCCCCCAGGCGGCTGAGGATGATCGAAGACCTGGAAGCGTACCGGGCGACAGCGCTGGTGTGGTCGGCGCTCGGCGGCGGCTCGATCTCGCTGCCGTACCTCGAGCAGGAAGCCGCGCAGAAGATTGACCCGCGGTTCCGTCTCTACGGATTCCTCAACGATTCAGAATTCATCCGTCACTGCCAGGACAGGGGAATCAAGGTATTCGGGATCGTCTTTGAGGTGCAGGGATGGGAATTCCCGGTGGAGGTCAGCGAGGACGAGGACGAGATCCTGTCCATGAACGAGCTCCGGGGGGCGGGCAAGCGCGGGTGGATCGGCCTGCGGGAATTCACCCAGAATCGCTATCCGAAGCTGTGGAAGCCATTCGAGCATTACTTCCCTGATGGGCTGCTGAACAGCGACGGGGAACCGGTGACGGACCTGCTCGAGGAGTGCGCGTCCCGCGACATCTTCGGGGTGGCCTGCCACTCCACCTGGGTGGAATGCCCCGACCGCGAGCATTACGCGTACCTCATGGACCGGAACAACCCCGTCTGGCGCGAGTATCTCAAGGCGATCATCCGGATCCAGATCGACGCGGGCGTCGCCGGCGTCCAGCTCGACGAGGCCGACCTGCCAATCTTCGCCACCGGCTACGGCGGGTGCTTCTGCAAGGACTGCATGAAGCTGTTCAGGGAGTACCTGACCGGGCTGCCTGCCGCGAAACTGCCGAAGGAGCTCAGGGACGCCGATCTGCAGACGTTCCACTATGGCACGTGGCTGCTCGAGCAGGGCTACGACTTCAAGGCGAACCGCGAGGCGACGCCGCTCTACTGGGATTACATCAGGTTCCAGCGAAAGACGATTGTCGGGTATTTCGGCGAGCTCGCCGACTACATCAAGGAGTACGGCGCCTCGAAGGGGCGCGACGTCCTGGTGTCCGGTAACTTCTACTACTTCTCCCCGCACTACTACGCGTTCGAGCCGAAGGCCGACGTCTTGATCACCGAGATGGACAGCACGAGCTACCGGCAGCCGTCCTGGTGCCGTTATGCGGCCGGCTTCGCCGGCGGCAAGCCGGTGATCGTCGTGGAGAACCCCTACGGGGGCGTGCCCCCCGAACTCCTCCCGAAGCTGAAGGCCGGGAAGGGGCACGACCTGTTCCGCATGATGAACTACGAGGCGGCCGCCCTCGGCGTGAACATGAGCGTCCCGTACGGAGCTTGGATGGGCAGCGTGATCGAGGACTCGTTCTGGGCGCCGCACGACCTGGTCGTGGAAATCCAGGACTTCATCGCGGACCACGAGTCCCTGCTTTACGCCACGAGCACCTACTCAGAGACCGCTGTGGCGTTCAGCGTGCAGAGCAGTTTCGACTACCTGGAGGAGCACGGCTCTGGCCAGCGGTTCCCGTTCTGGGCCGCCTGCGACGGGCTGGTCGCGACCAAGCAGCCCTTCGATGTGGTCATGTTCCCCGACGGAACGCTGCGCGAGGACTCGACCGCCGCCGGAACGCTCAGCCAGTACCGGACGCTGATCCTGCCGGAATGCCGGTTCCTCACCCCGGTTCAGGCGTCGCTGGTGCGGGCGTTCCTGGAGCGCGGCGGCCGGGTGCTGGCAACCGGTGACCTGGCCACGAATCTGGCCCGTGACGTCCGCCAGGAATTGCTTGCACATCCGCTCCTGCTGCGCGCCACCGACGTGCGCCCGGAGGACCTGGCCGGCGGCCCCCAGTTCAGGTGCGAAGGCGCGCCGGACATGGCGATCAACATCCACAAGATCGGCGACAAGCAGGCCGCGATTCACCTGATCCGCTACGACTACGACGAGGCCAGGGACGAGGTGCCCGTGCTGCCGCGGCTGGCCGCCGACGTTCGGCTCGCCCGGCCCTTCCGCATGGCCAGGGCTTTCAGCCCGGTCGGCGACGTCGCAGTGCGACTCGGCTTCAGCAGGGACGTCAGGGAGATGCACCATATCGAGCTCGAGGAAGTCCCGCTGTATTGCGTGGTGCTGCTGCAGGGCTGACCGCGCATTCCGGTAACCGTCCGGCCAGAACGGAGTGGCATGTGGCACGCATCAAGGTAGGTGTCCAGCTCGAGCCGCAGCACTGCTCGATTGACGAGCTGCGAGACGCGTGGCGGCGGGCCGAGGCGCTCGGGGTCGACTCGATCTGGACGTGGGATCACTTCTTCCCCCTGGAGGGCGATCCGGACGGGAGGCATTTCGAGGGATGGTCGCTGCTGGGGGCCATGGCGTGCGACACCAGCCGGCCCGTCATCGGCGTCCTGGTGACCTGCAATGCCTACCGCGCGCCTGATCTCGTGGCGGACATGGCCAGGACCGTCGACCACATCAGCGGGGGCCGGGTGGTGCTCGGCTACGGGGCGGGCTGGAATGAGCGCGACTACAGCGAGTATGGATTCGACTTCGGCACCGCCCGGACCAGGCTGGCGACACTGGAGCCCGGCGTGATCCGGCTCAAGGCGCGGCTGGCCCGGCTCAATCCGCCGCCCGCGGGGCCGCTTCCGCTGCTGATCGGGGGCGAGGGGGAGAGGGTCACCCTCCGCGTCGTGGCGCGGCACGCGGACATCTGGAGCGGGTTCGGGCCGGTCGAGGTGTTCGCCCGCAAGAACCGCATCCTGGATCAGTGGTGCGAGAAGGTTGACCGGGACCGGTCCAGCATCGAGCGCAGCGTGCTCGTGAACCAGGCCGGGGACACCGACCGCATCGGGGAGTTCGCGGCGGCCGGGGCGGAACACATCATCGTCCCTGCCCGGGCGCCCTTTGACCTCGCCGAGGTCGAGACCGTGCTGCGGCAGGCCAGGGAGGGGATGTGAAGTGGCTGGCTACGAGCCGATCAATCTCTCCGGGCTCTGCAACGCCAGCCTCGAGCGGCTGAATGGCCGGCTGCCTCCCGTCGGCGAGCAGATGTTCCACGGGCTGCCGGTCCACCGGGCTGCTGACCACGTCATCGTGGCCCACCGGCGGCTTGCGGGCGAATACCGCGAGTTCGAGGCGGATATCCGGGTCGATCGTCACTGCTGGCTCGCGGCCCGCTGCGGCGGCCCGGACTACTGGGATTCCCCGAGCCACCTGGGTCCATGGCCGCTGGGCATCTTCGCCCGCACCTCGCCGGTTTACGTGCCGTGCGGCGGCGAGTGGTCGCAATTTGATGCCGAGCACGCGCGGACGATGCTGGCGCTGATCGACGGCGGCCTGCAGCGAGTCCGCCGCGTGGCAGTCAGGTATCCCGAGAACCGTATCTCGCACCTGCACGGCGAATCAGATCGCAGCGCCTATCTCGAGCGCCCCTTCTTGGAGGCGCTCAAGCGCGTGCGCGAGCGGCACGACGAAGCGCAGTCGGCGGCCGAGGGGGAGTGATCGTGAAGATTGGTGTCTGCTCGGCGAACTCGGGGCCTTACACGACCCGCGGAATGCTGGTTGCCCTCGCCGAGGCCGCGGAAGCGGCCGGGGCGGAGTCGATCTGGGTCTCCGAGCACGCAGTGCTCATGGATCCCCGACGGCCGCCGTCGCCGATGGACCCCGCTGACCCGATCCTGGACCCGGTGTCCGCGCTGGCGTTCCTCGCCGCGCGGACCCGCTCAGTCCGGCTCGGGACGGGGGTCCTCGTGCTGCCGCTGCGCAACCCCGTCGTTCTCGCGAAGGAACTCGCCACGATCGATGTCCTGTCCGGCGGCCGTCTCATCGTCGGAGTCGGGGTCGGCTACGTCGAGCGCGAGTTCGGAGCGGTCGGCGTGCCGTTCGGTGACCGAGGCGCCCGAGCCGAGGAGTATCTCGCCGCGATCCGGGCGCTCTGGACGCAGGAGCATCCGAGCTATACGGGCCGGACGGTCTCGTTCGAGGGCGTGCAGGCACATCCGCATCCGTTGCAACGGCCGCACCCACCCATCGTTATCGGCGGATATGCGCCTGCCGCCCTGCGCCGGGCCGTCCGTGAGGCCGACGGATGGTACGGCTGGGGACTCGATCCCGAGCAGGCCGCCCGGTACATCGGCGCCCTGGCCAACACCGCCGGCAGCGTCACGCGCCGTCGTGGCCTCGGTCGGCTGGAGATCACCATCACGCCACCGGACAGCGTGGATGTCGCGGCCGCCGCGAAATACGCCGAGCTCGGCGTCGACCGCCTGAACGTGATGCTTCCCTGGCCCGCAGGGGAGGCGGATGTGGCCGGCTTCTTCGACCGGGTGATCCGGCCTCTCGCCAGGTCATTCGCCGGCTGAGCAGGCGGGATCAGACGTGGATGACCCGAACCGCGGCCGAAATCGCGACCCAGACGGCACCGCGACGCAGGGGCTGGCCTGATGAGGATCGGAAGGCTGGGACGGGCTGGCCCGCTGATCAGCCGTATCGGCATCGGCGGGTGGCAGGCTGGCGGTACCGGGCCGTGGGGAGCGGGTTCTTCGGCGGACGACCGGGACGTGATCGCGGCCATTCGGCGGGCCGTGGAGATGGGCGTGACCTGGGTCGACACCGCGGCCTCCTACGGGCTGGGTCACTCCGAGGAAGTTGTCGCGCGCGCGCTGCGGCCCCGGCGGGCCTGCGATGAGGTGCTCATCTTCACCAAGTGCGGGCATCCCTGGGAGCCGCCGGACCGGATCCGCACCGACCTCAGCCCGGCCTCAATCCGGGCCGAGTGCGACGCAAGCCTGCGTCGGCTCGGGGTCGAGCGGATCGACCTGTACCAGTGCCATCACCCGGACCCGGCGACCCCGGTCGAGGAGTCGTGGGAGGCCATGGCACGGCTGGTGCGCGACGGCAAGGTGCGCTGGGCCGGCGTCTCGAACTTCAGCGTGGCGCTGCTGGAACGATGCGAGGCGATCAGGCACGTGGACTGCGTTCAGCCGGAACTCAGCCTGCTGCACCGCGACGCGGCACGCGACGTGATCCCGTGGTGCCGGGCCCACGGGACCGGCGTGATCGTCTATTCGCCGCTGGCCTCCGGGCTCCTGGGCCGCACCCGCGACCTGGCCGACTTGGAGGCGATGAGTGGCGAGGACCGGCATCTTCTGTCTCCTGACCAGGTCCAGCAGATCACCGGCCGGCTTGGTGCGGTCGCTCGCCGGCTGGGGACGTCCCTGAGCGCGCTCGCGGTCGCCTGGGCGCTGGCGACGGACGGAGTCACCGGGTCGATCTGCGGGGCACGGCGCCCCGAGCACGTGCAGGGCTGGATCGAGGCGGCGGACATTGCCCTCGACCAGGCGAGCCTGGCCGAATTCGACTCCATCGTCCGGACTATCTGAGCGGAGAGCCGATGGAATGGTACCGGCAGGTCCAGTTCATTGCCGCGGTGCCGATGGCCGAGGACGCGGCGGAAGAATTCGGTACCACGGTGAACGGCATGTGGGCGGGCCCAGAGGCGCGCTCGGACGAGTCGGTCGCGCATGCGCACGCCAGCGGGCAGCGAGTGCTGTTCTCCGTGCCTCTCACCGCCGTGGTCCCTGCGGTCTACCAGGCCGGCCCGACCAGCCACCTGCTGGACGAGGTGTGCCGCGACACCGAGGGCAACCAGGCGCTGGTTCCCTGGTACTACTGGGAGCCCGAGCCCGTCTACGCCACCTGCATTTACAGCCCGGTGTTCCGCCGCTATCTCCTGCGCCGCTGCCGGCAGGGCATCGACCGGGGAATGGACGTCGTCAACCTGGACGAAATCAACACGAACATCGGCCTGATGAGCCAGGACGTCGGCGCATCGGGATTCTGCAGATACTGCCTGGCCGGCTTCCGCGGCCATCTCCGCGAGAAATGCGAGGCGCCGGGAAACGCGAGCGCCGAGCACGACGCTGCTGTGCTGGAAATGGACGATGACACGCTGCGGACCGTGCTGCGCGGCGATGAGAGCTTGTACCGGCGGTATCGGCGCTTTCACGAACAAGAGGCATTCGGCGTGGTCGCGGATTTCATCACGGAACTGCGCGATTACGCGTCACTCGCCAGCCCGGGATTCGCGGTTACCGCCAATCTCGCGTACCTCGGAAACGAGGTCGTGACGCGCGGCGATCTGTGGAGCCCGAGGTGGGGGGAGTATCTCGACTTCGTGATGATGGAGAACATGTACCGGACCGAGCCGGGCGGTCCTCATCTGCTGCTTCCGCGTGGCAAGTTCACCGCCTGGTATCGGCTCGGATCCGCCTTCTCCAGCCACGCCCCGGCCTGGATCTGCCCGAGCATCATGGTGCCCAGGCAACTGGCTGGCCAGACGCGGACCCAGTACTACCTGCTCATGTTCCTGGAGGCGTACGCCAACGGAGGCCGCTGGGGCTACTACTGGTGGCCAGGCGTCGACGCGGCGACGCGCCTGAAGGCGACCGTGCCCGCGCGGCTCAAGGACTACATCCGGTTCATTTCGAGGTACCGAAGGTACTTCGAGCAGGTGTCGACCGCTAACGACCTGGCCATCTTGTACCTGGATGGCTGCATGAGCCAGAAGCCGGAAGCTCACTATAAGTATCTCGCCCTCGCTCAGGTCATGGCCGAGGCCGGATATCAATTCGACGTCATTTATTGTGACGATCGGGAGCGCCACGACGCTTCGCTTGACCTGGAACTCCTGAAAACGTACAAGGCCCTGCTCGTGCCGGAAGCGGGAAATCTGGGTAACCAACCTGCTGCAGCACTGACAGCGTATGTCAGGAGCTTCGGCGGCAAAGTTGCCATCTTCTCCGAGAATCCCCTTGGCCCGCGCATGGCTCGGCGAGAGGCCGATCAAGCACTCTTCGATTTCTGGACGAACTACGGGCAGCGCGACCGGCAGCGGATACTTGCTTCGCTGGCGCCCTTGGGATCCGCTCGGCTGCGAAGCTCGGATCCTATGGTCAACGTGATCCGCTACGCGACAGGAGACGAGCAGGTCCTGCACCTGCTCAACTACAACTACGACGCCGGAGCCGATCGCCTGGTTCCCTCGCGGGACCTGCGGATCTTCCTTCCCTGGCAGCCCGGGGACGAGCCGACCTGCACGCTGCTCCGTCCCGACGGCGAACAGCGCCTCGAGTGCGCGCTGGGCAACGGAGAACTCACGCTCAAGATTCCCGATCTTGACCTCTACGGCCTGGTCGTCGTGGCGAAGAACCGTCGCTAGCTCGACCGGCCCCTGCCGGCCCCTGCCGATGCCGCCAGTCTCTCGTCGACGACCCGGCCCAGTGGCCGCGTCGCGTCGATGATGATCGCGCCGAAGCCGCGGTAGAATTCGAGATCCGGGTCATCGGGGCTGAAGTCATCGGGCGTTCCGGTCACCCGGTTGATCCAGTCGGCGTAGCCGTCCTCATCAACGCCACGGGCCTGGTAGCCGCGGGCCCGCAACTCGGCCAGGACCGCCGATTTGCCCGGACCCGATAGGCCCGTGACATAGAACAGGGACACAGGGACATTGTCCGCTCCCGCGGACGGCTGCTCACGCGCCGAACCGGAGTTCCCGCCGCTCCGCGATCTTGCCGGGATCAAGATTGATACCGAGCCCGGGTTCGGTCGGCAACGCCAGCGCCCCGTCCTCGGGGCGATAGACCGTGCGCTGGAAGTGCTGGGTCCACTCCTGGACCCGGATCAGGTACTCGACCATCGGCACCGTCTGCGGCGACTGGGCGGCGGCGATATGCAGGGCCGCGGGGACGGTGTGGCCGTGCGCCACCAAGGGAACGTCGTATGCCGAGCACAGCGAGCAGATATGTCGTTGCTCGGTGATCCCGCCCGCCCAGTCCGGGTCCGTCTGAACGATGCCGACCGCGCCGGTGTCCAGCAACTCCTTGACCTGCCAGCGGGTGTGGGCGTGCTCGCCGGTGGCAAAGGTCGAGTCCCACCCCATGACAGCGTCGAACATGAGGCGATAGCCGGGGCCGACCGCCTCGCGGACCGACTCCGCCATGGCCAGGTTGCGCCGAATGCTCTCCGCGCCGGCCGCGGGCCCGTACCTGAAGAACCACTTCTGGGCCGCGAAGCCGCGCGTCTGGTACTCCTGTGCGGCGGCCGCCGCACGCTCAGGCTCGACCGAAAAGCCCAGCATGCTCGCGTAGACCGGCACGCGATCTCGGGTCGGACCGCCGAGCAGGCGGTACACCGGCTCGCCCGCCACCTTGCCGCGGAGATCCCACAGCGCGTTGTCGACCGCGCTGAGCGCGGTGACGAACAGGCCCGCGCGGCCGTGCCGGTGCAGCCGGAGCATCTTGTCGTGGATCTGCTCGGTGGCGAGCGGGTCGGCGCCAGCAAGCAGTCCGCGCAACTCGGTGCTGGCCAGGAATGCCTGGCGAGCGTCGATGGGCCCGTACTGGCCGGACGCGCCGTCGTCGGTAATGATCTCCAGGTAGATGTGGCTCACGTGCGGCGACGTGATCCACGCGTCCGCTCGCACGTCGGCGTGCTCGGGATAGAGGTCGAGCGAGCGGACCGCCCGCTCGTCCCACTCCTGCGGGGAACGCTGGCCCTCCACCCGGAACAGCCGCAGCTCGGCGATCTTCATCCGCCCCTCCCTCGTTGCGCCCTTTCCCGCCGGTTCGCCCGCTCCACGATCAGGTGGTCCGGGCTCATCCCATACCCTTCGCCGGCATGCCCACAAGACAGTCGGCCAGAAGGCGGCAGGCAGGTTGCGGCGATCTGGAACCATTGCCGGGCTGGGTCACGCCGATCGCCGCCGCCGGAGACGTGCTGCCGCCGTTGACACCTCAGGAGCGCCGCCCATCGATGCCACCACAAATGGGGCCGGACCTGGATCAAGTACCTCCCGCAGCTTGCGCGCGACGGGAAACGGACTTCCTTAGAAACCCGCCTGCACGGAGAACACGTCCATGGCCTGGCAGCCGTTGCCCGTGTACATGATCTGGGCCTTGCTGTTCGTGGACTCGACCGCGATGTAGTCGCCCAGGAAGAACACGCCGCAGTTCGACGGCTGGACGAAGGCCAGGCACGCCTGGAACATGTCGCCGTCGAAGCCGGTCGTGGTAATCGGGGTGTTCGTCCAGGTGGACCCGCCGTCGGATGACGACGAAAGGGTGACGCAGTTCAGCGTGTCCGCCGGATCGCAGCTCCGGTCGTAGTAGACGAGGTCGACTCTCCCGTCGGGTGCTGACGACATCCACGGGAAGAACTCCTCGTTGGCGCTGGCCTTCACCTGGAACGGGGCGGTAAAGGAGGAGATCGACCCGCCCGACGTCGCATGGGTAACCCACACGTTCGACGCGCCGCTGCGCTGGTCGTTATAGGCCACGACGAGCTGGCCGGTAGCCTGGTCGACCGCGGAGGTGACGTCCGCGAATACCCGGTAGTTGGAGTTCGGCAGCAGTCCTGGTGTCGGGTCAAGGACCGGCGCGACCGTGGTGCTGGCGCTCCAGGTGCGCCCGCCGTCGGCCGAATCCGCGACCATGGCCTGGTTGCCGGTCAGGCTCGACTCGGTGGGCGAACTGATCCAGGTGTCATACACCGTGCCGTCCGGGCCGATGTTGATGCGGGCATCCTGGTCGAACTTATGCTTCTTGTCGCTCACGGTGATCGGCCCGGTCCAATGCTGGCCGTTGTCGTCTGAGAAGGCGACCTGGATCGGCGAGCGGCCAGAGCCGTTGAACTTCGCCCAGGTCACGTAGATGCGCCCGAAATGGTGCCCGGCTGCCGTGCTGGTGTCCACCATGATCGACTCATGGTCGGGGAACTGGCCGTTGCTGCCCTTGAGCGTGCCCGTCGAGGTCCCGGTGGAGACGGATACCGGGTGCGTCCAGGCGGCCGCGCCGTAGCTTTGGTTCTCGCCCGCGTTCGGGTTGGCCTTCGCCGGGCTGAACGCGGTCTCGAGAAGCTCGATCGGGAACGGCGGGGTCACGTCGAAGGCCTGGCAGACGACGTCGAAGGTGTGAAATCTCGGGTTCCACGCGACGGACGGGTCGCCCGCCACGTCAAACGAGCCCGTGCCCGGCACGTTCGGGTCGTTCGTGAACTTGGTGAACCCGGGCACGAATGTGCGCGGCGCCCACGTACTGCCGCCGGTGCTGGAGAACGCGAAGCCGCAGCCGTCGTTGAAGTCGAAGTCGTTCCACGACGACGCGAGCAGCGTCCCCGAGCCGCTCATGCCCAGCGACAGCGGACAGCGCGGACGCAAAGGCAAGCGTCGCGAAGGGGCGGGTTCGAGACGCCATCGGCTCTCCCGGGCTGGCTAGACAATAGAGCGCTTTATGACCGCCAGGCCCTTCATGCTAGGCACGACGGATTCGGGGCGGCAACCCCGCCCGCTCAGCGAACGGTCGCCGCCGGGCGTCAGCGCCC
>WNGP01005008.1_pt1 | contig 19626 bp, 13 predicted proteins | sample 5407671 | NCBI WGS metagenome assembly WNGP01 (sample SAMN13153381, study PRJNA577476) | soil metagenome | isolation source: 40 cm soil or saprolite under Garry oak tree replicate 2 | place: USA:California | collected 2016-06-15 | reverse complement strand
GTCAACGCCTGTCTCGATCGCTGGCGTCGGCCCAACGCAGTATTGCGACGGCTATGCTGCATTATTTAAGACGCTGTGTTTAGAAGGCCACCCTCACTCGCACAGGCTCTCGAGATAACCCTGCGCCGCGGGGCAGAGCCGCTTGCGCGCCAGCGCCCGCGCCTTGGGAGCATCGACGATGTACTCCAGCGGCCCCGACACCAGCATCTGCCGGATGCGCGGGTGGCGCGCCGAGGCGCGCGCCATCCTGTTCAGCACGGTGAAGCCGCGGTTGATGAGCCGCCCGGAGGCGCGGTTCTGCTCGATGGTGCGGGCGAGGTACTGCCCGAAGCGGGCGTAGACGAAGTAATCGTCGTCCCCGACCTGAAAGCGCGCCTCGGCGAAGAAATCGGGGAAATTTCTCTCCAGGTACTCGTTGAGGCGTTGAAGTCGGGGCCGAGGGTCGCTGTCAGTCGACGCTTTGCGCTGCTTCATGTCCTTGCCAACACCTCGCCCGGTGGTTGAAAGGCTCCGGCGGCGCGCATGTTGGAGCAGCGCGCCGCTCGATGCAAGAGGCGCGCAGCGGTCCCGCTACGGCTGCGCCAGGACGGTCGAGCCGGGCTGCCAGTCCTCGCGCCTCAGGCGGTAGAGCACGTGCCGCTGGAGCGGATGCCTCGCCGGCAGTCCGGGATGGTCGAAGTCCCCGGCCGCGTCGTGGCGCATGCCGAGCCGCTCCATCACGGCCCGCGAGCGCGCGTTCGCGGGCACGGTGAAGGCGACGACCTCGGGGAGTCCGAGGCTCCTGAAGGCGAAATCGAGGCACGCTCGGGCGGCCTCGGTGGCGTAACCGCGGCCCCAGCTCGAGCGCGCCAGGCGCCATCCGATCTCGGTGCAGGGCGTGAAGTGGGCCTCGAAGGAGGGCTCCGACAGGCCCACGAAACCGATGAACTGGCCCTGCTCCCGCACTTCGACCGCCCACAGCCCCCAGCCGCGTTGGGCGAGCTCGCTGCGCACGCGTTCGGCAAACTCATCGCTCTCGGCACGGGTCAGGCATCGGGACAGGAACTCTATGACTACCGGATCGGCGTTGAGCGAAGCGAAGGGCTCGAGATCCGCCGCGCGCCATTGCCGCAGCTTAAGCCGCGCGGTCATGAGCTCGCTCATCGGTCGCTTTCAGTTCGGTCCGCGGCGCCTGAAGCGCTTGCAAGAGCCCCGCAGGCCGGTATTATCGAACGCATAGTGATGGTGTAACAGTCGATCGACGGCACTGCGGCCCGATCTCTTGCCGTGGGGTTGCGACTGCTCATTCGCCGGCGCGCCTGGTCGGGCATGCGGCGGATCTCCTTCAGCGAACGAATTGCCGGTGTGACTACGAGGTCGCGGGCCTGCCGCCGCGGCTCGAGTCTGCGCGGCGCTTGAGGGAATCGCGAGGCCGTCATCCATGCATGCCCCTTCCGCCGGACTCTATAAAGAGGCCTACGAGCGCGACAGTTGCGGCTTCGGCCTGATCGCGAGCCTGGACGATGCGCCGAGCCACTGGCTGGTTCGCACCGCGATCAGCTCCCTGATCCGTCTCACTCACCGCGGCGCGATCGCCGCCGACGGCAAGACCGGCGACGGCTGCGGGCTGCTGCTGAAGAGGCCGGAGGGGTTCCTCCGGGCGGTGGCCGCCGAGGCCGGCATCGAGCTCGCCGAGCGCTTCGCATCCGGTCTCGTGTTTCACTCGCGCGATGCGCAGCAGGCGGAGCAGGCGCGGCTCGCGCTCGCTCGCGAGCTGGCGCGGCAGGGACTCGAGGTGGCCGGCTGGCGCGCCGTGCCGGTGGACCCTGGGGCCTGTGGCGCCGAGGCGCTGAAATCGCTGCCCCTCATCGAGCAGCTCTTCGTCAACTGCCTTGAGGCGGGCCTCGACGAGGCGGCTTTCAACCGGCGGCTCTTCATGGCGCGCCGCCTGGCCGAGAAGGCCACGAGCGGCGATCCCGCGTTCTATGTGCCGAGCCTCTCGGCCAACACCATCGTCTTCAAGGGCATGGTGATGCCGCAGCACCTGGCGCAGTTCTACCCGGACCTCGCCGATCCGCGTCTCGAGAGCTCGGTGGCCGTGTTCCACCAGCGCTTCTCCACCAACACGCTGCCGCAGTGGCGCCTCGCGCACCCCTACCGCTACCTCGCCCACAACGGCGAGATCAACACCATCCAGGGCAACCGCAACTGGGCGACGGCCCGCGGGCCGCTGCTCTCATCGCCCCTTCTCCCGGGGCTGCAGGAGGTGCTGCCGCTGGTGTCGCTCGGCGGCTCGGACTCCCAGAGCCTCGACAACATGCTCGAGGTGCTGCTGATGGGAGGCCTTGATCCGCTGCAGGCCATGCGGCTCCTCATCCCGCCGGCCTGGCACGGGCTCGACGCGCTGGATCCCGACCTGCGCGCCTTCTACGAGTACTACTCGGCGCACATGGAGCCCTGGGACGGTCCGGCCGGCGTCGTGCTGACGGATGGGCGCTACGCGCTCTGCACGCTCGATCGCAACGGGCTGCGGCCGGCGCGCGTCTGCATCACGGCCAACCGCTGTCTCACCATCGCCTCCGAGACCGGCGTGTGGGACTACGCGCCCGAAGACGTCGTCAGGAAGGGCAAGCTCGGCCCCGGCGACATGATCGCGCTCGACCTGAAGAGCGGAACGCTCCTCGCCTCGGCGGACATCGATCAGATCCTGAAATCCCGCCATCCCTACAAGAGCTGGCTGAAGCAGGGCGTGCGTTACCTCGAGAGCGACCTGGTGGACGCGCGGCTCGCGGCCGAGCCCATGGACCGCGACACGCTCGCGCTCTACCAGAAGATGTTCAACGTCACCCAGGAGGAGCGCGACGAGATCATCCGCGTGCTCGCCGAGGACGAGAACGAGGCGGTGGGCTCGATGGGCGACGACACGCCGATGCCGGTGCTGTCGCGCAAGGTGCGCCCGCTCTACGACTACTTCCGGCAGCAATTCGCGCAGGTCACCAACCCGCCCATCGACAGCTTGCGCGAATCGATCGTGATGTCGCTGCAGACCCAGATCGGGCCGGAATGCAACATCTTTCTGCCCGCTCCCGAGCACGCCCGCCAGATCGTGCTCGGCTCGCCGATCCTCTCGCAGCGCAAGCTCCGCCAGATCCTCGCGATCGAGGAGGTCACGCACGAGTTCATCGACCTGCAGTACGACCCCGCGGAGGGGCTGCGCGGGGCGATCCTGCGCATGTGCGCACAGGCCGAGAGCGCCGTGCTGGAAGGCAAGCTCGTGCTGCTCCTGTCGGATCGCTACCTCGTCCGGGGGCGCACGCCTGCGCACGCGCTGCTCGTGACCGGGGCGGTGCATCAGCACCTGGTGAGGACGGGACTGCGCTGCAAGTGCAACCTGCTGGTCGAGACCGGCACGGCGCGCGAGCCGCACCACTTCGCGTGCCTCATCGGCTACGGCGCGACTGCGGTCTACCCCTACATGGCCTACCAGGTGCTCTTCGAGATGATGCGCAAGGGACGCGTCAAGCTCGACTTCGCGGCGCGGCTCGAGCTCGGTCGCAGCTACCGCGCGGGCCTCAGGAAGGGCCTGTTCAAGATCATGTCGAAGATGGGGATCTCGACCATCGCCAGCTACCGCAGCTCGCAGCTGTTCGAGATCGTCGGGCTCGCGGGCGAGGTGGTGGACCTGTGCTTTACCGGCACCGAAAGCCGCGTGCAGGGCGCGGATTTCGCCGATCTCGAGGCCGACCTCGGGGCGCTCGCCGCGCGCGCCTGGAACCCGCGCGAGGGGATCGCCCAGGGCGGGCTCCTCAAGTACATGCACGGCGGCGAGTACCACATGTACAACCCCGACGTGATCGCGGCGCTTCAGGCGGCGGTGATCTCCGGCGATGAGGCGGGCTACCGCGAGTTCGCGCGCCTCGTGAACGAGCGGCCGGCCTCGACGCTGCGCGACCTGCTCGCGCTCAGGCGCGCCGCGCGGCCGATTCCGCTCGCCGAAGTCGAGCCGGCGGAGGCGGTGCTCTCGCGCTTCGACAGCGCCGGCATGTCCTTGGGCGCGCTCTCCCCCGAGGCGCACGAGGCACTCGCCATCGCCATGAACCGGCTCGGGGCGCGCTCGAATTCGGGCGAAGGGGGCGAGGATCCGCGCCGCTACCGCACCGAGCGCAACTCGAAGATCAAGCAGGTGGCGTCCGGACGCTTCGGCGTGACCCCGGAATACCTGATCAACGCCGAGGTGCTGCAGATCAAGATAGCCCAGGGAGCGAAGCCGGGCGAGGGCGGCCAGCTCCCGGGGCACAAGGTCAACGACATGATCGCCAGCTTGCGCTTTGCGCGGCCGGGCGTCGGCCTGATCTCCCCGCCGCCGCACCACGACATCTACTCGATCGAGGACCTGGCGCAGCTCATCTTCGACCTGAAGCAGATCAATCCGCAGGCGCTGGTGTCGGTGAAGCTGGTCGCCGAGCCCGGGGTGGGCACGGTCGCCGCCGGAGTCGCCAAGGCCTACGCCGACCTGATCACGATCTCGGGCTATGACGGCGGCACGGGCGCGAGCCCCCTGTCCTCCATCAAGTACGCGGGCACGCCGTGGGAGCTCGGCCTCGCCGAGACCCACCAGACGCTGCGCCGCAACGATCTGCGCCACCGGGTGCGGCTGCAGACCGACGGGGGCCTCAAGACCGGCCTCGACGTCGTGAAGGCGGCGATCCTCGGCGCGGAGAGCTTCGGTTTCGGCAGCGCGCCGATGGTGGCGCTCGGGTGCAAGTATCTGCGCATCTGCCATCTCAACAACTGCACCACCGGGATCGCGACCCAGCACAACGTGCTGCGCACGAAGTACTTCACCGGGCTCCCCGAGATGGTGATCAACTACTTCCGTTTCGTGGCCGAGGAGGTGCGTGAGATCCTCGCCTCCCTCGGTGTGCGCTCGCTCGCCGAGATCATCGGCCGCACCGAGCATCTCGAGGTGGTGCGCGGCGAGACGCCCAGGCAGCGCAAGCTCGACCTCGCGCCCATCCTCTCCACGGGCGGCCTGGCCGCCGATGCGCCGCAGTTCTGCGCGACCGACTCGAACCCACCCTTCGACCGCGGCGAGCTCGCCGAGCGCATGGTGCGCGACATGCTGCCGGCGATCGAGAGCAAGCGCGGCGGCGAATGGCACTACGATCTCGGCAACTTCAACCGCTCGATCGGCGCGCGCGTCTCGGGGGAGATCGCTCGGCGCTGGGGCAACTACGGCATGGAGGGGGCCCCTCTCACCGTGCGCTGCCGCGGCAGCGCCGGGCAGAGCTTCGGGGTGTGGAACGCCGGCGGGCTCAACCTGTATCTCGAAGGCGATGCCAACGACTACGTCGGCAAGGGGATGGCGGCCGGCCGCATCGTGCTGCGCCACCCCAGCCGCGCGCGCTTCGTGGCGAAGGACACCGTCATCATGGGCAACACCTGCCTCTACGGCGCCACGGGCGGCGAGCTGTACGCCGCCGGGGTGGCCGGCGAGCGCTTCGCGGTGCGCAACTCCGGCGCGCTGGCCGTGGTCGAGGGCTCGGGAGACCACTGCTGCGAGTACATGACGGGAGGGGCGGTGTGCGTGCTCGGCCGCACCGGCCTCAACTTCGGCGCCGGCTTCACCGGCGGATTCGCCTACGTGCTCGACCTCGAGCGCAACTTCGTCGACCGCTACAACCACGAGCTCATCGACATCAGCCGCATCCATCCCGAGGCCATGCAGTCGCACGTGCAGCACCTCGAGGGACTCCTCGAGCGGCAGGTCGCCGAGACCGGGAGCGCCTGGGCGGAGGAGATCCTGAACGACCTGCGCACGTTCCTCCCCAAGTTCTGGGTGGTGAAGCCCAAGGCGGCGTCGATCGACTCGCTGATCGAGAACCTGCGGCGCGCAGCCTGAGCCGTCCGCGAGCGTCGATGCCCAATAAGAACCTGCAGTTCCTCGACATCCCGCGCGCCGAGCCGGCGAAGGCGCCGGTCGAGACGCGCCTTGGCAACTTCCGCGAGATTTACGCGCAGTTCGATGCGGGGAGCGCCGCGCAGCAGGCGGGGCGGTGCCTCGCCTGCGGGAATCCTTTCTGCGAATGGAAATGCCCGGTTCACAACTACATCCCCAACTGGCTGAAGCTGATCGAGGAGGGCAACCTGCTCGAGGCGGCGGAGCTCTCGCACAAGACCAACTCGCTCCCCGAGGTCTGCGGCCGCATCTGCCCCCAGGACCGGCTCTGTGAGGGCGCCTGCACGCTGAACGACGGCTTGGGGAGCGTCACCATCGGCGCGATCGAGAAGTACATCACCGACGAGGCGCTGAAGGCGGGTTGGAAGCCCGATATGTCGAACGTCCAGCCGACGGGCCGGCGGGTCGCGATCGTGGGCGCGGGGCCCGCGGGACTCGCATGCGCCGACATCCTGGTGCGCAACGGCGTGCATCCGGTGGTATTCGATCGCCACGAGCGCATCGGGGGACTCCTCACCTTCGGCATTCCGCCCTTCAAGCTCGAGAAGGAGGTGGTGGAGAAGCGCCGCGAGATCATGGACGGGATGGGAGTCGAGTTCCGCTTAAGGTGCGAGGTCGGTCGCGATACGGCCTTCGAGGATCTCGTGGCCGGATACGACGCGGTGTTCCTCGGCATGGGGACCTACACCTACGTGAAGGGCGGCTTCCCGGGCGAGGATCTGCCGGGCGTGTACGAAGCACTGCCCTATCTCGTCGCCAACATCCGCCACGAGCTCTCGCTTCCCGGCGCCGCCCGTTCGCTCATCAGCCTGCGCGGCAAGCGAGTCATCGTGCTCGGAGGCGGGGACACCGCCATGGACTGCAACCGCACCGCGATCCGCCAGGGCGCAGAGTCGGTGACCTGCACCTACCGGCGCGACGAACGCAACATGACCGGCTCGCGGCGGGACTACAAGAACAGCCGCGAGGAGGGGGTCGAGTTTCTCTTCAACACTCAGCCGATCGAGATCGTGGGCGCCGAGCAGGTGGAGGGCGTGAAGCTGGTGACGACCCGGCTCGGCGAGCCGGATGCGCGCGGTCGGCGTGTGCCGCAGCCGCTCGAAGGTTCCGAGCAGATCGTACCGGCGGATGCGGTCATCATCGCCTTCGGCTTTCTGCCGAGCCCGCCCGACTGGTTCGACGCGCACCGGATCCGTCTGCACCACAACGGCCGCGTGCGCGTGTCGGCGAGCGCGGCGCGGCCGTTTCAGACCACGAACCCCAAGGTGTTCGCCGGGGGGGACATGGTGCGAGGCGCCGACCTCGTGGTGACCGCAGTGTTCGAGGGGCGCGAGGCGGCGAAGGGGATTCTCAACTACCTGGGCGTGGGCTGACGTTGTCCCACCGCCGCCGCCCCCCCTTGCAACAGCGCAAACCCGATGTGCGGACAGTGAGCTGATAATCCGACCAACAGGTAGTGAGCCTCATGAGGACTTCAGTAGCAATTCTCTGCAGCGTCGCGGCTCTGAGTGGATTTTTGGAGGCGGCGACCGCACGAGGGGCATTGTTGCTTGTTCCTGAGGACGAGCACCTCGCCGTCGTGAAGACAACCCCTAACGGACTTCAGGATATGCTGACTCTGGAGGGGCTAAATGTGGTTTACGGGGAGTCCAGGCGCGCATTTGCGTTCCTGTCTCAGAAGAGCGACGGATGGCAGCTGGATCTGCTCGAGAAAGGAACTCAAGCGATAACCTCGCGAGCCGTAGCGATAGATGACGTCCTGATGGAGCTTTCAGGTCCCGCCAAGGACATGATGCTCAACGACAACGCGGCGTATTTTGTCACCTTCGGCAGCGCAGGTTTCAGGTTTAACCAACTGTCACTGGCCGACGGTAGCGTTCGAGCCTTTTCTTTACCTAATGACGTCTCCAATCCCTGGGTCGTGGACTCTGGTGGCATACCTCTGATTGTTGAATGGGAAGGATATCGAGTATGGAAATTTGATCCCGCTGCGGCATCGCTGCAACTACTGGTGACTGCTGACGATGTGGATGAGACGACCCGGCGGATTGAGCCACGCGTGCGGGCGCCTGGGTTCTACGCTAGCTTTGTAATGGTGCCCGGAGTAGGAGTATTCAGACTCTCGCGATTGGGAGGCCTGCAGCAAGTGCTGAATGCCGATTTGACTCGAATCGCGGGACCACCAGTCACTTTGCAGAAGGTGGGCCGTGCTGGCCACGTCCCCAGGGTATTCTCCGGTGTCTACCGCGGCACAGCAGCGATCGGCGTCGTGCGAGAGTGGAATGGACGCAAGGGTGTCACCTATATGGACCCGCTGGGATCGATAATACGGAGACAAGCGCCGCTAACAGCTGGTGCGGTCCTCGATAGCATCTTTCCGACGCCGGACGACTCTATTCTTTACGTTGATTCCGAAACGGCTGCTGTCAACGACATCGACCTGGGAACGTTCGCGGTAACACCACTTTGGAAAGTCCCGGCTGACGGCGCAAACCTGGCAAGGATTCTGTCAGTGACGCCCCCTTGACTGCTATTCCGATCACACCTGAGACGCTGGAAGTAGCCAGGCGCGTCATTTGGTTCGAGCCACCCGAACGGGCTCTCAGCGATCCGGTGCATTTCCTGGCTTGCGCGATGACGCACGCCGCCGGGTGAGGGACGCCGGTGCTCACCGCGGCCGTGGACTGGTGGCGCGGCGATCATCCGGCTTGCTGACGAGCCACAGCAACCCCTCGAGCAGCTTGAGCGGCGTCGGCGGACAGCCGCGGATCACGAGGTCGACCGGCACGACCTTCGACACCGCGCCCACGCAGGCGTAGCTCCCGGCGAAGACACCACAGCCGGCGGCGCAATCACCGACGGCGACGACCCACTTGGGCGCAGGGGTTGCGGCGTAGGTGCGCTCGAGCGCCTCGCGCATGTTGAGCGTCACCGGGCCGGTGACGAGCAGCAGGTCCGCGTGGCGGGGCGAGGCGACGAAACGGATGCCGAAGCGCTCGATGTCGTAGAAGGCGTTGTTGAGCGCGTGGATCTCGAGCTCGCACGCGTTGCAGGATCCCGCATCGACCTCGCGGATCGCGAGACTGCGCCCGAGGCGCCGCGCGACGGCGCCGCGGAGCTCCGCGCCGAGGGGCTCGAGCTCCCCGGGCGGCTGCGGACTCAAGGGTTCCGTGCAGGGCTCGCTCAGGAGGTTCTTGAAGAGTCGGCGGCGCATCGGGGCACTAGATCATGTTGGGTTACAGGTCGTGACCGGAGTACGAGCAGTTGAACGACTTGTTGCAGAGCGGGAAGTCGGCCACGATGTTGCCCTCGATGGCGGCCTCCAGCAGCGGCCAGTGGAACCACGACGGATCGCGCAGGTGACAGCGCTCGATTCGCCCAGCGCCGATGCGCACATACGCGAGGATGTCTCCGCGGAATCCCTCGACCATCGCGGTGCACTCGAGGCTCGAGGCCGGCACAGCGGGGGCAGGCAGGCGCACCGGTCCCGCCGGGAGCGCACCGAGCGCGGTGCGGAGCCACGCGATGCTGCGCTCGACTTCGAGGATCCGTACCCACACGCGCGCATCGACGTCGCCTTCCTGGCGCACCACCATTTCCACGGGCGCCGTGTCGTATGGGGCATAAGGGAGCGACACGCGCGCATCGAACGCGCGTCCGGACGCGCGCCCGACGAAACCGGGCGCGGCGAAGGCGGCGGCGAGCGCCGGGCTCACCACGCCTGTACCGACCGTGCGGTCCTGGAGCGAGGCGGTATTGTCGTAGAGCTCGATCAGCTCGGGAAACTCGCTGCTCAGGCGCCCGCAGAGCGCGCGGATCGCCTCCTCGCCGTCGTGAGTCAGGTCCGCCGCGACTCCGCCCGGGACGATCCGGTCCATCATGAGGCGGTGGCCGAAGGCCCGGGCGCAGGTGCGCAGCGCCGCCTCGCGCAATATTCCGCACTCGGCGTGCAGTATCGCGAAGGCCGCGTCGTTGCAGATCGCTCCGATATCGCCCAGGTGGTTTGCGATCCGCTCGAGCTCGGCCATGACGCCGCGCAGCCACACGGCGCGCGGTGGAGGCCGGAAGTCGAGCGCCCCCTCCACCGCCTGCACGAACGCCCACGAGCAGGCGACCGTGCTGTCGCCCGAGAGCCGCGCCGCGATGCGCGAGGCTGGCTCGAGATCCTGACCGGCCATGAGCCTTTCGATGCCCTTGTGGGTGTAGCCGAGACGCTCTTCGAGGCGCACTACCGTCTCGCCGCTCGCCGTGAAGCGAAAGTGGCCGGGCTCGATGATTCCGGCATGGACCGGACCGACCGGGATCTGGTGCAGGCCTGGTCCTTCGGCGGGCAGGAAGCGATACGGAGGCCGCTCGATCGCGCGAGCTGGCGGAGTCGCTCCGGTGGCGGCTGGAGTCGCGGCGGCGCGCTGCTGCGCGAGGGGCGCGGGCTCGGGCCAGCGTCCATGATCGAGCCACGGCCGCCGATCGGGCAGCCCGACCATCTCGATGGCGAACAGGTCGGCGATCGCCCGCTCGAGGCGAAGCGCCGGCGGATGGAACACGGCGAGCGAGGGCGCGGCACCCGAGCCCGCCTCGTGCGTGGCGATCTGCAACTTGCGGGTGGCAGGCTCGAAGAGCGCGCAGTGAACGGCCGCTGCATCGCCCCATTCGCCGAGGAGATCCAGCTTTCCTTCACGAAGCGCTTCGCCGATGCCGCGCCAGGTGCCTGCGTTGACCGGCGCGCGGGGCCAGCCCCGATGCGAGGCCACCGCGGAGAGCTCGCCGAAGAGCGCGTTCAGCACGTCGCACCTACCCGAGCTGGCTCGCCACGTGACGGAACCAGGAGACGATCGTTGCCGGCAGGTAGATTCCGGCCGCCGCCACGAGCAGCAGGTGCAGGGCCATGGGCGCAAGCCGCCAGGCGTGCAGCGTGTGACGCCGGGGGCTGTCGCCGAAGGCCAGGCCGTGCAGCCGCAGCGCGAGCGCGCTGAAGGCGATCATGAGGCCGACGCCGAGCAGCGCCGCGAGCCAGGGCGCCCGCGCGAAGGTCGAGGTGACCAGCAGGAACTCGCTCGTGAACACGCCGAAGGGCGGCAGGCCCGCGATGGCGGCGACGGCGATGACGAGCAGCCACCCGAGGAGCGGCTCGCTCTGCGTGAGTCCGCGGATGTCGGCGATGCGCTGCGTCCCCTCGAGCTGTGAGACGTAGCCGACGCCGAAGAAGATCGCCGACTTCGTCAGGCTGTGCATCGTCATGTGAAGGAGACCCGCGAAGCTCGCGATCGGCCCGCCGAGCCCGAAAGCGAGCGTGATGATGCCCATGTGCTCGATCGAGGAGTACGCGAACATGCGCTTGATGTCGCGGCGGCGGTAGAGCATGAACCCCGCGAAGACGAGGGACACGAGCCCCATCGTCACCATCATGGGTCCCGGGGACAGCACCTGCGCGTTGCCGGCCATGATGAGCTTGAAGCGCAGCAGCGCGAACAGCGCCACGTTCAGCAGCAGCCCCGAGAGCACGGCCGAGATCGGGGTCGGCCCTTCGGCGTGGGCGTCCGGGAGCCAGGCGTGCACGGGCGCAAGCCCCACCTTGGTGCCGTAACCGAGCAGCAGGAAGACGAAGGCGAGATTAAGCAGGGCCGGATCGAAGGCCGCGGAGCGTCGCACGAGGTGGTCCCAGGCCATCGCCGTCATGCCCTCTCCCAGGTGCTGCTCGGCGGCGAGGTACACGAGGATGGTGCCGAAGAGCGCGAGGGCGATACCGACCGACCCCAGGATGAAGTACTTCCAGGCCGCTTCCAGCGCCGCGTTCGTGCGGTAGAGCCCGACCATCACCACCGTGGTGAGAGTGGCGAGCTCGATTGCCACCCACATGAGCCCGATGTTGTTGGCGACGAGCGCGAGGTTCATGGCGAACATCAGGAGCTGGTACATCGCGTGATAGAAGCGCAGGTCGCCCGTCTTGAGCCGGCGGGTCTCGAGCTCGTGCGCGATATAGCCGGCGCTGAAGAGGCTGGTGGTGAAGCCGACCAGCCCGCCGACCAGGAGAAACACGGTGTTGACATCGTCGACGAGGAGATAGAGCGAAGGCTCCGGCCGGTGCGCATAGAGCGCCGCAGCGCTCGCCAGCGTGAGCGCACAGACGGCTACGTTCAGCGCGGCCGAGACCCTATAGCGCGGAATCGTCGCGAGGATGATGGCGCCGCCCGCGGGGACCGCGAGGAGGCCGGCGAGCGCCAGGCTGCCGAACCCGGGGCTCATGCCTCTCCCCCGGAGGCCTCGCCGCGCGACATGTCGAGCGCCTGCAGGTCGACCGTGTCGAAGCGCTCGCGGATGCGGAACAGGAACATCCCGATGACGAGGAAGGCGATGAGGATGGAGAAGGCGACGCTGATCTCGACCACGAGCGGCATGCCGCGCGCGCCGGTCGCGGCGAGGATCAGGCCGTTCTCGAGCGACATGAAGCCGATCACCTGGCTCACGGCGTTGCGCCGCGTGATCATCATGAGGAGGCCGAGGAGAAGCACCGACAGCGCGAACGCCAGGTCCTCGCGCACGAATACGCCCTCGGTCGCGGTGACGGGCAGCATCACGACGATCGAGAGGGCGACGAGTGCCATGCCGATGAGCATCGTCGGCCCGATACTGACGACGGCCTCGATCGTGCGATGGATGCCGAGGCGCACCACGATGCGGTGCAGGGCGACCGGAATGAACACCCCCTTGAAGGCGAGCGCGATGAGCGCCGTGATGTAGAGGTGCGGCGCGCGCTGCAGGTAGGCCTGCCAGCCGACCGAGAGCGCCAGCACGCAGGCGTGGAGCGCGAAGAAATTGAGCAGCGCGAACATGCGGTCCTGATAGAGGAGGAGGAAGCTCACGAGCAGCATCGAGCCTGCGAGGAGGTGGGCGATGTCGCTGTCGAGCGGGCTCAATGCGGCGCCCTCGAGACGAACAGCAGAATGGTGCCGAGGAGGCCGAGCATGAGCGCCATCCCGAGGAACTCGGGCACGCGGAAGACGCGCATCTTGGCGATGGCCGTCTCGAAGAGCGACAACAGGAAGCCGAGGATCAGGAGCTTCACGGCGTAGGTCGCGAGGCCGACGGCCTGCGCGGCGAGCCCGGCGCCCGCGAACGCCGTGCCCCACGGGATGAACACGCAGGCGATGAGCGACAGGTACAGAAGCAGCTTCACGGACACCGCCGCCTCGATGAGCGCCAGATGGCGGCCGGAGTACTCGAGCACCATCGCCTCGTGGACCATGGTCAGCTCGAGGTGCGTGGCCGGGTTGTCGACCGGAATGCGGGCGTTCTCCGCGATCGCCACGATGATGAGCGCGACCAGGGCGAGCGCCAGCGAGATGTTGAGGCCCGCGTGGGGCCCGAGCATGAAGGCGGAGATCGAGGAGAGCTCGGTGGAGCCCGCGAAGAGGGAGAGCGTGAACACCGCCATCAGCATCGCCGGCTCCGCCAGCGTCGCAAACATCATCTCGCGGCTCGATCCGATGCCTCCGAAGCTCGTGCCGACATCGAGCCCGGCGAGCGCCAGCATGAAGCGCGCGGTGCCGAGCAGCGCCACGATGACGATGAGGTCGGCGGCGGCGCCGAGCGCGAGACCCGTGGCGAAGGTCGGCACCAGAGCCGCGGCCACCCAGGTGCTTGCAAAGACGGCGTACGGCGCCGTACGGAACAGCCACGAGGCGTTGCCGGCCACGACCACTTCCTTGCGGATGAGCTTGAGGAGGTCGAGGTAGGGCTGTGCCAGCGGGGGCCCCCGGCGGCGCAACAGGCGGGCCCTCACCTTGCGCGTGACGCCGGTGAGGAGCGGCGCGAGCGCCAGCACCAGGACGATCTGCAGGAGCTGCGTCAGCCAGGCGACCCTCATCGCGTGGCTCCTACGATGATCAGCAGCAGCACCAGGGCCGAGACCACCAGCGTCAGGTAGCGCCGGATGGTGAGGAACTGCAACAGGTTCACTCGGGCGGTCACCGCATCGACGAGGCGGATCACCGGCGCGTAGAGCGCCTCCCAGAGCGTGTCGTGCAGCTCGACCTCGAGACGCGCCGGTCCGGTATCGCCCGGTGCGGGCATGGCGACGTGCTCGCGGGCGCGAAACACGACGCCGCCGAATACGCGCCGGATGGGCTGCGCGAAGCTGCCGGCGGTGTACTGCGTGGCGGGACTCGCATCCGGAAAGCCGCAGTCCCACGCAGGAGCGCGTCGCAGGGCGTGCGAGGCGAAGCGCCGCACGATGAGCGCGGTGGCCGCGGCCGCGATCGCGATCATGCCGAGCACGAGGGCGCCGTCGTAGGCGCTGCGCGCCGTATCGATCGGGACGATGCGCAGCCAGGGCTCGCTCGACTGCACGGCGAGACGCGCGCCGAGCAGCAACTTCATGACGGGCGCCAGCGCGTCCATCACGAAACCCGGCAAGACACCCGCCAGGAGGCAGAGCAGCGCCAGCAGCAACATCGCTACCTGCGACCAGCCGTCGGTCTCCCGCGCCTCGGCCGCGGCCGTCGAGCGCGACCTGCCGAGGAAGGTCATCCCGAAGGCTTTCACGAAGCAGGTGGCCGCGAGCGCCGCCGCGCAGGCGAGCGTCGCCCCCACCGCCGGCACGATCAGTCTCGGCACCCACTGCGGCAGCTGGGGGCTCAGGAGTATCGCCTGGAACGTGAGCCACTCGGACACGAAGCCGTTGAAGGGCGGAAGCGCCGAGATCGCGATGCAGCCGGCGAGGAAGGCGAGCGCGGTGACGGGCATGCGATGGATGAGGCCGCCGAGGCGCTCCATGTCCCGCTCCCCGGTGGCGTGCAGCACGGCGCCGGAGCCCAGGAACAGCAGGCTCTTGAAGAGCGAGTGATTGAACACGTGGAAGATCGCCGCGGTCAGCGAAAGGGCGGCCGCCGCCTTCAGCCCGCTCGCCTCGAAGGCCAGGGCGAGCCCGAGCCCGATGAAGATGATTCCGATGTTCTCGACCGTGTGATAGGCGAGCAGGCGCTTCAGGTCGTGCTCCATGAGCGCGTAGAGCACGCCGAGGAGGGTGGTGATTCCTGCCACAACCAGGACGGGGAGGCTCCACCACCAGGACGGCGGGCCCGCGAGGTCGAACACGATCCGTATGAATCCGTACACGGCTACCTTGGTCATGACGCCACTCATGAGCGCCGACACGTGACTCGGCGCGGCGGGGTGCGCGAGCGGCAGCCAAGCGTGCAGAGGGACGAGGCCCGCCTTGGAGCCGGCGCCGATCAGGGCGAGGACCAGCACGAGCGGCGCGGCGGCGACGTGCGCGGCGTGGCGCATCTCGGCGAAGCCGTAGCCGCCGGAGGGACCTGCCAGGAGACCGAACGCGAACAGCAGGGTCAGCGCGCCACCGGTCGCCATGATGAGATAGACGAGCGCGGCGCGCCGATTCTCGGCGGAGGCGTGATCGCTCGCCACGAGCGCCCAGGAGGCGAGCGACATGAATTCCCATCCGACGAGGAAGGAGAAGGCATCGCGCGAGAGCAGCACCAGGTTCATCCCGGCGATGAACGCGGGATAGAAGGGCACGACGCGCTGCGGCTCGCGCGCGTGCGCGCCGTAGCCGATCGCATAGCCGCTCACCAGCGTCGTCGCGACGTTGATGATGAGCGCGAACGCGGCGCCGAGCGGATCGTAGCCGAGGATGGTGCGGCCGAGCGGCAGTCCCACCGCGAGCTCGATTGCGCCGGGCGGCGACGGCGACAACAGCGCCAGCAGTGCGACGAGTGCGAGGGCGCACGAGGCGAGCGCGCAGGCGCCGTAGATCAGGCCGCTTCCGTGACGGCGTCGCGCGATGAGGATCGCGAGCGGGCTCAGGAGGAGCAGCCAACCCACGCAGCCTGCTGCGAGCTCGCTCAGGAACCAGGGGCCCGCAACCGACATCACCAGTCCCCGCGACGCGCCTTGTGAACGCGGCGGATTATAAACACAGTCAGCCGCGCGCCGGACCGCCGCCTCAGGAGCGGCACAGCTGCGTCAGCGGGACGCGGGAAAATAAGACGCCGGAAAATAAAAAGCCCCGATCGCGAGAAGCGGGGCTTTTAAATTTCCTTCATCAACTCGAACGACCCGGTTGGTTCGCTGTCAGCTCGTGCGCTCAAGCGCACGTCGCGTCATGACGAGCATCTAGATTTTCGGCTGAAACGTTTGGAGCCTGCGCTCCGGCTTCTATTGCGTCGCCCGCGTGTCCATCCACGCGTTAATCGTTCCTGACAGCTGCAGCAAGTTAGCAGCGGTCGTTACCCGTGCCCGCGTCGATCCCCGAGTTTTATGTTTTTCGAATCCTTCAATCCTTCCAGCTCCGCGCAGCTTCTTTGCATCACCGCCTCGACGCTCGACCCGGCAAAAGCCGGAACTTATTGTTCGGACGGTGTTTTCAGCACCGGATTGTACTGATTCCAAACGAAAATACCATGTCTCAATTTGTCGACAAATACCGTCGGCGAGGGGCGGGTACCCCGGTAGCGTGCCCTGGGGTGATCGCCCCAGGGGGTCCGGTCTTCACCGCGGGATGCGTACGCTCACGCGCACGCCACTTCCGTCCGCAAGGTTGGCGGCGCTCGCCTCGCCGCCGTGGAACTCGGCGATCAGTCGCACGATGTACAGGCCCAGGCCGAAATGCGGCTGGCTGTCGGTGCCGGTGCGCGACTGCCAGAGCGATTCGAACAGCCGCCCCGGGAGGAGCTCGGGCAGAGGGGGTCCGGGATTCTCGACCTCGATCGCGGCCACCCGAGGATCGACGCGCAGGCGCACCGTGATCAGCGCCCCGGGCGGGCTGAAGTCCACGGCATTGTCGATGAGCTTGTCGAGCATCTGCACGATGAGATCGGGAGCGCCGCTCAAGTCGAGCGGCCCCGGGGGAAGCTCGGCGCGGAAGCCGCGTCCCGGGAAGGCGCCGCGGTAGGCCGCCACGGCGGACTCGAGCACCGCCACCAGATCGAAGCCGACCCGCTCGGCGCTGCCGATCGCCTCCTCGACGCGTGTGGCCGCGCCCATGGCGATGAGGATGGCGCTCAAGCGCTCGCTCCCCTGGCGCGCGCGGGTGAGATACGCGCGCGCGGAGGCCGGCACCTGCTCGGATTCGAGGTTATCGAGCGAGGAGCGCACGATGGTGAGCGGGGTGCGGATCTCGTGCGCCAGCTTGCCTGCGAGGGTGCGCAGGTAGCTGGTGTACTCGTTGAGGCGCTGCAGGAGCGTCGAGAAGCTGCGCGCGACATCGCCCAGCTCGTCGCGCGAGTCGGTTTCGGGAAAGCTGGTGACCAAGCCAGAGCGCGTCAGGGCCGATTCGCTCGCCCGCCGCAGCCGCGAGAGGCGTACCGCCAGCCACGCGGCGAACGCGAACATTGCCGTCACCGCCACGGCGCTGGTGCTGAGGGTGAAGTTGAGCATGCGCATCAGGGCGTGGTCGCGCAGGCGGATCCAGCCGGTCGCCGTCTGCGTGACCTCGAGCCGGCCGATGAGCGTCCTGTGGTCGCGGTCGTAGATGGGGGCCGGGGATTCGAGCAGCGGCTGCGTGCCGGGGCGGTCGACGAAGCGCCGGTAGAGCCGCGCGAGTATCGGGGGATCGGAGCCGAGTCCCGACACCTGCGCGAGTGCGTCCGCGCGCGCCAGCACCCGGCCCGAGGGTGTCGTGACCGCGAGCTTGAGCCCCGGCTGCATGAATTGCGTGAGGTAGGAGGCGAGCTCCGGAGCGGCCACGATCAACCGGCCGAGGGTGTGAAGGTCGTCGCTGCCCAGCGTGCCGTAGCTCACCGGATCCACGCCGCGCGCATCGCGATCGTCCACCAGCACGCCGAACCCGTTCCCGAGCATCGACATCGGCACGCGCAGCTCGATGCGATAGCCATGGCCCGTCAGCTGCCAGGCGCCGTGGATGCGCGGCTCGATGGGGGCGTTCTGCTGGCCATACTCGCCGGTCTCGATGCGGCGCGCCGTGACCGACCCGGGTCCGGTCGCGGCGAGGAACACCTGGTGCTGCTCGCCGCCGCCGTCCTCGAATCCGAGCCACACGCGGTCACCGAAGGTCGCCGGGTCGAGCGTATTGGTGCCCGCGGCATCGAACAGCGGGTGCTCGTCGCGCACCTCGAGCAGCACGTACAGCATCCGCTCGTAAACGCCGGTGAGGATGCCGAAGCGATGCCGATCGTCCTTGCCGAAGTACGCCCACGCGGAGGGGTCGTGCGGCCAGTCATCGGGATAGCCGTCGAGGAGCGGCGCGGCCGTGAGCGCGAGCGGCTTCAGGTCGTAGGGTCCGGGATTGAGGAACGCACGGACGGGGTCTGCGCCGGGCGAGACGGGCACCGCGGGTGCTTCGGGTGCGTCCGGCGGCGGGAGCGCTTCGCGGTACAGGAGGTCGGTGCGCCCCTGGAGCGAGGCGGCGATGGTCTGTGAGACCGCCTGAAGGGAGCTCTGCTCTCCCTCGCGCAGCGCCGACTCCATCTCGCGCGCGTACTGGCATCCGCCCCAGGGAAGAATGAGCGTCGCCAGGCCGAGCAGCAGCAGCTTGAGGCGCAGGGACATAGGGGCGGTGCGTCACTCCACCCAGCGGTAACCCATGCCGTAGACCGTCTGCACGGCGTCGAACTTCGGATCGATGCTCTGGAACTTGCGCCGGATGCGCTTCACGTGCGAGGTGATGGTGTTGTCGTCGAGCACCACGTTGGCCGCGTCCATGAGCTGCTGGCGGTTGCGCACGTGCCCGGGGTGGCGCGCGAGTGCGTGCACGATCCAGAACTCCGTGAGCGAGAGCAGCACCACGCGCCCGTCCCACTGCGCCTGCATGCGCTCGGTATCGAGGGTGAGCGGTCCGCGGCGCATGATCTCGCCCGGCGTGTCGGGCCTGCGCAGCGCATCCACGCGGCGGAACAGCGCGTTCACCCGCGCCAGAAGGTGCGGGAGGCTCAGGTCCTTGGTGAGGAAATCGTCCGCACCCAGACGCAGCCCCGACACCGCATCGAGCTCGCTGTCGCGCGCGGTGAGGAAAATGATCGGCAGCTCCGCAGACATTGCACGCAGCCGCCGGCACAGCTCGAAGCCGCCCTCGGGCTCCTCCTCGAGCGAGATGTCGATGATCGCCAGATCCGGCAGCCGCGCGGCGAAGGCGCTGATCGCCTGTGCGCGGTTGGAGTAGGTGCGCACCGCGTAGCCCTCGCGGGTGAAGGCGGCCGCGTAGTTGTCACGGATCGCCGGCTCGTCCTCGACAATGGCGATGAGACGCTTCATGGTGAGCTAAAGGCTACAGGCTGCGCGCGGGGCGTAAAAGCGCATGGGCATCACTTTTTCGCCGCGAATCACCGCGATTCATCCCCGGTTCATCTGCCATTTTGCGCCACGATTCATCGCGGCCGCGCCCGTTTTGCGCCCCGGAGCCTGCCAGCGGCCGTGGCGAAATGATCCCGTAGTCACCGATACGGGAGAGCCCCATGACCGCGCGCCCGCCGCGCCGGCGCGAGCCGGCCACTCGAGGCGAGATCATCGCCAACTGGCTGGCGCTGCTCGCGCTCCTCGCGCTCGGCATCGTCTGGCCGGGCGAGGAGGCGGGCAGCGTCGGCACGCGCAGCGCGCGCGCCCTGCGACCGCCGGCGGCCGCTGGGAGAGATGCGCCCCTCGTCCGCCACGCCCTCGCGGGCCGCGCTCCGCCGGTGCGGAACATCCACGAGATAACAGTGGCCCGCCCCGCGTGC
>WNGP01004508.1_pt1 | contig 19639 bp, 17 predicted proteins | sample 5407671 | NCBI WGS metagenome assembly WNGP01 (sample SAMN13153381, study PRJNA577476) | soil metagenome | isolation source: 40 cm soil or saprolite under Garry oak tree replicate 2 | place: USA:California | collected 2016-06-15 | reverse complement strand
AGAGGGTCCCTGCGGTCCAGCGGATGTCGTAGCTCGCCGGCTGGCCCGTCCCGTTATTCACCTCGGTGAAGGAGACGGTGACCGAGCTGTCCGTCACGCCCACGACCGTGAGATTGGTGACGGTGCCGGGCGGCCCTGGGGGGGGCGGAACCGCCGTCACCGTCACCGCCGCCGTCCCGCTCTGCCCCTCGCTCGTCGCCGTGATCGTCGCCGAGCCCGCCGCCACGCCCGTGACCAGGCCGCTGCCGTTGACCGTCGCCACGCCGGTCGCGCTGCTTCTCCAGGTCACCACGCGCCCCGTCAGCGGATTGCCATTCGCGTCCTGCGGCGTCGCGGCGAGCTGCACGGACTGGCCCACGGTCACGCTCGTCGAGGCGGGGCTCACCGCCACCGACGCTACCGGCACGACAGTCACGGTGATCGCGGCCGTGCCACTTCGGCCCTCGCTGCTGGCGGTGATCGTGGCCGTTCCGGCCGTTGCGCCTGTGACCAGCCCATTCCCGGTCACCCCGGCCACGGCCGCGTTGCTGGTCGCCCACGTCACCGTCCGCCCCGTCAGCGGATTGCCATTCGCGTCCTGGGGCGTCGCGGCGAGCTGCGCGGTCTGGCCGACCGTTACGCTCGCCGAGGCGGGGCTTACCGCCACCGACGCTACCGGCACGACAGTCACGGTGATCGCCGCCGTCCCACTTTGCCCTTCGCACGCGGCCGTCACGGTCGCCGCGCCCGCAGCTACACCGCTCACGAGCCCGCTGCTATTCACCGCAGCCACGCCCGGATTGGTCGACGCCCACGTCACGACGCGCCCGCTCAACGGATTGCCGCCCACGTCCTGTGGCGTCGCTGACAGCTGCATCGTCCGGCCGACCGCAATGCTCGCCGTGGCCGGACTCACCACGACCGTCGTGACGGGCGCTAGCGTCACGGTCACGACCGCCGTGTCAGCGGGGCCTCCCGGACTCCCGTGGGCCACGACTTTGACCCCGCCGGTGTCCGCGCCGGCCCGGAAGCGCCCGTTATGACGGCCGTTGCTCGTGCTGGTATCGATGATGCTGCCGCTCGTGGTGCTCCAGGTGACCGCCACGCTGGCCGTATCGCCGGCAGTGGTGAAGCCGATGGCCGTGAAGTCGGCCGCTTGGTTCTGTTGCAACGTCACGAGTTTAGGTGAGACGGTCAGCCGGGAGGCCGCGCCGGAATCCGTCCGCGGCCGAGTGGGCAACTCACACGCCACCATGATCGCCGCGCAGCCGAGGGCCGCAGCGACCCCGTGCACGAATGTCCTACTCATGGTTTCGCCGTCATCACGAGGAGGTTGTCGATCCACATGGTCTGATCGACCGGTGACCCGTCGCCGATGTACGGCGCCATCACAAACTGATGGAACTTGATGGTCGGCCGCGCGCCCGTGCGAAACATCACGTCGTGACGGTCGATCACCAGCGTGCCGTTGAACCAGTACTGCGCCACGCCGTCGGCCTGGCCGATGCCCCCCACGATCGAGTTGATCTGGAAATACGCCTCGACGTGGTTCCAGTTGCCCTTGTACCCGGGGCCTGGCGCCGGCTGGAACCACACCTGCGGTGCGCTGATTTCCTTGTCGTTGTACCAGGGCGGGAAGCTGAAGCAGCTCGCCACCACGTACGTCTCTGAGAGGCCGTTGCAGCCGCCGATCGAACGGTCCTCCGTGATGCCGATCAAATTGATCGGCGGCGCGCCGTAGCTCGTGTTGATCGCCCGGCTGTCCTGAATCGACAACCGCGGGATCCCACCGTTCCGATAGTTCTGCTCGATGTAGGCTTCCATCCAGCTGTTCGCCAGCGCCGTGTAGTCCGCGTCCAGATCACTCAGGATCTGGAATTCGTGCGGGTGATACAGCTGCTGCGAGCCCACCCAATTGGCGCTGTATTTCACCCAGTAGCTGACGTAGACGGTGGGGCTCGCGGGGAACAGGCGCCGCGCCAACCCCCACGACGGGTTCGTCGCACCGGCTGTGAAGCGGACCTCCAGCGCGTGCGTGCTGCCCGTGATGTGCGCCGTATCGGTGAGCGTGGGGATGCTGGCGTAGTCGTACCAACCGCGGGTCCCAAACCCGGCATCCTCAAAATCGTCCTGGAGAAGTACGGTGCCGCCCGTAGGCGCCGTGACTGTCAGCGCTGCCGAGCCGCTCATGCCTTCGCTCGTGGCGGTGATTGCCGCGCCGCCCGCCAAGAGGGCGGTCACCAAGCCGCTCCCGGTCACGGTGCCGACCACGACGTTGCTGCTCGTCCACACGATTGACCGGCCGGTGAGCACGTTACCAATCGAATCCCGCAGCGAGGCCGTCAGCTGCTGCGTCGCCCCGACCCCGAGGCTCAGGGTCGCGGGACTTACGACCACCGACGCCACCGGCGCCAGCGAGCTCGTGGTCGTCCCGCTCGCCACGTTGGACAGCCCGCCGTACACGGCGTCCACGTTCATCGTGCCCCGGAACGCCACAAGCTGGAACTGGTAGCCCGTGCCGGACGCGAGGCCCAATACCGTGCAGCTCCGTGAAGCTCCGATCGCCGTACCGGCCACTGGGACGCTGCAGCTGCCCTGGGCGACGCTCGTCGCCGACGGCCAGGAGAGTGTGCCTGCGGCCCAGCGGATGTCGTAGCTCGCCGCCTGGCCGGCCCCGTTGGTCACCTCGGTGAACGAGAGCGTGACCGAATTGGCCGTCACGGCGGCGACCGTGAGATTCGTCACGGCCCCGGGGTTCGTCACGGGCGCCGCTACCGCGACCGCCGCGCTGCCGCTGTGCGCTTCGCTCGTGGCCGTGATGGTGGCCGCGCCGGCGGCTACGCCTGTCACCAGCCCGCTGCCGTTGACCGTGGCCACCGCGGTTGCGCTGCTCAGCCACGTCACGACGCGGCCGGCGAGGGGATTCCCGCTCGCGTCCTTCGGCGTGGCGGTGAGCTGCGCCGTCTGTCCGATCTGCACGGTCGCCGTCGCCGGACTCACCGTAACCGAGGCGACCGGCACGATCGACACCGTCGCAATCGCGGTCCCGCTCTGCCCCTCGCTCGTCGCGGTGATGGCGGCCGAACCTGTGCCCACACCCGTCAGCAGGCCGCTCGGGTTTACGGTGGCGACGGCCGCGTTACTGGTCGCCCAGGTCACCACCCGCCCGCTGAGCGCATTGCCAATGGCATCCTGGGGCGTCGCGGTGAGCTGGATTGTCTGCCCGACCTGCACGCTCGGCGCCGCGGGACTCACAGTCACCGAGGCCACCGGCACGGCTGCCACCGTGACGACGGATGTGTCCGCCAGGGAACTGCCGTTCTGCTTGGCGATCGCCCGGTAGGTCCCGGCCGTCTGCCCGGCGGTATATGCGCCAGTCCCGGAGATCACTCCGCCGGTCGCACTGTACGTGACGGAGACGCTGACGCTGTCGCCGGTGTTCCTGCGCCCGTACGCCGTGAACTGGCGCACGCCTCCCGCCGACACCGTGGTAGGGTTGGGGCTGATCACGATCTGGACTACGCGACGCTTCTTCACGCTGGAGGTGCCGCTGAGCGCCGAACTGATGAGGGTCGCCGTCACGAGCGCGTCGGCAGCCGACGTGTCGGCCGTGTACACGCCGCCCGACGTGATCGCTCCGGCCGAGGCACTCCAGCGAACCGAGACGGGCACGCTGTCGCCGGCCTGGGTGCGGCCGAACGCCTGGAACGCGTGGTTCTCGAACGGATCGAGCGTGAGCGTATCCGGCCACACCAGAACCTGCGCGACCGGGTCGTCCACGCCGGTGCCCGGATTGCGATGCATGTCGCACGCGGTGAGCGCCGCGGAGAGTGCGGTGAGAATCCTTACGGTCCAGGTCGACGGAGTGCGAGAAAACATGAAACCCCTCCCTGAGAGCTTCGGCGGCTCGACTGGCGTGGCACGCGAACGGCGTGCGGTAGCCTCGGGGCTTTGCGTCCCCGGCTTTCGCCGGGTTTGCCTTTGTCGCGCTCCCCGCGAGGGGATGCGATTCCTACGGAAGACCGAAAATGAAAAAGGCCGCCAAGGAACCTCGAAGACTTCTCGAGTCGCTGGCGGCCGGGCTGACATGGCGACTACTCGTCGCCGAAGTCCCCTAGCTCTGCGTCGCCACCTTTCGGCGGTTTTGCTCTGAGCAGCGTACGACCGGCGTGGCGTAAACGCAACAGTCGTGCCGACAGTGCGACGGATTGGTGCGAATGGTGGTAACGGCGGGAAGGCTAAATGACTTACGGATTTATTGGATTTTAGCGATTTCGCGTATATCGCAACGCGTTTCCATACCGTTCTGCAATAAACCTTGCAATGCGCGTTGAGACATCAGCCTCGAATCGCGGTGCCTAGCGAAGCCGTCGCGTCTTCGTCACGACCAGGTTATCCACGTACAGTCGCTGGGCGACGGGGCCCCCCGCGATCCCCCGATTGAAGCTGAGCTGGACAGCATTCAGCCGCAGCACCGGGTTGTTCCGAAACGCGAATCCCGACCACGTGGCGCGCTGCACGCCGTCGATCCACAGCGTCTGGCTGGCGTCTGCTTGGCCCGGTGCGTTGAGCTTCACCCAGAACTCCACGTGGTGCCACACCCCCGAGCTCAACGTCAACGGTGGCACGTACGTCTCCGTCCCATCGCCGTACCGTCCCCAGCACGTGACGCCGTCGCCTTCCCGCGCCATGGCCGGATAGTACGTGTAGAACCGGGTGTCCCCCGGGTCGCCCCTCGGCTCCGTCACGACCATCGCGATAAAGAAATCCGTCCCGTTCGGACAGACTCCGGCCTTGCCAAAGCCCGACCATTGATTGTCGGTCCGCGAGCCATACAGACCCAGGAGCTTGGTGCCACCACGCCACTCTGGGGGGAAGCGGATGTAGTAGCTCACGTACAGGGAGTCATACCCGGGCATGAAGAAGCGGGTGAGCCACCCGCCGTCGCCGCCGGCGGCATACGTCACGTCGAGATAGCGGCGCCCGGACTGGGCGATGGTGGAGTCCGTCACGACGCGCTGCAGGTTGGGATCAGCGCCGTCCGACCACGCCGCGAGGGTGCCCGATTCGAAGTCCTCGGCGAAGACGGTGTCCCGCTGCAGAGACGCCGATCCGGCATCCCGAGTGGCACAACTCTGCTCGAGACCGAGCGCCGGCAGCAAGGCGAGCGTCGCCACCATGATGGCGCGGCGATTGGCGCAGCTCACCGGGTCACCGCCGGCTAATGTGGGCACGCTCGTACCAGTAGCAGCCGGTCTGTGCCTTGCTGCCCCCCATCCCGCCCCACGTAGGCGCGAACTGGTATTCGATGAAGCCCGCGTCCGACGGCATCTGCAGGTCCGTGTACTCGCCCTGCAGCACCCCGTCCAGCCACCACTTCGTCACGCCATCGCGGCTCGTGGACGTAGTACTGTACCGCGCGTACCACTCGATCAAGTGCCACGCCCCCAGTACCACCGGGGTCGCAGTCGTGTTTGGAGCCAGCCTCCGCGTGTCTCGCTCGAACGTCGGCTCCACCTGGATCGTGTAGCTGGTCCCATCGAAGAACATCATGAGGTAGAGGGTGCCCGCCGACGATGTGGCCGGGAACATGAACGCAATCTTGTTTACACCACTCGGGTGGGGCTCCCAGGGTTTGCCGGGCTTCCATCGAAACCCGAAATACGTCTCCGGTACGGGCTTGGGTGGATTGTAAAACACGACCGCCGGTTCGTACCCCCCCGGGAATCCGGCGGCATACGTGAATTGCAGCACACGGGATGGCTTGACGGACGTCGTCGTGTCGGTGGTCAGAGCTGCCCCCGACCCGTTGGTGGTGCGCCGCTGGAGTACGCGCCACGTCTTCCCGACCAGCGCATCGGCTGTCCCGTCGCTCAGCAGCGTGAACCCCGCCGGCTCGTTTGGCCACGAAGCGCCGTCGACCGCGCTCGCGACCAGGGGCGCCGCCGTGCTTTCCGCAGTCCCTCCCCCCGAGATGCACCTCGCGACGGTCGCGCTGTGACACCCGAGGATGGGCAGGATAACCAGCAGGACCTGGTCTAATGACGTGGCGCGGCGTTCCACGAACGTGGCTCCGGGGGATGGCTCGGCAACAGACCAAGGCATGAGCCGTGCCACTACACGACCGTTGCGCCCGCGCCACGCCCGGTTTGGTCCGCGTCTTGCGAGCTACGTAGGCTATGAGACCGCTCCGGGTTGCCTTTGTCGGCACTGGCAACATGGCCCGCCTCCACCTCCACAGCCTGCGGCGCGTGCGCACACCGCACATGGTGGTGGGCGTCCACGACAGTGACGAGAGTGCCAGCCGGCAATTTGCCGAGCTGGCCGACGCCACCAGTTACCACACCCTCAGAGACCTGCTGGAGGTTGGGCGGCCGGACCTCGTTCACGTTTGCACCCCGGCCGGCACGCACTTCGAGCCTGCGCGCGCCGCGCTCCTCGCCGGGGCCCACGTCTACGTTGAGAAGCCATTCGTCGAGACGAGCGTCGAGGCCGACGAGCTGCTGGCCCTCGCGGCGGCGCGCGGATTGCTCGTGTGCTCGGGACACCAGCAGCTGCGGGACCCCGCGTATGTGGAGCTTTTGCGGCAGACGCCGGCACTCGGCGACATCGTCCAGCTGGAGAGCCACTTCGCGTTTCGTCCGGTCGGCGCCAATCCCGCGGGCGCCGGAGCGCGGGCGCTGGCCAACCAGCTCGTGGACATCCTGCCCCACCCTCTCTACACGCTCGTCGACGCGCTCGAGCGGCTGACGCCCGAACCCGGACCGATCGATATCGCCTCCGTCGTCGCGGGTCCCACAGACCTGCACGCGGTGCTGCGCGCCAACGAGCGTTACGGCCGCCTGTCCTTGAGCCTGCGGGCGCGGCCGGTCGCGTCGTGGTTCTCGGTCAGCGGAAGCGGCGGCACGTTGACCGCGGATTTCCTGCGCACAAGCGTCGTGGGAGCGGCGAATCCCGGTGAGTCACCGGTCGAAAAAGCGGGTAACCCGCTCGTCGAGGCGTGGCAACTCGCCGTCCGCAGCACCGCAGGCGTGGCGGCGCGGATTGTCCGGGGAGGAGACTATCCGGGGCTGGCCGAGTTGATCGGCGCGTTTTATGCCGCGGTCGCGGCCGGCAGCACATCTCCGCTCACGCCCGCGCACCTGAAGCGCGTCACGGCGTTGTTCGAAGAGCTGGCCGCTACCGTCCGCGGCGCGGCCGAGCGGACGGTCGTGCAGCGGCCGACTGCGCCGCTGCCCGCGCCCGAGGCGCCGCTCGCCGTCGTGACAGGCGCGCGTGGGTTCTTCGGGCGAGAGATCACCAAGCACCTGGTCCGGCGCGGGTATCGCGTGCGCGGCATCAGCCGCTCGCCCGACGACGACGACCCCCACGTGCACGAGTGGTTGCGGCTGGACCTGAGCCGCTCGGCGCCACCTCAGGCGTTCACCGGCGCCGACGTGGTCGTGCACGCGGCGGCCGAATCCGCCGGCGGATTCGAGAGCCATCAACGCAACACGATCGAGGTTACGCGGAATGTGTTGCGCGGTATGCAGGCCGCGGGAGCCGCGCGGCTGGTGTACGTGAGCAGCCTCTCCGTGCTGCGGCCTCCGCGCACACCGTGGGAAGAGCAGGACGAGCACACGCCTCTCGCCCCGCCCGTCTTTGGACGTTGGCACCTCGGCTTTGGCCGGCCCGGGCTGCCGCTGCCGGTCTGCGAGGTGGGCCGGGCCGCCGCGGTTGTTGCCTGGTCGGCGGCGCACTTCGAAGCAGCACCGCCCCTCCTCAACCTGCTCGATCCGGCATTCGCCACACGGCGGCTTTTGCTGGAGGAATTCGCGCGCCACGGCTGGCGCGGCCGCATGCTGTGGGTGCCGGTCTCGCTCTTCACCGTACTGGTCCACGCGGCGCGCTACGCGCTCGCGCTGCCCACGTTCCGGCGACCCACACCGCTGGCGTTGTACGGCATCCTCCGCCCCCGGCGCTACAGCTTCGCCCTCGCGACGCCGATCTTGAGCCGCGCGATCGAGGAGCCCGGGCGTAGCGCGCCGGCGCTGGCGGCCACCCCCGTATGATCGGCGTGACCCTGCTGGTGGGATTCCTGGCCGCCGTGATGTTGCTGCCGACGCTGTCGGACGTCATCAGTCTGGTGCGCGCGCTGCGCGGCAGGCACCGTAACGCGCTGCGGCCTTCGGTCGAACAGCCCCGCTTGCTCTTCCTCGTCCCCGCGCACAACGAAGAGCTCCTGATCGAGTCCTGCGTGCAGTCCCTGGTGCGCCAGCGGTATCCGGCGGAGCGCCGCCGCGCGGTAGTGATCGCCGACAACTGCACGGACCGCACGGCCGAGCGGGCCCGTGCGGCGGGGGCGCTGTGTCTCGAGCGGCACGACCGGCAGCTCCCCGGCAAGCCGCGGGCGATCGCCTGGGCGTTGTCCCAGCTGCCCCTGGAGGAATTCGACACGGTCATCATCATCGATGCCGACACGGTCGTCGACCCGGGCTTTGGGCAGGCGCTGGCGGAGGAGGCCCCGGTCGCGGGCAAGGCTTTCCAGGCGTATTTCGACGTGCGCAATCCCGCAGACGGACCCCTCACGCGGATGGCGACGGTGCTCGCCGCGGCCAACTACCGTTTTGCCTATGCGCTGAAGCGACGCGTCGGTCTGAACGCGCCGCTCTTGGGTAACGGCATGTGTATCGGAACGGCCGTGCTCGCGGCGCACGGCTGGAACGCGTTCACCATCGCGGAAGACTGGGAGTTGTACACGTTGTATACCACCAAAGGCGTGCCCATCGAATCGCTGGAACCAGCACGCCTGTACGCGGAGGAAGCCCGGTCATTGCGGCAGAGCTCCAGCCAACGCCAGCGGTGGACGGCGGGCAAGCTGACCGTGTTGGGACGGCTCATCGCCCGGCTGGTGGGCAGCGGCCAGATCGGCCTCGCCCAGAAGCTCGACGCCGTCGCCGAGCTCACCGCCCCCGGACCCGTCGTGCACCTGGGCCTCGCGACCGCCCTGGCGGCGCTCACGGCCGTCGTCCGCCCGCCGGGCGCGGACGCGTTGCTGCTCACGTTGGGCGCCTCCATCGTACGGCCCGCGATCTACACGGTAGCAGGCTTGATCGTACAGCCGAACCCACTGCGTTCCGCGGCGGCGTTCGCGTTTCTGCCGTTCTACATGGTGTGGCGCCTTGGGGCGGCGGTCGCCGCGCTGAAAATGCTCGGCGACAAGCCCTGGGTCCGGACGGCGCGACAGTAGCCTACTTGCTCAGCAACAGGATGACGCTCGTCGAAAACGGCCGCAGCGCCCAGAACCGGGCGTGCTCCCGCAACCCGACCCGCTGCAAGTCCCGTCGCATCTCCGCTTCCTCCACAGAGTGACGGACCCCACCCGGCTCGCGCCCCGTGAGCCAGGTGGCGAAGCGCAAGAAAGCTCCCACGCAACCATACTGGATCACGAGGAATCGGCGACTGACACGCGCAAGTTCCTTCAGGGCTCTCACCCGGGTGTCCTCGTCCAAGTGCATCAGCAGGCCAACGCAGGTGACCGTGTCAAATGAGGCATCATCGAACGGCAGGGACGTGACGTCGGCCTGGTGGAACGAGATGTGCGGGAGGTGGCGCTGCGCCACCGCCATCATCGCTGGCGAGATGTCGGACGCGACGATGTCGGCAAACCCTTCCTTGAGTAAGAAGGAGGTAATGCGACCGGTGCCGCACGCGGCGTCCAGGACTCGATCGGTACGTACCAGCGGCTGCATCGCCTGTCGCATCGCGCGCCCTTCCAGCCACCGATACACGCGCCCCTTCACGTCACTGAAACGCCCGCGATCATAGTCCTCCGCATGGGGCGTCACCTGCCAGTGACCCTTGGGGTCGTCCACGACTACCGGATGACGGATCACAGGCGTCCTGCGGCGCTCGCGACCTTACGCCGCGCGAACGCATTCATCGTAGAGACGATCATAGCTGTTCACCATCTGTGTGAGTGTGAACCGAGCCTCGACCGCGTTGCGGCCGGCCTGGGTGAGCCGCTCCCGCGTACCCGGCTCCGTCCCGAGGCGCCGTAGGGCCAGGGCGACCTGCTCCGGGGAATCCGCGTCGACCAGCAACCCGTCGACGTCATGCGTGATGATTTCCTCCGGCCCTCCGGATTTCGTGGCGACCACCGGCACCCCGCAGGCCATCGCCTGTACCACGGAGAGGGAAAAACCTTCGGAGGTCGAGGTGCTGGCATACAGGTCCAGGTTGTTCATGACGTCGTGGACGTCGCTCTTGAAACCGGTGAAGGCGACCGTGTCTCCAAGACCCAATTGGTCGCGCAGCGCTAGGAGCTCCTGGTACAGAGCGCCCTGCGCTTCGCCCACCACGACGAATCGGTACGGCAGCGCTTGCCGCCGCAACAGCGCCGCCGCCTTCAGGAGCACGTGGTACGACTTGGCCGGGCGCACGTTCCCCACGGCGCCGACGAGCACTTCGCTGTCGCGGATGCCCAACTCCTGACGCAGCGATGTGGCGCGGCGCGGCGCGAACACCGAAACATCGACGCCGTCAGTGATCACCGCCGTGCGATCGGGCGGGAGATCGCCGGAGGACAGAAAGAACCGTCGCAGCGACTCGGACACAAAGACCGCCTTGCTCACGCCTCGACGCATGATCCCGAATTTCACGGCGCGATACTTCGCATTCCCGGACAAGTCGGGGCGGCCGTGCAACGTGCTGATCACCGGCACCCCGCAGAGCAAGCCGGCCAGGCCACCGTAGACACCCGTGCTGAACAGGTGAGTTTGAATGAGATCGATCCGGTGCCTCCGGACCGCCCTGCACAGCCCGGCGAGGTAGCGCACGTCGAACGCCCGGTGGAGCGGCGTGATGATCGGCTCGAACCCGTGCTTCACGAGATTGTCGTACACCCACCCTGTTCCGGGGATGGCAACGAAGGAGCGCCACCGGCGCGGGTCCAGACCCTTGGCCAACTCCAAGAACACGGTTTCCGCGCCCCCAGGGCCGCACGTGTCTATCACATGAAGGATGTTCTTCATGGAGCCGACGCCTGCCGCAACTCGTGTCTCGCCGCCTTGTGAAGCGCGACCGTCATCGCGAGGTTGACCCAAAAAAACGGATAGTAGAGCACCGTGACGAAGAAACCGCTGACGAGATAGCCTACGAGCGCGCCGTCCAGACCGTTAGCCATGCCCACGAGGAAGCCACGTTCTGGCAGCTGCCGAGCGAGGTTCCGGGTGCGGGCATTGATGACGAAGGTGTAGAAGATCAGGAGGCCAAAGACGAGCAGGCCGGTATAGCCCAGCTCGGAGCCGGCCTGCACAAAAATATTGTGCGGCAGCTGACCTCTCGGATTGTAGTACCTGCGATAGTACTGTGGCCAGTTGGCATAGCCGATCCCCAGGATCGGGTGCTCATTCGTGATCGTGATTCCGTCCTTCCAATAGGTGAGCCTGCGCAGGGAGGTCGGGTCCGATCCCATATTCGTCAAACGCTGCTTTTGCTCGTCAGGAAGAATGGCGACGGCGGCGACGACAATCGCCGCTGTGGCGATCAATGTGCGAACCCTGTGCCGGCTCCTCATCAAGAACCAGAAGAGCACGGCGCCGCCGCCCAGCAACGCGCCTCGCGATGAGGAAGCCAACATCCCGATCACGGAGGTCGCCGGCAGGAGCGCGAGCAACACCACCTTGCCTCGGCCCCAATACCGGCGCAGCGCCATGACGAAGCACAGCGAGATCGGGAGGAAGATCGTCATCTCAATGCCGAATTCCCCCGAGTTGTGAAACCACCCGGGAGCCCCGACGACCCCCCAGTCGCGGAATGCAAATCCGATCGCCGCCCACGTTCGGGTGGCGTGCAGCGACATCTTCAGGTTGTACAACAGAAAGGACAGAATGAAGACCAGGAATCGCTGCTCGGTGGTCACGACGCTCGAGATCAGGACGTAGATCACGACCCACGAGAAGAAGAGCGGCAGGGCGGCAAGCGAGGTCGCGGGAAAATATGCCGCGGCCGAGGCGAGGAGAACGACCAAACTGAAGCAGGCCAACAACCAATCCGCGGGAGTGGTGAAGCGCCAGGATTTGCCCTCCAGCAAGAATGCCCCCACGCACAGAGCGATGGACAGGGTCGCCCAAGGAAGCAAGTCAATCGCCTCGTAGATCGATTGCGGTCGGACATACTCGAAGAACAGGTAGACGCAGACGAGCCAATAGGAAGCCGGCTGCCTCGTGAGAAAGCGCCAGATGCTATAGACTCGCAGCGCATACAGACTGCGCGCGCCCGCGATTCCTGCGGGTCGCGTTGCGTCAGTGCCCGGGAGAGCTTCGATCGCCACGCGGACGGCAGGCGCAAGAATGAGGCCGAGTCGAATCGAAGCTGTCTACCCGCCCGCCGCTGTTGCAGCGACGCCACACGCAGCGCTTGGCACAGAGCTTGCGCCCTCGTGACCGCCACAACCCACCTATGCTCTCGCGTCTCGTATATCCTGGCCTTGGCGTCTTCGGACTGCCCGCACTCGCGCGGCGACTGAGGAATGCCGGCGTCATCCTTTGTTACCACAATGTTGTGGACGAAGGCGCGGTCACACGCGGCGGCGAACCCAGCCTGCACCTCCCCGTGCACGCCTTCCAGCGCCAGATGCGGTGGTTGGTCCGCCACTATCAGATCGTTCCCCTGAGCGACCTGGTCGGCCGTCTGGAGCAGCGCCGCCCGTTACGTCACCTCGCCGCCGTCACGTTCGACGATGCTTATCTCGGCGTGTTCCAGCACGCCTGGCCGGTGCTGCGCGAGCTCCAGATCCCCGCGACAGTGTTTGTCGTGGCCAACGCGCCGACCGGCGGAGAGCCGTTCTGGTGGGATCAACCGGCGGTACAGGCGGCCGCCACGCCCCAGCGCCGTGAGGCCTGGCTGAGCGAGCTCCGGGGAAATGGCGCTGCGATTCTTCGGTCCCTCGCGCCCGCCGTCGACCCGGCGCTGCCGAACGACCAGAAGCCGGCGGACTGGCGTACAATCGCGCGAGCCGCCCAAGCGGGCCTCACGCTCGGCGTCCATTCGCGCACCCACCGCGCGCTCCCCACCCTCAGCGACGGCGAATTGGAGGACGAACTGGTCAGGAGCCGGGAGGTGATTGCGCGCGAAACGGGGACGGCAGCCGACGTGTTCGCCTACCCGTACGGCGCGTGGAACCGTCGGGTGCGCGAGTCGGTGCGCGCGGCGGGATACCGAGCCGCAGTGACGTTGGACTACGGGTTGAATCGCCCGGGGGCCGATCCCCTCGCGCTGCCACGCGTGAATGTGCCTGCCGGAATCTCGGACGCCGCCCTAGAGGCGTGGTTGGCCGGCTTGAGACTCCGTCTACCGGGCGCCCACCGCCCGGATCCACTGCTCGAGTCGCACGAGGTCACTGACCGCCAGACGTCCGTGGGTTGGGAGCGTGCATAGCCGTTCCGCAAGCAGGCGACCGCCGGGGAAATCCGCGTCGCGATTGAGGCAGCGCGCCCGAAAACGTTCGACATCGCACAACGCCCTCGGATACCCGGGCATGATCCCCAGACGCCGCGCCGCCGATTCTGCGGCCGCGCGGCGAGCGGGGGCCGACGCGAGTACCGGGAGCCGGAGGTAGCCGGGTCGCGCCTGACCGGCGGCGTTGACGGTCTGAAAGCCCGGCTGGCGCCGTAGCTCGACCAACAGGCGCTCCGCGTTGCGCCGTCGCACGTCCAGCTCGCGCCCCGCCAGGGTCCACGTTGCGGCGATGACGGAGGCGCAGGCGGCGCTCGCCCGTCGCAGCGGCTGCGGCTCCCGATAGATCGTCTGCCCGAGGCGGATGAATGGCAAGGCCGCTGGGATGGCGTAGAGGCTCGGATGCTCGAGGAGCAGCTGCGCGGTAAGCGTCACGAGCTCCGGCCACCCCCGGCGCGGCTTGGCCAACATGCCCCGCACCCGCTCCAGCACGCGCACTCCCGTTTCGTCGTGGGCGAGGAGGGCACCGCCCCTTCCCCCGGTGAGCCCCTTTCCCCGCCCGAAACTCAACACCGCGAGCGAGCCCTGGGTACCCGCGGGACGGCCGTTCAGCGTCCCGCCGGCGCCCTGGGCGGCGTCCTCGATCACGACGGCACCCGCCTCGACGGCCAAGCGGTTCACGTCGCCGAGATCGATGGGATACCCATATAGAGGCACGGCGACGATCGCCGTCGCACCCTGACGCAGGGTCGACTGCAGCTGGGCAAGATCGGGAGCGAGCGTGCGCGGGTCCGTGTCGTAGAGCAGGACCGGCGCGTTCGCGCCGTCGGCGGCGGTGGCCAGGTCGTAGCACGCGTACGCGGGCATCGCCACGGCGGCGCCGGGACGATCCGCGAGGACGCCCAGGAGCGCCGCGGTGAGCGCCACGGTCCCACTGTCGGTCAAGAGCACGTCCCGCGGGGAATAACGCTCCGTCAACAGCGCGACCACTCGTTCCTCGGCCCGCGCCGGGCGGCCGTTGCGCGCTGCGGCGGCGCGCGCTCCGGCGAACACGGCCGCGGCGGAGACCGGCGAGTGGACCGGAACCTGGTGCCGCCAGCCGCTCACCGAAGGACGGCCGATGGGACGCTCAACCGCACGTGGTCGTACCAGAAATCGTCTTCTTCAGTTTTGGCACCGCCGACGCCGCCCCACGTGGGGCTGAACTGGAACTCGTCAAAGGGATGGGCCGCGTCAAAATTCACCGTGCGGTAGTCGCCGACCGGGATGCCGTTGACCCACCACTGCAGGATGCCGTCCCGTGAGGTCGGTGTCGTGCTCATCCGGAAGTACACTTCGATGTCGTACCACCGGCCCGGTGTCACGATGTAGCTCCCCCCCCGCACGTTCCCACCCAGTTGCCGGGCGCCGGGATCGTCACCCCAGCTGTTGGCCAGGTGGCCATTGCTGGTTGTGAACTCGGTCGTCATGATGAGCGCAAACGGCCCCTCGGGTGGGCCGTTCATCTGCACCACGAGAATGTTGTCTTGCGCCAACACGAAGGAAATCTCGTTCACGCCCGACGGATGCCCCTGCCACGGACTGCTGGCCCTCCAGCGGTACCCGAAGTACATCTCCCGGCGCGGTTCCTGGAGGTTGCGGTACATCGCCGCCGGTCCCGTGCCGCCCACGAAACCAATGGGATAGCGCCAGCGCCCCACATTCGGCGGCGACAGCGGCGCGCCGGGGTCGTCTGCTTCGGTCGCGTTGCCATCGGGATTGTCGATGAACCACCCGTCGCTCAAGGGCACGGCCGTGCCGACGGTGAAGGCATCGTCGAATCCATAGTCGGACAGGGTCGTAAAGTCCGCTGGCTCGTTCGGCCAGGGGACATTGGGCGCCACCGGCCCACCCCCGCGATCGCAGTCCGCAGCGAACGCAAGGAGGGCGACAAGCGCCAGCGGGAACGAAGCGAATGGCGAGCGCATCAAGGAACTCCAGTGGGCGTGAGTATACTAAAGGGGGCGCTTTCGGCGCCCGCCAACCCCGCAGCTGCAGCCGTGAGCGTGTACCCGCGGCCCGGCTGGTCAATGCTCAGGTCCGAGAAGGTGGCCACACCGGTGACGGCCGTGACGGTCAGCGTACCCCGTAGCATGCCCGGCGCGACTTGTCCGGCATTGCGCCCGATCGCGATCGTGACCGGGCCCACGAAGCTGGTGACCGTGTGGCCTTGGGCGTCAAGCGCCGACACTCGCACGGGCGGCTGGATGGTCGCCACGGGGTACGGGAGCGCGTTGCTTGGTTGAACGGTGAAGGCGAGCTGCGTTGCTGGAGGAGGAGGGGGAGGCTCACTGGGGGCGCCCGCCGGCTCCGCGCTCAACCGCACGTGGTCGTACCAGAAGTAGTCCTCCTCGGTCTTGGCGCCGCCGATGCCGCCCCACGTGGGGCTGAAGTGGAACTCCTCAAAGGGGTGGTCGGCGTCGAAATTCACCGTGTTGTAGTCGCCGACGGGTGTGCCGTTCACCCACCACCGCAGGATTCCATCCCGCGAGGTGCTCGTCGTGCTCATCTTGAAGTACACTTCGATCTGGTACCATTGGCCCGGCGTCACAACGTAATTCCCGCCGTTCACATTGCCGAACAGATGGCGCGCTCCAGGATCGTCACCCTCGCTGTTGGCCAGGTGGCCGTTGCTGGTCGTGAACTCGGTGGTCACGATCAGGTCGTACGGTCCCCCAGGGGAACCCTGCATCTGCACGACGAGAATGTTGTTTTGCGCGATCACAAAGGAGATCTCGTTCACGCCCGATGGATGTCCCTGCCACGGACTACTCGCCTTCCACGCGTACGCGAAGTACAGCTCGCGAGTCGCATCCATGGGGCGGTACATCACCGCGGGCGCGTCGCCGGCCACGAACCCGACGGGATAGCGCCACTGCCCCACGTTGGGCGGCGAGAGCGGCGCGCTCGGATCGCTCACTTGCGTCGCGTACCCGTTGGGATTGTAGAGATACCACCCGTCGCCCAAGGACACGCCCGCGCCCGTGGAGAAGGCGGAGTCGAACCCGTAGTCGGATAGCGGCACGAAGCCCGCCGGCTCGTTCGCCCAGCTGGAAGCATTGAGCTGTGGCGCGACCGGCCCCCCCCGCCCGGCCGGCTCGCAACTCGCAGTCAACCCGACGAGGGCCACCAGACCCGATGCCCAAAGTGATCGTTTCACGCGTACACCCTCCCGATTGAGATCATGGCAGGAAGCGGACCAACCGCGGGCCGAGGCGATTCGCGATCGGCAGCGGCAAGCGCCGCCACAGGCGCGGACCCCAGGATAGGGCCGGATCGTCCGGCGATGGTGTCGCCGTCACCCTACCGGGCGCGTACTGGCGCCACGGCAGCGGCACGTCGTCGCCGCCCCACTGGCTCTTGAAGTGGTGCGTGCCTCCACCGGGCGTGCAGCGACCGAAGTTGAAGACCCGCACGCCGCGGGCGATCATGTGCTCCATGAACGCCCAGTACAGCAGCATGTTGGCGGCGAGCGCACGCGCCTCGCGCAGCGCTCCGGCCCAGGTCATCTCGAACTCGTCGCGCCACACGAACCCGCACCCTGCCGCGAGCGGTCGGTCGCCGCGATACACGACCCCGAACACCACGAGATCGGGAAATGCGACGGCGAGTCGCTCGAACAGCGCTCGAGGTAACACCGGCGTCCCCAGGTCGCGCATCGTCCGCGCGAACACGTCGTAGAACGCCTCCCGCTGGTCAGCGCCGAAGCGGACGGTCAGGCCGTCCTTCATCGGGCGGCGGATCTGACTGCGCAGCTTGGACGGGAAGGACGCGAGCAGCACGTCGGGGGTGGCGGGCAACGGTCGCAGGACCGTGATCTTCCTCGACGAAACCGGCAGCTCGAGATTCGCCCCGTCTCGGGTGCGGAGCTCCAGGAGATCCACCCCGGACCGGCGCGCCTCGGCGACCGCGTCCTCCACGAGTTGGCGCCGGGCTTCGGGAGACCCCAGCGGCCCGCCGTCATTGAGAAAGGGAAGCGACACGAGGTAATGACCGAAGAGCCAGCTCCGAACCCGCGCCAGGGGGAGAACCCCGTGCCATGCGCCAGTGCGGTCGACCACTACCCGGTACAGACACTCCGCCCCGAGCACGTCGCTCAGAATGTCGCGCCAGGCGGCGAGATGACAGAAACTGCTTCCCTCGGCACGCCCCACGAAGTCATCCCAGGAGCCCGTGACGCGGTCCACGGGCAGCACCATGAGGTCCTGCTCCATGCAGGTCACCATGGTGCCTCGACGGGAGCGCTCTCGCTGAACCTGCCGACCGGACCTGCTTGGCGAGTGGCCGGGGCCGCGAAGAGCGCAGCCACGGTGTCCCGAACGGCGGTGAACCGGAACTCGGCCAGCAGGCGCTCGAGCCGCCGTGCCGTCCGCCGCAGTCCGCCGTAGTGCCGCACGCGCGTCAGCCACGAGACATCAAGCCGCGGTTGAGCGGGGTCGAGCTCCCACGGATGGATGTAGAAGGTGCCCGGCACGCCGCGGCGCTCGCACTGGCGGAACGCGGTGCCGACGACGCCGTACGGGAGCAGCCGGAAGTACGCCCCCCCTGCCGCGGGCAGGCGCAGCCCACACCAGCGCAGCGTGGTCGGGGGAATCTCCGCGAGCCGCCCCGCCGGCCGGTAGACCCAATGCGGGTGGGGCAACCCGTTCGGATAGCCGTACCCCGGGCGCCGCACCGGAAACAGGCTGGAGTCGTAGCGATAGTCTTCTTCGATCAGAACGTCGAGCGCCCACTCCCGGCCCGGCACGATCGAAAAACTCGGCGCGCGGAACCCGAGCACCGGCGCGCCGGTGATCCCCTCCAGAACTTCCTTCGTGCGCCGGATCGAGTCGCGGAACTGGAGCGGCGTCTGCTCGGTCACGCGCGCATGATCCCACCCGTGCGACGCGATCTCGTGGCCGGCCCGTGCGATCGTGCGGATCAGGTCGGCCTGGCGCTCCGCCACCCAGCCGAGCACAAAGAACGTCGCGCGCGCCTCGTGCCGAGCGAGGAGATCGAGCAGCAGGGTAACCTGTCCGGCGACGCGAGACTCGAAGCGCGTCCAGTCGGACCGCGGCACGCGGGACTCGAACGCCGAGACCTGGAAGTACTCTTCAAGGTCGACCGTGAAGTGATGAGCCGTCATGGCCCCTGGAAGTGCAACGCCCGTGCCCACAGGGCAGCGTGACGGCGGGAGGGGCGTTCCGTCGGGTGGCAGCAGCAATCCGTCGCGGCGGCGCTACAGTATCAGTGTAATGACCTTCGTGTCCGAACCTGACGCACCCTGGCTGTCGGTGACGGTCACACGGATCGTGCGGGTCGTGAGCAGCCCGAGATAGGTGTGCGTCGCCGAGAACGAGCCCGCGGTCGAGCGGTTGCCGTTCGAGGACGACCCGTCGCCCCAATCGATGGTGTACGTCCACGGACCGTTGTCCGGGTCGCTGAACGACGCACTCAGCGTGTAAAGCACGCCGAGCACCACGGTCTCGTCCGCTCCAGCGTTCACGACCGGCGCCGTGTTGGGGGGAGCCGTCACCGTCACCGTCTTGGACGTCGTCGTGCAGCGTCGACGTCGCGCCGTCGCCGAAGGTCCAGCTGTAGCTCGCGATCGTGCCGTCGGGATCGCTGCTCGTGCTCGTGAAGTTGCAGCCGAGGCCGGAGCAGCTAGACGTAAAGTTCGCCGTCGGCGCCTGGTTCGGGGCCGTCACCGTCACCGTCTTCGAGGTCGTCGTGCTCTGCGCGCCCTGGTTGTCGGTCACGCGGAGCGTGACGGTGTAGTTGCCCCCCGCCGCGTAGGTGTGCGACGGGTTCTGCAGCGTCGACGTCGCGCCGTCGCCGAACGTCCAGCTGTAGCTCGCGATCGTGCCGTCGGGGTCGCTGCTCGTGCTGGTGAAGTTGCAGTTCAGGGCGCTGCAGCTAGACGTGAAGTTCGCCGTCGGCGCCTGGTTCGCCGCGGTGACTGTGACCGTCCGTGAGGTCGGGGCACTGACCGCCCCCTGGTTGTCGGTCACCGTCAGGGTCACGGTGTAGTTGCCCCCCGCCGCGTAGGTGTGCGACGGATTCTGCAGCGTCGACGTCGCGCCGTCGCCGAAGGTCCAGCTGTAGCTCGCGATCGTGCCGTCGGGATCGCTGCTCGTGCTCGTGAAGTTGCAGCCGAGGCCGGAGCAGCTAGACGTAAAGTTCGCCGTCGGCGCCTGGTTCGGGG
>WNGP01001434.1_pt1 | contig 19641 bp, 15 predicted proteins | sample 5407671 | NCBI WGS metagenome assembly WNGP01 (sample SAMN13153381, study PRJNA577476) | soil metagenome | isolation source: 40 cm soil or saprolite under Garry oak tree replicate 2 | place: USA:California | collected 2016-06-15 | reverse complement strand
GGATCGGGGAATCTCTATGTGGCTAACACCCCCGGCAACAGCATTACAGTCTACCCCCCGGGCGCGAGTGGCGACGCAACTCCACTCGCCACGATCACCGGCGACGCCACCGCGCTCAACTATCCGCGAGGGATCACTTTCTAACCCGTAACTCCGAGGGACGGTCCGCGCCGACGGGCGCTACTGGACCAGCTGCTGATCAACCTCGTCCGGAACGCCGTCGATGCTGTGTTGGACGGCGACGGATCAGCGAGGATTACATGCGATCCCTCGATGGCAAGCAGCTGTATGTCATCGTGAACTTCGACGGTGGGCGGGGACGGAGCATCACCTTTCGGCGCATCTACGATCCGGCAGAATGACCGGCGTTTACTCTTGGGCGGGGCCCGGCTAACTTCCGTTGCCACTGACTGATCGCTGGGGAAACGGGATTGTTTGTCCTGCAGACTCAGAACCAAACGACCGCCGTGCGTCTGTTGCCCTGCGACGGTTTACGGTAGACCAGCAGTAAGACGGGACGTAGCGCAGCCCGGTAGCGCACCTGAATGGGGTTCAGGGGGTCGCGGGTTCAAATCCCGCCGTCCCGACTGAGTGAAGATAAAGTCTTACACTGACTTCCGGTGTGGGGCTTTTTCTTTGCTGCGCCCCGTGCTGTGAGTAATGCTGTGAGTTTCTCTACCGGCTCACGATCCGGTGCGTCGGATGCAGCACGACATTCTTGATCGTCTCGGCGTCGGCCTGCTGGTACGACGTCACCAGCACTTCCTCGGTCTTCCAACCGCCCGCCGCGGCGACGTCCTTCACTGGATAACCTTTTCGCTCCGTCGCCCACTTCCGCCGAATCGAATGCCACATCCCGCGACGCTGCGGGACGATTTTCGCCAACTTGTACGCCCGCCTCAGCCAGTCGTCGAACAGATGACGATTACACGGCTTCGTCGAGTCTTTCGGCGCCGGGAATACGGCTGTCTTTCCGATCGCCGCCTGCGCCTTCTGCTGCGCTGCCAAAGCATCGCGCACTAAATCGCTCATCACCACGACTTGCTCGTAACCCTTCTTGTCGTGCTCGGCGCGCCAGTGAATCGTCCCGGCCTCGAAGTCGACATCGTCCCAGACCAGGTTGCGCCACGCCGAGATCCGCCGGCCGGTTCCTTCGGCCACGATGAGTGCCAGCGGGAGCAGTGAGTGCACGCGCGGCGCGACCTCGAGCAACCTGAGATACACGTCGTGCGACATCACCGGCCGCTCCGGGTTCTTCTCCTTGGGGAGTCGAATGCCCATGAGCGGGTTTTCCTTGAGCAGCCGCCGTCCTGTGCTGTTTCGCTCGCGAGCGGCCCAATTGAGCGCCGTCATGAGCGTCACCAGGTCCATTTCGATCGTACGGTCCCGGACTGGCTTGCCCGGTACGACGTACTTGAGATTCGGGTCGCCCTGACGTCGCGCCATCGTGAAGCGCCGCACATCCGACTCGGACAGCGATGCCACATCGCGACTCGCGCCAAGAAATGCGACCACTCGCTCCAGTTCGCGCTTATCGCAGCGCTGCGTGAGCGGCTTCTTGCTCAGGTGCTGAGGGCTCTCCAGGTAGAGCTGGGCCGCCATGCCGATGGTGAGCGTCTCCTGGTCCAACGCCTGCTGGTTCGAGAGCAAGGATTGGAGCAGCTCGTACGCTTGTCGGATCGCCAGCTCTTTGTCGCGGTGCCCCAGCGACTTCCGTTTCTCCTTTCCTTTGATGTAGACCGACCGAAAGAGCGGGCCGCCCGGGCGGTCTTCGTACAACCGCACCCTCGCCCCGCGTTCGCCGATAGACTTCGACCAGCATTTCCGGTGTTTCATACCTTCCTCCGGAGTCTGGCGATGTCCTGGGCATCGGCACCGGGATCATACGGGCCGGTGGGAGCGGCGGCAAGCTTCTGGAGGTCACCGCGGCGCACACGGTGGCGGCCCTTGGGATTGGCGCGGCGATCGGGGATGGTCCCGTCGCGGACGGCGCGGCGGATGGTCTCCTCGCAGCGGCCCGTTTCGATGGCAGCTTCGCCGGCGTCGAGCTCGGTGTCGAAGTACGATTGAGCGGCAGCAACGAGCTTCTTGAGCAGGGCGGTGCGGGCAGCGGCCGCCTGCTCCGCGCCGTTGTCGCGGAGCGTGTCGGTCTCGCGCTGCGCTTCGAGAACGAAGGCAGCGAGCCAGGGTGGGAGACCGTCCGGCAGATCGAGACCGAGCCGCAGGTCAGCCATGTTACATGCCGTGCTGCTTCCTGATGCGGTCGCGAGTCTCGGCGGTCATTGGGAAAGCCTGTTGATCGAATGCGAGCGAGACCTGCTCGAAGTATTCCTCGCGACGTCGCTCGCGGTCCCAGGCGCCGAAGATCTTGGCGCGGTACGAGCCTCCGCCGAAACGATGACCGATCATCACGTCCTCGCATTCAGCTGGATCGAGACGGCCGAGGTAGGTCCAGACGTCGGGTTTGCTGTCCAGTTGGCGCCAGAGTTGGACGACGCGCGCGCGCGGTCCGTACCCGTGGAGGATCACGTCGAGCTCATCCGGGAAGTTCCGGAATGGCCGAGGTGGCTTCGTTTTGGTGGTTTTTGCCTTCATTCTGCGCTCCATGCTGCTGGTCAAATCCGCTAGAAATCCTGCTAGAACGACCGGTAGAACGCTGCTAGAACGCCGGTAGAATCCTGCTAGTCACCCACTGACTCCCTTGAAGCACGAAGCCGCGCGGGAAGCGCGGCTCGCTATCTCGAGCTCCCAGCGTGGCCTGTTAGGCACCGAGGCGGCCACGCGGAGTTAGGAGTTTCTTGACTCGTTTGATCTCGCTGAGAGGCACGGCGGACGGTTGGCCGGCGATCTTGATGTGTCGCATCTTCCGGGCGTTGATCCAGTTGTTGACGGCAGTGACGCTGACTCCGAGCAGATCAGCAGCCATCGCTTGGGAGACAAGACCGTTGTAAGGGATCTTCCAGGCGTACCACTCGCCTTCGATGAGACGACGGATGGTGACCCCCTGAAAGAGCCCAGGGCGGTCCCAAATGATCTCTGGTGCTGTGGGGGCGTAGGCCATACTTGATAAAAACGTAAACTTTAAGATAACATAAAGCAAGTGAGAGGACGTGCGGTAACTACCGGGGACCCACCGGCCACTCGCGGGTGGCCAGACTGGATCGCACGCAATGCCCCAAAACCGGCCCTCCTGCCGCGATTTCGCCCCAAGAACCGCCTCCAGAGAGTGACACTGTAGAAACTCAAGGGCGGCTACAACAGCATGTCCCATCGTGCGCTATGATAGGGTGGTCTTCAGGTAGGATGGCTGAGCGATGAAGATAGCGATTCTCGGGTGGGGCTCGCTGCTGTGGGAGGTTCATGCCGAGTTTGACCACTGGCATGAGCCCTGGCAGCTTGAGCACGGCCCAACCCTCGAGCTTGAGTTCTCGCGAATCTCTGACTCCCGCCACGGCGCATTGACACTGGTCATCGACCAAAGGCACGGCACTCCAACGAGTGTGGCCTGGTGTCTCAGTAAGCGCTCGCGTTTGGACGAGGCAGCAGGCGACCTCCGTTTGCGTGAGGACACAAGCTCCAAGAACATCGGACGCATCACCGTCCCGCCTGACGTTGCAGGGTCAGAAAATGGCGAGCCCAGCAAACTGATTCTAGAGTGGGCGCGGGAGCGCAGACTAGACGCCGTTGTTTGGACTGCGCTCGGGAGCAACTTTCAAGAGAAGCGGAGCCAGGAGTTCTCGGTTGCTGCCGCAGTTGCGTACGTGAAGACGCTTGATCCCAAGGGGAAGGTCAAGGCCGCGGAGTACGTCCGGCGGGCGCCCACATTTGTCAGAACACCCGTGCGCTCCGCGCTTCAAAGAGAGCCGTGGTTCTCCGAGTAAGGTTCATGGCTGTTGGTATTCTGGCCCGTCGCGATCCCCAGGTTTCCGGCTCAGTCAGATGACAAAGCGCATCAGCTATCAGCGTAGGTGGCTGTTGGTCTAACGACTCGCGAGGACGCCCCGGACAGTGAGTAAAAAGCCATCAGTGTCAGCCGATGCGCGACCATCTAACGCGGGTGATCGCTATCACCTCGTTTACGTCGCACAACGCGCATTGGCGATGCTTCACCCCGGCTCTGGGTTGAATCTCCTAGCGATCGAAAACGTCGCGCCCAAGGATCAGGTCCTCCAGCGTGACGCGGAAACGTTCTTAGGCGTTGATGTCGCGGAATATGTTGGCGGCGATGACACCCAGTCTGCTGACGTAATCAGTCTGGTTCAGGTGAAGTACAGCGCCTTGCACCCTCACAGTCTTTGGACTTTGGGACGGCTCGTTCGAGAAGAGCACGGCAAGAAAGGTCGGCGCAAGAGTTCTGTATTCCGCAAACTCGCAGCGATGTTTGACGCCGTCGCACCCAGCGATGCGGAGCGGCCTCGCGTTGTAGTGAAACTTCTCACAAACCAAGGTCTGGCTACGAGTCTGCGCACAGAATTGGAAACAATGAAGGCAGCGACTGCTACATCATCGCCGGGAACTGCACATAGCATTCTGTCTCAGTTGACTGGCAATGTGGGCAAAGCAGCCCGTCAACTCAAGGACGTTTCAGGTCTGAGCTGGAAACGATTCGCAGAGTTTCTAGGCGCTTGGGATCTTGATTCGTTTGGTCACGCCGCTCTCCTCCCAAGCGAAGCTCAACTCTTCGCAGGAATTCGTGGTGCGTTCCCCGATGCTTCATATCGTCTGGAAGCTCTGATTAGTCACTTACAGTCCGCGGCAACCCCAGGGCACCGGGTGGAACTCACACGTGATGACGTACTCGGCTTTCTCAGACTCAGGCACGACGAACTTTATCCGGCTCCAAGTGCCTTCGAAGCGGTGTCTTCACTGTTTTCGACGTCGGCAAGCAACGAAGTACGACAGGCGCTCAATCGACCCGGAGGGAGGGTCGTAGTTCACGGAGTAGCCGGAGCGGGGAAAACAAGCGCACTGAGGTTGGCGCTTAATGATCACACTGCCTATGTGCTCTACGATTGTTTTGCAGGAGGCAGGGGCCTACGTCCTGGTCAAGAACGCTTTGAATACTCGGTGTGTTTTGTACAGGTGATCAACGAGCTCGAGGCACGCTTCAACACAGGCGTGCTCGCTACTACGCAGCTCTCCTACCGCTCATTACTCGAGCAGTTGCGCGATGGTGTTCGACGAGCGGCTGACTCGGCGTCGTCCGCAGGAAAAAACCTCGTGCTCGCTTTTGACGCTGTTGATAATGCCTTGGAGCAGCAGCGACGCATGGTGGGTGATCTCCGCCAGTCGTTCGTACCGATCCTTTGGAGTTTCGAATGGCCAGAGAACTGTCTCGTCGTAGTGTCATTTCGTACCGAGAACGAGGGCGAACTCGGGATAGACCAGACAGCGATTGCTGACCGGGTCGAGGTGCAGGGCTTTAATGAGCCCGAGATGTTACGTCTCGCATCCCTACACGGCGTGACACTCTCAGACGAGAATAATGTCTTCCTCGTTCAGCGAACCAAGGGAAATCCTCGTGTCGCCTCTGCTGTGTTGAGTGAGTTGGTAACGCGACCAAGCGATGACGCACATTCAATTATCGAAGCGACAGCGAGGGCTAATGCATTCGCTTATTACGATCAGGAGCAGAATCGGCGGTTAAGTGATCCACTCACACGCCTGATGCTCGCGCTTTTGTATGAAATGCGCCAGCCACCGGCGCTCGGCACAGTGTCAAAGCTCATTGGCGAGTCTGAAGAGCTATTAGACCGGCGCCTGTTGTCAGTTCGGTTTGGTGTTCGCATAACGGCGGACATGACGATTGACTGGGACAACCAGGATTTTCTCGAATGGGTGGGAGAACGTCTGACCGATGGCCGCTCGCAGGCCCGCGAGCGCCTAGTAGAGTACTGCAAGGAACAGTTCGCGACTGAGTCATATGCCCGTTGGAACCTTTCCTATCATCTGCTTGAAGCAGCGCAATACGAGGAAGTTCTCAAATGGTGGGAGGTGCCGGGAAGGATTGAAGAGCAACTTGCGGCCGCTCAGCCCTACGAAGAACGAGTACTTGGAGACATTCACGCCATCGTCCTGGCATGCTTATCCCTTGATCGTGATGAGCAGGCGATTCGATGGCTATTCCGAGCAGCCGACCTAGCCGGCGGTCGTGATGCCTTTGCTCACGCCCTGGACGAGTTTCTCGCCGTAGTCGTCATGGCAGATCTCGGGGGACTAATTCATGAGGACATTGCTGGCGCGGCACGTCCCGACCCGGGCAGGTCTGGCGCTCGAGCAAGATTGCGCCATCGCGAACAACGCGTTGACATCGAAGGAAATCTGGAATTCGCCGCGGCGCTCGCTGCGAGGCGAGATCGACACGATGATGCGATTCGGCTATTCAAGCGTGCGGTGTCGGCGATACAGGAGGAAAGGGCACGAGATCCCGAGCACGGCGGATCACTCAGGTGGAACGCCTGGGACGCGGTGGTGCGATATCATGTTCGAACCGACGGCCTTAATGATGCGCTAAAATGGTTGGAACAGTTCGAATCCGGTTCATTTGCGTGGACTCTCGCAGCCGCGGGAGGAAGTGACTGGATCGTCTCCGGAGACAATGATCCGCTCGGGATCGTAACAGGTTCGAACCTTCATAAAGTGACGAAGGCAGCGGCTTGCATTGGAGTTCTTGGAGCGATTCCTCTAGACGAACCGGCCGGAGCTGGGATTCGAAGGCTCATGCCTACATCGATTAGAGAGACCGTTGCCTCGATTAGGGAGTCTCTCTCGCAGAGCAAAGAGTTTCTGGCGGACGCGACCGAAACGGATGTACTGACGAGATCAGAACGCTTGGCAGAATCGATCGTTGCTGCTTGCGAGCAGCTGCTTGCCGCGGGCTTTATCCGGGAAGCCCTCGATCTCACTCAGTCATACAGCCCTCGTGGACCGTGGTATCCGTCCCAAACGAATGTTGGAGCGTTTCTTCGGTGGGCCGCTGTGCGCGAGGCAGCCGGTGGGCCGCTCTTTCTAGCAGAAGAATTCGAGTTCCCCCTGCCACCCAACCAGACAGAAGCAGCGACAAAGACAACACACGATGATTCTGACCTCAAGCGAATCAGGCGATTCATGGATGGACTGTATCAGCCACTTCGGGCGCGCGCCCTGGCATGGGCAGCGGTCGATGCCAGGTTGGCTGCCGAAGCGCTGAAGAGTGCCATCAAGCGGGAGTCACCGGAAGCGTGGCGCGACCAGGGTCGTTGGATGGGCTCCCCGGCGACGAACGTGGCGCGATTGCTCGAAGGAGTTATTGCATTACCCACCCGCCAAGAGGAGCTCGTCGAGGAGATACTCAGAGAGAAGGAGGGTGCCCTGGAGCGGGGCCGTGATGATGCGGATCCAGCAATCACGGACGTTCTGTCCCGCGATCCACGTTATTTGGCAATTGCTGATCGACTCCTGCGGCATGAGTTGACGCGCTGCCGTCCTCCCACCGTGCCCGGTACTGAAGCAGTGCGACGTCTGCTTTCGTTCTTCATGTCGGCTCGCCGAATTGATTCTACGCTTGGTTGGGCTTTCATCGAACAGGCACGAGATATCGCCGGCGAGATTGATAGTCTCATCCCCGTTCGGTCAACGGCCCTAGAGCAGATCACTACTGCCGCCTGTCATCGAGGTCCCGAGCGCGGCCCGGATGCCGGGACTCTAGACCAACTCTGTGCTCTCGTGACCTATTGGAAGGGAATTGACGTGGAGAGTGTCGATCCCGCATGGTCGTTGCGTTTGCTGGCGCTGCGCGATCCGCAGGCGGCCATAGACCGCGCTTCAGCGCTGGATAGCCTCGGCCTGTTGCCGATAACAACTGGCGTCATCGCAGCGGCCCGCGGAACGCTCGCCGCCAAGATTCTTCCAGCATCGACCCTCTGGCCGTTGCTCGCTCTTGATGCGGTTGCGGCTTTCGACGAGTTCGCGCGAGAGGTGATCAAGGACCTAGCAGCCCAAGCCGATCTTGCTTTGCCCCTGGCGTTGGCACTAGCCGCGCAGCGGACCCGACAAGTCATTGTGGACGACTCAAGACCACCAAAGACAATTGGCGACGCCTTCGCCTCATGGGTTGAACCGATTGGTCCGGTGGGCGCGGCCGAAGCCGAACGCATGCAGGCGTTCGTGACCGCTCTCGAGCAATCTGGGGTTGGTGACGAGAGGCGAAAGCCCGGTGCCGGGACTCAGCCGTGGCCAGTCTCTGTCGAGCAGAGATCGCCCCTTACCACTGCAATTCTAGCTCGAATCGACACGTCTCCAGTTCAGGCGCTCACCCGCCTTGAAGGGGCTGATTCCGCTGAGTTAGCGGCCATTACCGGCACGGAGCTCAGATCGTTGATTGCTAGCCTGCGTGATTCGCTGCCGCTAAGCGACCGTCCCCGTCTCGCCCTTGCTGTGGAACGGTGGGCCGCAGCCCACAGACGCCCAGACGATGGGGTTATTGCCATCAATGAACTGTGCCCCGACCCATCCAGTGACTCTTATTCTGGTCAAGTTCGTTCGGCGCTGGCAGAATCGGTAGTACGACTCCTCGACCCCAAGACGCTCGCCATCGCCGCTCATCGGTGGTCCCCTGACTTGACTAAGGCCGTATTCGGCGGTCGATGGGCGCCCCCACGTAGCATCCGCAAGACTTTTCTCCAGATCATTGCGCTCCACTTGCCCGCATTTGATGCGGCAGACCTGTTTCAGCTGGCCGCGCAGCTCGCTGAACTTCTCGACGACATAGCACTGACAGCCACAGCGGTGTCAGTTATTAGGCGGACGGTCGAACGACTACCAATTCCCTACACACCATCGAACTTCGGAGATCCAGCAGCCCGGTTTGTGCCCAAACTACTCGCGCGATTGCTTCGACATCCAGAACAGGAGATTCGCTGGCGGGCGATTTATGCTCTTGCACAGGGAATCTGCACCCTTGAAGAGCAGCTGCCGGCGCTCAAAGACAAAGGGCCGAGATCGCCTGCCACCCGTGACTTAATAGACAAACTGCTCACCGAGTTCGATGATCAATCCGACATACGATGGATGTCCACACGTGAATGGCTGTCCTTTGGGTTTGAGCACATTGGACGCAGAACACCCTGGGTTCTAACTCCGTTTGTAGACCGTTTGTTACCGCACGCACTCTCCGATGCCTTTCCACACGTAGGTGTTAGAGGTCATCTGGCCGCTGCCCTTTGGACTGTGCATTCCTTCGATGACACGGTCCTCGACGGCCCGGCGCTTCAGCGGCTTGAGCAACTGCATCGCCCAATCGGTACGGTTTCCGAGCGGGGAGCGCGGATTGCGCAGAAGTCAGACGATTCTGTTCCAATGTTGGATGACCTTCGTGATTGGGATACTCAGCGTTACTGGTACGCTCCTCGAAGCATTCGCTGGGGACATTACGACAATAAAGCAACGCGCATACACGTCAGCGCAGCGCTGGTATGAGGTTCTCGGTATCACAAAAGAGCTAACAGACGCTGACGGCAAACGTCTCGCTGCTCACCATAAATGGCAGGAGCTTACCAATGATCACGGCAGTGAACCAGCTGTAGAGACCCTGAGCCTTTATGGTGCGCGACATGCCCTGTTCCTAACTGCTGGTGAACTCATAAAAGACCTGCCGGTTGTCAGAGAGAGCTACAGTTTTCCTTGGGAACACTTCCTTCGGTACCGAGCGCGAGGTGCTGATTCTGAACTGACCGGCCGCTGGGTGGACGCAATTCCTCCGGCAGCTGACAACTACGGCGTGTTCTCCGACTCTCCTTCCAATTGGCGTAACGACAGAACGCGTGCAGATCATCTAGAAGAGTTGACCGCCGGAGTGCCGCCCGGCTGGATTGTCCTCGCCGGTGGTCGCGATGCCTCCACATACGAGCGTCGCTTTTCAACCGAAGTGGATGCGGCATTGGTGGATCGGAACAGGTCGACGGCTTTACTTCGCGTCCTGGAAGACCCGGATCAACGCAGATACGCATACCTCCCTCATTGGGAGGCCCAGTACGACTCTACTCTTGCTGAAGTCGAGCCCGAACTTGGCAAGACACCATCCAACACGGCACACGTGAAAGGCGAATTTGACGCTGTTGATGGAAGATTCAGGATATTCGCAGCGCATACGGATTTCCACCAAGAGTTGCCACTGCATGATTACGATCCTACGTGGAGCGGAGCTAGCAGGCGATACATTCTTCCATCCGCTCTACTCGCGAAGTCGCTAGGGTGGCAACGGACATTTGGCAAGGCGGAATGGCGAGACAGTACTGGAGCTGTCGTGGCAAGATTCGAAACTTGGTTATGGGAAAGAAGCAGTAGGTGGGCTCGGGGTCATCGCCTGATTGTTCGGGTAGACGCGCTAGGGAAGCTATTGGTGAAGGAACCCTCCTTGGAAGTGGTATGGCTTGTCCGTTTGCATAGGGACCTGCTGAAATCTGGGGAGCGAGAGGGAGAATTCGACGTGGGTACCAAGCGGGCCTTTCGTTGGGATGAAATGTTTTCATCTCCTAGAACCAGTACCACGACCACCAATTAGCTACGTGACATCCCGAGCGAGGCGCCAACCCCGAGCAACAGGAACCGCTCTGCTGGATCCTGAGAAAAACCGACCGCTACGGGCGCTGGACGATGAAATCCGAACACAAGCGGAACAGCTGATCCATGTCCTCACCGGTCAGAAGGCGTCCGGGAGTCATCACGAAGAACCAGGGTTTCTTGAAAAATGGATTGCGATGTACCTCGCGGAACTCCTTCACCAAGAGGCTCGTGAAAAGGACGCGAAAAGGCGCGCTATCCGCGAAGAAATTGCGAGAGTTACCCCTGCCTTGTGGGAACAACAGCTCGCTCGTGATGCTTTGCGGGTTCGGATGTCGATCGATTATTGGGATCGACGGGTCGACGAAGCGGATGAGGCAACGACCAAGGTGCTACAGGCTGTGATCGTGCATCCCAACAACGCATACTCGCTGGTAGCTGGCAAGGAGTCGTTCTTCATGCGTTGGCTGGCTAAGACCGAAGACTTGCTTATTCGCTATCTGTTTGCCATCAAAGCAGCGAATCAAGCAGCAAAAAAGCACGCGGCTGACAGATCCGACGCGGTTATTCACGCCTTCGCGCGACGTGATGAAGAGTTAAATGAGCTCAGGAAGGTCGCCGACGTATTGTTGCCGAGCCTCAGCGGCGTACAGGCGACCAACGTGCACGCGAACGAGCGGATCGTTTACTCTGCGATCACAAGGCTCACTAAGGCGCGCCTCTTGATTGCTATGAAGCACGCTAACAAGCATGAAGAAAAACGTACGAAGTCTTCCTCAAAACCCACCGGCCGCGTTGCGAGGTCACGCAAACCGCGACGCGGACAAAAGAAACGAGACGCATAAGCTACGCTTTGGCCCTGAAGGTCGAAGCTGCGGAGGCGTCCGCGGCCCTGACTGACCTCGGGGCAGCGATCGAGGACATTCGCATGTTCACACAAATAGCCAGTTTCTCAGAGAAACGTGTGAGACTCACGAGTAGCGCGCTCGAGCCCCACTTGGCACGAGCGAAGGCAGAGTCATGACCGAGCCGACTCAAGCGCCGAAGGCTCCAATGCTCCTTCTAGGGGCAGGGGCCTCCCGTGCGTTCGGGATTCCAACCATGCCTGAGTTCCTGTCGGAAACGTGGAGAGACCTCGATCAACGGTCGGTCGCGGCAGCGCTCGCCGTGAGACGAAGCCTTGAGCTCCACGAGCTCGTCGACTTCGAGGAGGTCATGTTTCTCCTTGAGGAACTCGCTGCCATGCGTCGAGAGGACGCCATAGCGGCACCCTTCCTGCCTCGGTTCACCACCAAGGACTCCGCCGTTCAGAGAGTCCTGGACTTTGACAAAGTGCAGAAGGAGGCAATGACCGAGCGCGAAACATTGAGACGACTGATCTATGACAAGTGCAATGCCTACGACAGAGCAAAGGCATGGGAGGTCTATCCGAAGCTGATTAGGGCCCTTCAGGAAGTCACTGGTGCCGAGCGCATCTACGTAGCGACAACAAACTACGATCGCGTAATCGAGTCGTTGTGGGGTCGAGACGATGGCATGCATTCGCTAAAACCGAGTTTCGACCTACAGACTGGGTTCTTCGCCCCACCGTACGGGGCAAGATACCTCGATGTGAAGCGAGGGTACCCAGAAAAAAGCACGGAACACGAGTGCGTTGTCCACTTGGTAAAGGTTCACGGTTCGCTGGACTGGCGTCGCTACGATAGCGGTCGCATCGAAGAGACAGGTGCGCGCGAGTATCCTGCTGAGGCGGCAGTCCTTGCCTACCCGATCAGACGCGACAAGTCCAAGGAGCCCCCGTTCTCGGAGCTTTATGAGGCCTTCGACGACGCCTTGGCACGCGCGGATTTCATCGTTGTGATCGGATTGAGCTTGAGAGACGAGGCCATTGTCAACCGGCTGGCGGACGCGTTGTCAAACGGGCGGAAGCTTTGCGTCATCGTCGATCCGAAAGCCGAACTCGTTCGCAACCGGCTTCCACAGGATGTGCGAAAGGTCGTCGGCTTGGTGGAAAAACGATTCGTCGAAGAGCTCTCCCTGGGCACGGAAGAGGAATGGCGCGAGGTCATTCGCGCGGCCGCAGCGAGAGAGTCCTCGTCGCAGAAGACGGCTACGTGACCGCTCCCGCCATCGGTCGCCCATATGTGGCAGAACGTCAAGTTGAGTATTGGTCAAGCCGTCAGGTGGAAGACTTCTTCTGGGATCTGGGCTACGAATGCCTGAGTTTTCCCATCAGCCAGAAGGCTGAGCAACTGATCCCAGCAGATTTCATTTTTCAACCCAACGATACCCTGAAGCTCTTTGGGCTCCAGTACAAGGTCTTGTACCGTGGGAATCCTGACTACTGGCAGATCGATGCAGTTCAACGCTTACAGGTCGCGAAGTTCTCGTGGATCTACTACGCGCTCTCGGACTTGCGCGCTGCACGCGACCTCCGTGCGGCGTTGCACGCGATGCGAATCGCTGCACCTGCCCCATCTCCTGGTAATCTCGCCATTTCGAAATTCACACCACCTGCGTACATGCGATGGTGGGCTTTTTTCGAGCAGCTCCGCACCTGCCAGGCAGGCCTGAGAGTTAGAACGCGAGACGAATTCTCTGACGCCTTCCGGCCTGTCATCGACTCCCCGTTGGCAAGGCGAGAAGCAGACAACGCCGCGGACGTACTCCTGCTGAGCACTGGGCTTAGCAGGGTGCTGCGCTTCACTACCCAAATGCCCGACTTCGAACGGTAGCGGCGACCCACCGAGATGTGTTGCGGATTGCCTGCTCTGAGTTTGTTACGACACTCGGTTGATCTTCGGGCCTGCTCCTACAAAACGGATGCGTCGTGTGATTGATCCCTCGAGGTCGTAGCTCCGTTCTAGAACGAGTCGCACCCGCATCAAGGGTCGAAACGGGGCCTATTACCCGCCTTCTGATTCGTCGCGCGTGCCCCAGGGCTCTTGACGGCTACTTGACCGCTGGACAGTACCTATATGCCGGCTGCACTGAGTGCAGCTTGTATCATCTGGGTGGAACCTAGGGTCCTTTCTTGCGGCAGCGTCCTCACACGAAATGGGTTGACCAGGATTCGTCCGACAATGTTTCTGAGAACTTAGGACTGCAAGGAGTTCCGCGATGCCCGAACTAACCAATTCCCAGCGACGGCTTTACAAGGCAACCTACGTACCACTCAAGCTATCGAGCGACAACGTTGCGCCCGCGGCAGCCCAAGTGCAGAAGGACGCGGCACCGGATAGAGCGGTCATGATTCAGCGGCAGCAGTTCGGAAGGGCCGCTCCGACGTTCCGTGTGATGGACAAGCTGTCCTTTCTGCGATTCCTGCGAATCCGCGAATCTGAGCTCCAAGCGTTGGCAGAAACCGACTGGGGGCGTCGGAAGCTCGTAGTGCAGGGTACCGGACCCCTCCCAGAGGGTGGAGGGGTTGAAATACGTCTCGTTGATCTGGTCCGGACTCTGACATCTGACGCTTCACCGGCCACGATGTTCCAGTACGCGCCCTCGCTAGCGCAGGTTCGGATTGACGAGATCGTAGCCATTGGTGGCGAAATCTCTAAGATGCGCCACCGGCTGGCGTCCGATGTCCGCGCGACTGTCGAGCAGCTTCAGAAGGCATTTCTGGCAGCCCAGAATCAAATGAACGTCGCCCCACCGTCGGACCAGCCACCGGCCGTGCCCCAGACGGCTGGAACCGCTCAGAAACGACCTGGGGGCCTCGAGTCACTTGCTGTCGCAATGGCCAAGAGGGTGCGGACGCTTCAGGCTGAAGCGGCGCTCAGGACCGCCCAACCTTTCGTGGTTCCCGGGTTAAGCGACTTGCTTGAGTGGGGGCAGCGTAGCGATCTGCCCCAGGCGCGTGAGCTGGTTCGATTGGGAGGTCTCCACGGGGGCAGTGACCTCCAAAGGGGGCTTAGATCATGGATCTCGGGGCTCCCCGATCAGGCGCAGTGCACTGACGACATGGTAAATGGGTTTAAGCAATACTCGACAGTTGAGCCAGTGGGTCGTTTGCACCTCGAACGCATTGAGATGACCCCTGTCGGAATCGAGCATGGCGAGCTGGTCCATTCGATTCCGCTTACACCGAAGGAAACAGTAAACATCAGTCATCGCGAATGGTCGGTTCGCGCCGAGGAATTTGATCAGATCGTGCAGGACACATTAGAGGGTTACAGTGAGCAGGGGGTCGTTGACAAGTCGGAGCTCAGCAAAGCGACCGAATCCCAGAGCAAGCATGACAGTCAGTTTGATGTAAACGGAAGTGTGAACACTCACTATGACGGCGGAAGTTTCCAGGTTACGGCGAGTGCGGCGGTCGACTACAAGACACAAACAACTGACCAACAAGCTCAGAAGGACAGCATCCAACACGTTGTTGAGCTCACTCGGAAGGCCGGTTCGCGGACTAAGCGAGACCACAAGACAAGCTTCAAGGTCTCTTCCGTGGCTGGGACCGAGGAGATGGCTGTCAGGACCCTGACGAACCCCAGTGAGACGGAGGCCATGCGCGTTGATTATTTCCAGCTGCTACGGAAATGGCGCGTGGACTTGATCCGGTACGGGCTGCGTATGACGTACGATATCGTCATCCCCAATCCCGGCGGAGGCTTGATAGGCAAGGTGTTGGAGCTAGCGCAGGTGAATAAGCAGTTGTCAACCGATGAACCATTTTCCCTGAACCTCGCGGACGTCATTCCGGACCAGTGGCAGGCACAGGCGACTACTTATGGAGCGGCGGTGGATCCTCCACCGGAGGAGATTCGCTACGACCACTACCACCACGAATTCGTGAAGTATGACAAGGATACCGGATTTGAAGTATTCGAGGTTGATGTGGATGACAAGTACGTGATCAATACGGCCGCGGTGTACTTCCTCTCCGATTCAGGCGACCAGGCGTCAGTACAAAGTGTCGTATCAGGCAACATTGCCAATTCAGGTCAAGGCGTGGCCTACTTCGACGAACACAATGGCAAATCAGGCAGGATCGCCTTTCCTTACGCGGTCTATAACATGAAGAACGACAACGGATCAGTGGAATTGGGACTGATCTATACTCTCAAAGACAGTGCGAGACGAGATTGGCAGGTCAAGGCATGGACCGCGATGAAGGAAGCGTGGGACAGCGATCAGACTAAGCAACGGCAGTTGTTGCGCGACCGCCGCGACAAGCTTGCGGAGGAGATCAATCAGTTCGATGCGCTCACACTTCGCATCATGGAGCGCGAAGAAATCATGAAAGGCGTTCTTCGTTGGATCCTTGGGCCAGAGTTTGTGGATCAGTTTGGCCTCGGGCCACTGTACCCTAACAGCTCAGACCCTACTGGTCCGACTCAGGTAGAGGCGCAACCAGACCTGTGTAAGGACGGATGGGCGCGAGTCATGGAGTACGGTCAGTTCATCAAGTTCATCCAATCGGCTATCGAATGGGAGAATATGCTGTTCCTGCCGTATCCGTACTTCTGGGATACGCCGAAGAATCACGACTTCAAGACGTTTCTATGGCACCCGGACCAGCTTCATCGAGCGTTCCTGCGTGCAGGCGCGGCCCGTGTTGTCCTCACGATTCGACCTGGTTTTGAGAAGGACTTCTCACTGCTCGTTGATACTGGTGTATTCCAGACTCTGGGCGACCACCCATATGTGAGTATCGGTACCGAAATCCAGAACTTTGCGAAAACAAATTATCCCGGCATTCCCCCGGCGAATCCGGATAGGAACGTTCGACCGCTCCTGTTCCCCGAGCAGCAGAAAACGTGGGATGGTATTCAGAAGTTGGCGAGGCTTTTGGATGCGTATCAGTGGATCAAGGGTCGGTACCCGTCGACGGCCGAGTGGCAAAACGATCCGCACCCACTAGCGGACTTCGTGCCGCTAGGTGAACTCATTACGGACCAGAACGGCCAACATGTAATACAGGGGACAATCGTTGACGAGAAGGGCCAACCGGTCGTAGGGGTACTGCCACCGTTGACGGATCTTTGGGGAAATGCGTACACGTATGCCTGCCCGGGTCTCCATGGGGACTATGACCTTGCGTCACTCGGTAGCGATGGAAAACCAAATGACCAAGACACCCAGCTCGAAGATCTGGAAATGAAGGCCGACATCACGAACTGGGCGGAAGGATCGCTGGTTGCGTCGTGGTACGAGTACACGCCGACGAGCGCACTCGATGTAGCGATCAACATGGTGTTGCAGACGAAACCTCAACCAGCCTGAGAGAGCCCACGACGTGACCGGCAAGATGATACAAACGGTCTATGCGCCACTTGGAAGCCAACCGCACGGCGCCTGATGTCAACGCCGACGGTGCAACTGGGTTTCGTGGGCGTCTTCCCCGCGGACTATGAGAGCCCAGCCAAGAAACTCAGCTTACAAAGGCAGGGGAGTTTTTCTCCTGATACCGATGATTTCATCGCGGTGCTGAAGCAGTGTAAACACATCAAGCCTGAGTACCTCAAGGATAAGAAGGCGCAGACACCGACGATCGGCGAACTGCTGAGCAAAATCTCTCGAACCAATGGTGTCATTTCACGGATCGATTTGCATACGCACGCAGGGTATGAGCGTGTCGGATTGTCCGGGAGTGTCTGGGCCCGGCAGGTACAGGGAGTGAACCTCCACCATGTCTATTTTGCCGACGACCCTTCGGGATCACTTCTAATGTGGCCGAATCTGGAACGAACCTTACTCACCGAAATGATGGAGGATGACCAAGCCAAGGAAGCGCTGAACAAGGCGAGACAGAAGTTCACTACGGATAGCGAGTTTCACATCTACGGCTGCAATGCCGGCATTGCACCAGCTGTTGCCAAGCCACTAGGCCAACTCATTGCCGATGCTCTGAGGGTGAAGACATATCTCTTTCTCGCTGAGGTGGGATATGATTTCAAGGAGAATGGAAAGTGGGGCTTCCACTTGCGGTACATTGTTGGTCGAGACCCAAAAACCGGCATGCCCAAAGAAGAATTGACGGATGTGGTCGACGACTATCGAGACCTCGACAAGTTGACCCAGCACATAACGTCCCACAGGCCGACCCAGCCTATCAAGTAAGACATTCTACAACCAGTCGCACTTTATCGGGTTTCCAACCTCCGCGGCAGTCGGGCTTGCATGGTGCCGCGGTGGAGAGGGTGACGGAGCAGCGCCGACAGTCGCTCTGTGAGTCGTGCTGTGACTTTCTCACGACACTCGGTTGATCTTTGCTGTCACGACGCCGGACGCCCAGGACCCGGCGTGATTGCTACTCGGTGCCGTAACGGGGCGGTCGTCGTCCCAAGCCTCGGACTTGACCTAGGGTGGCGTGTAGGGCACTTTCCCACATGGTAGTAATCTTTACTACGCCCTGGGGAGGCTTCACACATGGCCGACGCAGAACATCCTTTTATCCGCAGGAGTAAAGTTTGGCCGAAGAACACCTCGGACGCCGTCTTGGTCATGAACGCGGACTATGCGAACGCGATTCGACAGTCCCTTCAACATTTGACCCCGACACTCCGCGAAATCGCTGACGAGCTGAAGGTCAACTATCGCACGCTCCAGTCGTATGCCGCGATGGAACGCGGCACGCCCCCCTCGTTCGGGGAGCTCCTGGTGAAGTACTTACGGCACCGCATTCACAACCTGACGGTGCTGGCGAATTTCCTGGACCCGTTGCTTAAAGCAGAAGCCGAACGGGAGCGCGAGGTTCAGGAGGTTCAGGAGAAACGGGAGCGAGAGATTGAGAAGCGGTGGGGGAAGATTCGGCCATGAAGGCCGACTACCGGGCAGGCTACCTCTACGTCTTAGTGCACCCGTCCGATCCTGACCTGTACAAGATCGGAGTAACCATTCTCCATCCCGAGAAACGGCTGGCGCAGCACAATCGCCAGGACGAGAAATACGCTGGCACGATCGTCAAAGAGACGGGTCAGAAATGGGAACTCAAGACATACATCGCGGTCCCTGATCCGTATTGGGCCGAAAGGGCTTTTTGGGGAGCAACGGAGGTCTCGGTTATGCCGTTTCGACGAGGGATAGAAGTGGAAAAGATCCCCTGGAAAGAGGTACAAGCGGGTTTGGACGCAGCAAAGAAAGCGGGCGTACGGCCGCCCCAGCCGCCTCCCAGAATCGCGAAGAGCCGGGCATGGGTGAACGCCCAACTCGAGGGGACCGGGATCACCCTCACCGCCCGACGTTATCCTGGGCCCGGGTGGGTCGCGGAGTACCAGTGTGCGAAGGGGCACGTTTTCAGGGAGTACACGAAAGAAGTCGTTGCTCGCAAGTCGTGTCCCTGTTGTGTGGATTGGGATTGGGCGGAGGGTTATTGGGGCAAGGGTTTGCGAGCGAGTCTCCGTGACCTCGAACACGACTCCCTACGTCCCAACGAGTCACGGGGCAGGCCCTTCTCGATCAAGAGCTCGGCTAACGACACACCCTGAGTCTCCTGGTCGCAGTGGCGTGCTGTGAGTTTGCTGTGAGTGTTTCGGCGACGAAAAACGACGACCCCCCGATTCCTCCAAGGGGTCGCGCGCTGTGAGTTTTGCTGTGAGTTTCTCACGACACTCGGTTGATGTTCGGGTTCGCTGTTACGACACCGATGCCCAGAACTTCGCGTGATTACTACTTGGTGTCGTAACTCGACTCCCTAACGAGTCACATGGGGTTCAGGGGGTCGCGGGTTCAAATCCCGCCGTCCCGACTGAGTGAAGATCAAGCCTCACAGTGACTTCGACTGTGGGGCTTTTTCTTCGCCCGCGCGAAAACGACCGGCCCGCTGACTTGCTCAGGGGGCCGGGGCGTTTCTTGTGCTCAATCGCGTTGTGAGTTTTCGTTGTGATTCTGCTGCAATTCCTGGTCGATCTTCGGGGTCCGAGTCACAACGCCGATGCCCAGAACATCGTGTAGTTCATGCTTCAAGGAACTCCAACGCCTTTTTCACGAACGCCTCGTGGTACTGGAAGACGCCCCCATGCCCGGCATCCTCATAGAGGACGAGCTCGGCGTTCGGAAGGCGGCGCGCCAGGTCGACCGAGTTGCTGCTGGGCACCATCCTGTCGTGATCACCATTCGCCACTAGAACCGGGTGATGAATGCGCGACAGATCGGCGGGAC
>WNGP01001433.1_pt1 | contig 19644 bp, 18 predicted proteins | sample 5407671 | NCBI WGS metagenome assembly WNGP01 (sample SAMN13153381, study PRJNA577476) | soil metagenome | isolation source: 40 cm soil or saprolite under Garry oak tree replicate 2 | place: USA:California | collected 2016-06-15 | reverse complement strand
AGAAGTTCAACGGCCAGCAGTTGGTGGAACTCACGGCGACGCTGGCCTGGGAAAACTACCGGGCACGGTTTGACCATGCCTTCAGCGTGGAAGCGGAGGGCTTTACCGAGGGCGGCTTCTGCGCGATGCCCGTGCGCGCTGAAAATCGGACGTAGAATCATCTCGCGCGTGGCGAGGCGACTCAGAAAAAAACTGAAGAGTCGGAAGTAGTGAAAGCTGAGAAGAAAAAAGAAGCGAAAATTCGGGTTGGCGGTGCCGCCCCAGGATTATCGGCGAGACGTCATAGAAGCGTTCGCGCGGCCCGCATGTCTAATATTGAACAGTCTGGAGAACGGGATGGCTCCAAGATGGAGTGGCCCCCAGGGATGAGAGACACAATGCCAAATGACTCGCACCGAAGAGCTGCCGAGTACCACGAACTCGCCGCACACGCGCACCGTGCTGCGGCCGCGCACCACGGGAAAGAAGAGCATTCCAAACAAGCATTGGAACATGCCAATAGAGCCTTCCAGTGGTCGCAGGAAGCTCATGGCAAGTCCGAGCAGTCAACGGGGAAGCCATAAAGGTGTTGATCCCAAGGAAGAGCGGCAATTTAGTTCTTACGGAGAGAGTCGCGCCGGAGCTGGGCGGTGAATTAGCGTGCAGCGGCAGGGAAACACTCGCATCACGAAACGCGTTGGTCAGGAGCGGAGCGACCCATGAAACGGACGAACCATATGTCTTCTCACCTTGGTGGTTTCAATTCAGGAGCCAGCCTGGGCGGCAAGGTTTCGCGCTACCGGGACAAACAAAACATCTACAAGCAAGGGGAGCCGGCTTACACACTTTTCTACATTCAATCGGGAGGGGTGCGGCTCAGCACCCGGACGAAAGACCAACCGGCAGCAGTTACCGCCATCCTGGGCGTGCATGATTTTTTTGGCGAGCTTTGCCTGGCAGGCTATCCTCTTCGGATGTCCACGGCCGTCGCGTTGACCGCCAGCTCTATACGTATCATCAAAAAAGATAAGATGCTCCGAATGCTTCGCAAAAAGAATAAAGCATCAAATTCCCTGGTGGCCTATCTGCTTTCCAGCGTCAAGGACTACCGGGATCACGTGGCGCACCTGCTGACTTCCTCTGCGGAGCAACGGCTCGCGCGCGTGCTTCTGCGGCTGGCCCACATGCATAAAAATGGACCTGCGGTTGTCGAGATTCCCATTCTTAGTCACCAAGTTCTGGCGGAGATGGTCGGCACCACGCGCCCGCGAGTTAATCTGTTCATGAATCGGTTCAGGAAGCAGGGTTTCATTAACTACGATGGCGGATTAGAAGTGAATCAGTCGTTGCGGGAGGTTCTCCGGAGCCGCTAGGAGTCACCTGTAATCTCTTGAATTCTAAGGGCTTTTTGGAGCTCATCGTCAGGCTAGGGACGCGCTACCCGCCGGCCGGAAGTGTTCACTATTGTACAGTCAGCAGAATCTTGTTCCATGCTATTCTACCGCATGGCGTCCCAAGTGGCTCGACGTGTATCTGTGAAGGCCCCTCGCTCTACCAAGAAAGCGAATGCAAGAAGCCCTGCCTTCGATGTGGAATTATTTCTCGACTCCGCCGGTCTGCGGAGAACCGTAGACAAATTTCGAAGAAAGGAAACCGTCTTCGCCCAGGGCGATCCCGCGAAGCATGTCATGTATATTCAGGAAGGCGGTGTAAAACTCACCGTGGTCAATGAGACCGGCAAAGAAGCCGTTGTGGCGATTCTTGGGCCGGGCGATTTTTTCGGGGAAGGGTGCCTTGCGGGCCAGTCCGTTTGCATGGCCACTGCGACCACCATTGCGCCTACCACCGTGCTCGTCATTGAGAAAAACGAGATGATTCGCGTGCTCCACGAGGAACACGAGTTCTCCGACCGCTTCATCGCTTACATGCTTGCGCGAAACGTGCGAGTCGAGGAGGACCTCATCGACCAGCTCTTCAATTCCAGCGAGAAACGGCTGGCGCGCACTCTGCTGCTGCTCGCGCGCTATGGCTCGCGAGGCCATCCTCAGAAGGTGCTTCCCAAAGTATCGCAAGAAATGCTTTCGGAGATGATTGGCACCACGCGGCCCCGCGTCAATTTTTTCATGAACAAATTCAGGAAACTGGGCTTCATCCAATACAGCAAGGGCGAGATCCACATCGACAATTCGCTCTTGAGTGTGGTCCTCCACGACTAAATTAAATTCCGCGCGTTACGGAAAGATTCTGACCGTCGCCCAACACGCCGGTTTTGTGTGGCCTTGCTCGAACGGCCCGCGGGGAATCAGTGTGGATGAGGTGATGCGGAAGCTTTGCTGAGTGCCGGCCAAAGCTCGGTCGGGTGAAGCAACCTTAGCCCGATGGAAAAGGAACGGTCCGGAAGGGGTTTGCAATAAACAACGTGTGCGCGCGAACAGAGATTCCCGGGGACCGATCGAACGGAAACATCCTGATTGGGCGCCCAGGGGTTTTTCGTCAAAACGCGGGCGCCGTGGGAGCTGACGTTGATCGTGGACGTAATCTCATGCGCGGCATTCTCAAGACTGTAGAGCTCGACCAACATCTTCTCGGGGATGCGGCTTTCGGAGCGGACCGGAGGGAATACCTTTGCCATGGCTTGCCTTCTCCTTGTGGCTTGCAAGGCGCTGTCGAGCCGTGCCGACTGTAGATTTGATACCTGGGCTGGAGTCAGCCGCCACTGTAAGTCCGGAACGTGGACCATGTGACGGGGCGCCCGCGGAAATTCAATCCGATGCAGTAGCGGTCGTCCACGAGTTTCTGGCAATAGACGACTTTTCCGCGGATGGTGGTTTCCTCTCGCAACGGAGTGACTTGTACTATTTCGCCGGTTTGCCAGGGGCGGCGCGTAACTATCCGAGCGCCGTTGACGCTAATGTTGTCCGTATAGGTCACTTCTGATCCGTTGACGGGCTGATCCAGCGCCTGGGCGAGATGCACAACCATCGCAATGGGGAGGCGCTTGTCCATGCGTCCGCTTAGAATGCTCTCTGTGGCCATGTGGCCTGGCCCTGCCGGGTGGCGGAACTCTGCGTCGCCGGGCTGCTGGGCACCGCTGACGATCGAGCTGATCCCACGTCCCGCTCAATCTCCTTAATAGCATTGAGGCGCATCACTGCCAATCAGGTGTAGGCCCTAAAAAGGGGTGCATAAATACCCTAGTTCTGCGGCGAGACGCGGGCCGACGAATGAGCGGGAAACAGGCAGGTGAACCGGGCGCTAGGGTGCCACGGACGAATCAGGGCGCTCAACCCGCGCGCGCACACCCTGCGGGGGACTAACTCTGGGGATGCTTGAGAATGCCTTGAACCTCGAGCCAATCGCGAAACCGGTCGGTCCAGGTGCCTGCGGGCAGGGTGATCTTTCGCGTGCCGAATCCGTGCCCGCCCGCGGAATAAATGTGCAGTTCGGCGGGGATTCCTACTTTCTTCCAGGCCGCGTATAAGCGGATGGAATGGTCGAGCGGCGTCACGACCTTGTCGTCATCGGCGTGGACGAGGAAGAGGGGTGGCGCGTCGGCGGGAGCCGTGACATCGTCAGGCGTGCCAGGATAGATGGGAGCGGCAAAATCGGGCCGGCTGTCCGCATCGTGGTGGAGCGCCACGGCTGCAGCGACGTAGCCGCCGGCGGAGAAACCAAGGATCCCGATGCGGTCGCGCGCGATGCCCCACTCTGGGGCGTGCGAGCGGACGAGGCGTACTGCCTGCTGGCCGTCGGCGATCGCGAGCGGGATGACGGTCTTCCGGCGCTCCGCCATTTTGGCGGAATCGCTTGCGTCGGTGTCGCCGGTGCGCATGACGCGGTACTTGAGAATGAACGCAGCCACGCCGATGGAATTCAGCCAGTGCGCGAGAGCGATTCCTTCATGGCTGACCCAGAGTTCGCGAAAACCCCCGCCGGGACAAATGATCACGGCCGTGCCAGTGGCCAAAGGGGGATCGGGAAAATACGCGGTGAGCGTCGGATGAGTCACATTGGTGATGGGGTGTGATGCGTCCTGTGGCACACCTTCTTCGTAGTTCCAGTTCTCCGAGCCAGGCGCAGCGCCGGGCCATAGCGGAATCACTTTTGGTTCGGACGCAAATACTGGGACGGCCAACAGCATGAGGATAAAGAGTTTTCGAATCATAGTGAGGGGGAGTCTAACACGCGCGGCATTCGAAGAAGAATGCACGGAAAATTCTAGGTTCTAGTGTAGGAGCGGAGGGTGGTGTAGAATCCGCCCGCTTGGGAGGAATTGTCCAGAACGCGATGCGGAAATGGGGGAGTTTGCAACTCGTCGTTTACCTCGGCAGAGAAACAACAACCTGACCCTGCGCGCCGACCTCTCCAATGACAGAGTCACTTCGATTCCGAATGTTTCCACGAAAGCAGCTGGATATCGGATGGGCGGATCTTGCGCATGCGGCGCTCTATTGCTCCTTTCCCAGAAGTATTTGTGCTCAGGAAGCGGAACTCGAAGGAATGTTTGCGTCTCCTTTCCCGGTGCTTTCGGCGTTTACGGTCCGGACGGGATTCGATCTGTGTCTTGGGGCACTTGGGTTACCGGCAGGCAGTGAGATTCTGATGTCGGCGCTGACGATCAAAGAGATGGTGAATATCGCGAAGCATCACGGACTCGTTCCGATTCCGCTGGACATCGAAAGCGGGACTATGGCTCCCGAGATAGCGACAATCGAAGCCGCGATTACGGAAAGGACGCGGGCGATTGTGATTGCGCATCTCTTCGGCACGCGCATGCCGATGGGACCGGTGATCGAGCTCGCGAAAAAGCACGGACTCCTGGTGATCGAGGACTGCGCGCAAGCGTTTACCGGGCAGGATTACACGGGACATCCGGAGACGGATGTGGCGATGTTCAGCTTCGGTTCGATCAAGACGATGACGGCGCTGGGAGGAGCTCTCCTGCGCGTAAAAGATGCGGAGCTTCTGCGGAAGATGCGCGTCATCCAGAGAACGCATCCGGCTCAGACGCGGAAAGATTTTGCGAAAGTAATTTTGACGCATGTGATCCTCAAAGTATTTACGCTGCCGCTGCTGTTTGGCCTGTTCTACCGCGGGAGCGCTCTTTTGGGAGCGGATTTTGAGGAAGTGATCGCTAAGGTGCGGGGATTGGATGAGGAAGATTGGCTGAAGGAAATCCAGTGGCAATGCTCGTATCCGCTCTTGGCGCTGCTGGCACACCGGCTGCGGACGTTCGACGCCGCGCGGCTGAATAAACGAATCCGCGTGGGAGAGGAATTTGCGAAATCGCTGCCTCGCGAAATTTCGTATCCCGGAAATCGAGCGGCGTTTCATAGCTTTTGGGTCTTCCCGATTTTGGTGGAGGCCCGGGAACGATTCATGGCGGAGCTTCACGGGCGCGGATTCGATGGAACCGCGTCTGGTTCAGCGCTCTCGGTGATCGATCCGCCGGCGGGGCGGGAGAATTTGGAGCCTTCAAAAACGCGAGAGGCTTATCGAAAATTACTATACCTGCCGGTGTATCCAAAAGTTCCGGGGCGGGAGCGCAAGCGGCTAAGCAAGACGATTGCAGACATTTTCGAGGGGTCCCGCCATCTGCACATTACCGACGCGCGACGCGTTTATGCGGCCGTTGCGCGCACCATTGAAACGCCGGGAAGCGTTGCGGACATTCGAAACGCTTTGCAACGCGCGCATCGAGAGAATGTGCCGGTCTGCTTGATGGGAACCGGGCACAACCTGGGCGGGCACGCCTTTGTAAATGGGGCGATGGTTCTGGACATGCGGCAGTTCAACCGCGTTTGCAACGTGGATAAGGAACAGAAGTGCATAAAGGTAGAAAGCGGGATTATCTGGGACAAGATTCAAGAGGCGATCAATCCCTCGGGCCTGGCACTGAAGGCCATGCAATCGGACAACATTTTTACGGTGGGGGGCTCGCTGGCGGCAAATGCTCACGGGCGCGATACGCGGTTCTCGACGATTGTAGAAAGCGTGCTGGGGTTCCGGATCATGTTGGCGGACGGATCGGTGATGTCCGTCAGCAGGAACGAGAATCCTGAGCTGTTCAGGAATGCCGTCGGCGGATATGGATTGTTCGGGATCATCCTCGATGTGGATCTTGCGCTGGTGGACGATTGCGTCTACGAGCAGAGCTCCACGGTGATTCCCTTAAGGGAGCTCTTGGGGCATTTCGAAAAAGAGGTCCGGGCGAATCCCGCTGCGGAACTATTTTTGGCGCGTCCCTCAATCTCGCCACGTTGTTTTCTGGACGACACAATCGTAACGGTGTGGAAAAGGACCGACAGAGTCCGCCAGGGGATGTTCCGGCTGGACCACGAGCGAAACGTGGCGCGCGACCGGTTTTTGTTTGGATTGTCGCGACGATACAACTGGGGGAAGAGGCTGCGGTGGCAGGCGGAGAAATATATCGCCGGCAACGGAGCTAAAAGGACGCTGGTGTCGAGGAACAACGCCATGCGGCCGCCCGTATCAGCGATTAAGATGCTGGAACATAACTCTAAGAGAGACACAGACGTGATACAGGAGTTCTTTGTTCCGATTCCGCGGTTCATGACTTTTATGGAAGGCCTGCGGGGAATCCTGCAAGAAGAGGAGACCAATCTCCTTGGCGTGACATTGCGGTATGTGAAAGCCAACAACGAAACGGCACTTTCGTATGCGCCAAAAGCAGATGCATTCGCGGTGATACTTTACTTCAACGAAATCTGCTCAGCCGATGGCCGGGCCAAGGCAGATAAACTGATCAATCAGTTGGTGCAGCTCGCTGTGAACTGCGATGGAACATTTTATCTGACGTACGCGCGGGATCTGGAAATGGATTGCTTGCGAAAAGCGTACAGCGGGGTTGACGCCTTTTTCCAAGAGAAGCATGCCGTGGATCCGGAGAATCGCTTTACGAGCCGATTTTTCGAGTGGAACGGCAAGCGGGGACTGGCGAGGAAGGCCGCAAGCGGGGGATAAGTACAAATTAAGAGTCGTGGAGTGATTCTTCCATTCCACTGCTTGGCGGATACAAAAGGACCCTTACCACAAACGGGCGCCGTCGCTTCCCACGCGCAACTCTACCAGGGGCATCCTAGCTGACGTAGTTCTGATTCGCTAACATCAATTGATGGTGCGGTGGAGGACGGCGGCGATTTGGCGCATTTCGTCGGCGAGGGCGATGAATTCCTCAGGAAGGAGGGACTGCATGCCGTCGGAGAGCGCTTTGTCCGGCTCGTGATGAACTTCGATGAGGAGGCCATCGGCGCCGACGGCGACGGCGGCGCGAGAGAGCGGCAAAACTTTGTGGCGCTTGCCGGTGCCGTGGCTGGGATCGACAAAAATGGGGAGATGACCGCGTTTTTTTACCGCGGGAACGACGGCGAGGTCGAGGGTGTTGCGCGAAAAATCGGAGAACGTTCGAACGCCGCGCTCGCACAGCATGACGTTGTAATTGCCCTCGGAGAGGACGTACTCGGCGGCCATGAGGAACTCGTCAAGCGTGGCGGACATGCCGCGTTTGAGCAGAACGGGTTTCTTGGCGCGTCCGGCGCGTTTGAGCAGGGAGAAATTCTGCATGTTGCGCGCGCCGATCTGGATGACGTCGGCGTATTCCTCGACAAGGTCGAGACTTTCGTTGTCGATGGCTTCGGTAACGATGCCGAAGCCGTATTTTTCGCGAACTTTCGAGAGAATCTTGAGGCCCTCTTCGCCGAGGCCCTGGAAGCTGTACGGAGAAGTGCGGGGCTTGTAAGCGCCGCCGCGGAAGAGCCGCACGCCCGATTTCTTCAGGCGTCCGGCGATGGCGAGGCATTGCTCCTCGGTTTCGACGGCGCAGGGTCCGGCGACGAGGGCGATCTTATCGCCACCGACGATGACGTCGCCTGAGGGCGTGGGAATTCGCAGGATCGTGTCTTCCTGCTTGGTGTCGCGGCTGACGAGTTTGTACGGCTTGCTGACGGGGATGCACTCGACGACGCCGGGGAGGGATTCGAGGATGCCGAGGTCGATGGCGCCCTTGTTGCCGGTAATGCCGATGGCGGTGCGCAGGGACCCCGGCATGGGATGGGCCTTCAGGCCGAGGCTTTCAATACGCTTGCAAACTTCGCGAATCTGCTCCTCGGTGGCGTGCGATTGCATGACGACCAGCATGAATGGCGCTCCCGCCGCGCAGCGTGACGTACGAGTTTACGGCAAGCTGGCGCAGAGCCGCAAATTCTGTGACATAGGATTGCAAAGACAAGCCACGAGAAAGGCGGCTTGGCGCGTGTGATAGAATAGTTGGTTTATGACGGAACAGAAAATCTCACCAGTCACCCCTGAACAGCCCATCGTCCAGCCGCCAGAATTCGACCCTGAAGACGAATATCGCCCGGAACCTGAGCCTGAACCGCTGCCGCCGGCGTGGATGGATGGGAGCTTCCGAATTGGCATTCATACCTCCATCGCGGGGAATTATCTGAATGCGCTGGAATCGGCCCGGAAACTAGGCTGCAACGCGCTGCAAATCTTCTCGGCCAGCCCAAGGATGTGGCAGGGCGGCTCGGCGCGGATTCCGGACGTGGACGCACAAGCCTTTCGAGTGCGCCGGGAAGAATTGCGGCTCGGGCCGTTGGTGATTCATGCCAACTACCTGATCAACCTGGCGTCGGAGCAGCGGATGCTGCAGACGCGGTCGATCCAGGCATTCCACGACGAGATCGTGCGGGCGATGGCGTTGGGAGCGGATTTTCTGGTCGTGCACCCGGGGGCGCGAGGCGAGGCGACGACGGAGCAAGCGATTTCCACGATCGTGGAGTCGGTGAAGCAGGCGTCGAAGCGCGCACCGATGGGCGGGCTGCGAATTCTGATCGAGAACACCGCGGGGATGGGAACGGCGGTTGGTGCGCGGCTGGAGGAAGTCGGGGAGATTTTGGCGGGGTTGCGGAACTTGCCGGTCGGGGCGTGCCTGGATACGGCGCACCTTTTTGCCGCTGGATACGACATCAAGAGCGAGGGCGGATTGGCTTCGACGATCGGGCAGATTGACGGCGCGATTGGGCTCGAGAACGTGCCGGTGATTCACTTGAATGATTCGAAGATTCCGCTAGGCGGGCGCGTGGACCGGCACGAGCATATCGGAAAGGGAAAGATTGGAGCGGCGGCGTTCGCGAGGATATTGCGGCACCCGCGATTCGGTACGGCGGCCCCGGAAGGTTTGACGGGGCGGGTGTTTGTGGCCGAGACGCCGATTGATGATCCGGGCGATGACCGGCGCAACGTGGCGAGGTTGTGGGAGCTGGCGGGGTTGCAGGAGCAGGCGCCGGCGGCGGAGAAGGGATTCTCCATGCTGACAGCGGCGCTGCAAAAAAAGATTTCCATACACAGAAAAGCGGAGAAGAAAAGAAGCGCTGCCACAGAGACGCAGAGGACGCCAAAACGCGCAGCAAAGAAAGCGCGGACGAAGAAAGGCGGAGCAAGGAAGAGTTCAGCGAGGCAGAAAAGGGGATAAGCAGGCGTGACGGAGCAGACCATACCTGGCACGGGGTCGGGATACGATCCGCAGAAAATCGAGGAGAAGTGGCAGAAGCGCTGGGCGGAAGCACGCGTATTCGAATCGGACGTGGATCCGTCGAAACCCAAGTATTACGTGCTGGAGATGCTGCCGTACCCGAGCGGCACGCTGCACATGGGCCACATGCGCAACTACACCATTGGGGACGTCGTTGCGCGCGTGAAGCGCATGCGCGGATTCAACGTGATGCACCCGATGGGCTGGGATGCCTTCGGCCTGCCGGCGGAAAACGCGGCGATCAAAAACAATACCCACCCGCGCGAATGGACCAACAAAAACATTGCGGAATTTCAGCGCGTGCTGCGGCGCTTTGGATTCAGCTACGACTGGCGGCGGGAGATTTCGACTTGCGAGCCGGAATATTACACGTGGAACCAGTGGTTCTTTCTGCGCATGCTGGAGCGCGGGCTGGCGTACCGTAAGAAGAGCCGCGTGAACTGGTGCCCCAAGTGCTGCACGGTGCTGGCAAACGAGCAGGTGGTGAATGGCGGCTACTGCTGGCGGCACGAAGACACGCTGGTGGAATCACGCGAGATCGAACAGTGGTTCCTGAAGACGACCGCGTATGCAGAGCAGTTGCTGGACGATTTAAAACAGCTCGACGGCGGATGGCCCGAACGGGTCATCCTGATGCAGCGGAACTGGATCGGGAAGTCTCAGGGCGCCAAGGTGAAGTTCGCCGTGGCGGATCTGGCTGGCGCGGAACCGCTCGAAGTTTTTACCACGCGCATTGACACGATTTACGGCGCGACTGCGGTGATCCTTGCGCCGGGGCATCCGCTGGACGCAAAGCTGCTGGAAGCTTCGCCGGCGCGCGTGGAAGCCGATGCCAAGCTGGCCAAGATGCGCCAAACATCGGTGAAAGCCGAGGATCTGGCGACGATGGAGAAGGAAGGCTTCTTCACCGGGCGATACGCCACCAATCCCTTCAGCGGCGAGAAGATTCCGATCTGGGTCGGCAATTTCGTCCTGATGGAATATGGCACGGGCGCCATCATGGCCGTTCCGGCGCACGATCAGCGGGACTTGGAGTTTTGCCGGAAATATGGATTGCCGGTACGCGTGGTGGTGGAGGGAAAAGAAGTTCAGAGTTTAAAGTTTAAAGTTGAAGGGGAGAAAAAATTAGCGGGGGCTGCTCGCACGGGCCAAGAGGCTGTCGAAGAAGCGTTTACCGATTATGGCGTCAGCGTGAATTCAGGGCCGTACAGCGGGATGGAGAGCGAGGCGACGATCGCGAAGATGACGGCGTTCGCGGAGCAAAAAGGATTCGGACGCGCCGAGACAATTTTCAGATTGAAGGACTGGGGCATTTCGCGGCAAAGGTATTGGGGCACGCCGATCCCAGTGGTCTATTGTTCGAAAGATGGCATGGTAGCCGTGCCGGACAAAGATTTGCCGGTGCTGCTGCCGCCGAATCCGAAACTCACGGGCATGGGCGAATCGCCGCTGGCGTCTACGCCGGAGTTCGTCAACACTGTCTGCCCGAAATGCGGCGGGCCAGCGCGGCGCGAGACGGACACTATGGATACGTTCGTGGACTCGTCCTGGTATTTCTACCGTTACTGCGATCCGCACAACGACAAGGCGCCCTTCGATTCGGCGAAGGCCGCCTATTGGTTTCCGATCGACCAATACATCGGTGGAATCACGCACGCAATTTTGCACCTGCTGTATTCGCGGTTTTGGTGCAAAGTGATGCGTGACCTCGGGCTCATCAAACATAACGAGCCCGCGGTCCGGCTCTTTACACAAGGCATGGTGCAAAAGGGTGGAGTGGCGATGTCCAAGTCAAGGGGCAACGTGGTTGGCGCGGAAGACATGGCACAAAAATATGGGGCGGACACGGGGCGTCTTTATACTTTGTTCGCGGCGCCTCCGGAAAAGGACCTGGAGTGGAGCGAGGAGAGCATCGAAGGCTCCTGGCGGTTTCTGAATCGCGTCTACCGGCTGGTGGAACGTCACGCTCAGGCGGTCCGCAGGGTGAAAAGCAGAAACGCCTGCGCTGCGACGGCTTCTCAGAAGGAGAAAATTCTTCTGCGCAAGGCGCATCAAACACTACAGCGCGTGACGCAGGACTTCGAGACGCGCTGGCATTTCAATTCCGCGATCGCGCTGATCATGGAGCTGACCAACGGGATCTATTTGCAGGAGCCGTTGGAAGAGGGCGTGCGTCAGGAAGTTCGCAAGGAATTGCTGGAACTGCTTACGCTGATGCTCGCGCCGATGACGCCCCATCTTGCGGAAGAGCTGTGGGAAATGCTGGGACATACGGGGGGATTGTGGACGGCGGGCTGGCCGGCATTTGATGAGGCATTGACGCGCGAGGACGAAGTCGAAATTCCCGTGCAGGTGAATGGACGCCTGCGGGGCAAGGTGAAAGTCGCCGTGGGGACCAGCGGAGATGAAGTCGAAAAGCTGGCGCGAGCCGACGCGGTGATTGCGCCGCATCTCGCCGGCAAAAGTATCGTTAAACGAATTTTCGTGCCGGACAAATTATTGAATCTCGTCGTAGCGTGAGGGGATGGCATGATGGAGAGCGCGGCAAAACAGGCGGCGGAACGAGCGCGAGGGCAGGGAGGCAGGATGAAGGCAGAACTCGGCGGCGTGGTGGTTCTCGATTTCGGCGGGCAGTATACCCAGCTGATTGCCCGCCGCATCCGCGAACAGCAAGTGTTCTCCGCCGTTCTGCCGTGTACGTCTTCTATCGAAGAAATCCGCAAGCTGGAGCCTGCCGGAATTATTCTCTCGGGCGGGCCGAGCTCGGTTTATGACGCTGAAGCGCCCAAGTGCGATCCAAAGGTGCTGGCGCTGGGAATTCCAGTTCTGGGAATTTGCTACGGGATGCAGTGGATCACGCACACACTCGGAGGCACGGTAGAAAAGGCCGATCGGCGGGAATATGGCCGGGCGCAATTGAGCGTCGATGATTCGAAGGAACAGGGCGGATCCCACTTGTTTAGGGGGGTGCCGGCCTCGCTGCGCGTGTGGAACAGCCACGGTGACCACGTTCGAACGCTCCCGGAAGGCTTTCGAACCATTGGGCGAACGGAAAATGCCATCGCCGCCGTGGAGAATAAAGAGAAAAAGATCTACGCAGTTGAGTTTCACCCGGAAGTGAACCACACCGAGCGTGGGACAGAGTTGCTTAGAAATTTCTTGTTTCGAGTGTGCAATGCAGAGCCGAAGTGGAGCGGCGCGGCCTTTATCGAGGAGACGACGCGAGCAATCCGCGAGAAGGTGGGGAACAAGTGGGCCATCTGCGGGCTGAGCGGCGGCGTGGATTCCACGGTTGCGGCGGTGCTGGTGCACCGGGCGATGGGAACCCGGCTGACGAATATCTTTGTAAATACGGGGATGCTGAGAAAGAACGAGTTTGAACAGACGCTGGAGATGCTGCGAGACCGGCTGAAACTCCGCGTCATCGGCGTGGACGCTTCGGAACGCTTTCTTGCTCAATTGAAAGGGGCTACGGACCCCGAGGAAAAGCGCAAGCGCATCGGCAGGGAGTTTATCGCCGTCTTTGCGGAAGAGGCACAGAAGCTCCAGGCGGGGGAGGCCCACGAGGAGATCGGATACCTGGTGCAGGGAACCCTGTACCCGGACGTAATCGAGTCGGTTTCCGTAAAGGGGCCTTCGGCGACCATCAAGACGCACCATAACGTCGGGGGATTGCCGGAAAAGATGCCTTTTGCGCTGATCGAGCCGCTGAGGGACCTCTTCAAGGACGAAGTGCGCCGAATTGGGAAGGAGCTGGGCCTGCCGGAAGAAATTTTAGTGAAACACCCGTTTCCGGGGCCGGGGCTGGCCGTCCGTCTGCTCGGGGAAATCACCCGTCCACATCTGGTAACTCTCCGGGAGGCTGACGCGATCGTTGTCGAGGAAATTCGCCTCGCCGGGCTGTATGTCAAGGTGTGGCAAGCATTTGCGGTGCTCCTCCCGGTGCGGAGCGTGGGGGTTATGGGCGACGGGCGAACCTATGGACTGACCGTGGCCGTGAGGGTAGTAGAGTCCGAAGACGCCATGACGGCGGACTGGGTCCGGTTGCCCGGGGAAGTATTAGAACGTATCTCTACCCGGATCGTAAACGAAGTGCCCGGAGTAACAAGGGTGGTATACGATATCAGCTCCAAACCCCCGAGCACGATCGAGTGGGAATAATCTTGAGAGAAGGCCTGGCAATGAATAGGGAGGAGCGGACTTGGTGGGACACCCGGAAGGAAACCTCGCTGAAAAACTGCTGGCCGGAAAGAAAAGAGGCCGCGCAGCTGGTTTGCGCGGCCTTTCCCTTCGAGCCCCTGATGAGACAGAGCAGCGACAACCGGAGAAGTCCGAAGGCAGGACTAGCGGTTGGCCATTTTCTGGGCCATGTAAAGGATGAGTTTGCGGTCCCCATCCTCCACTTTGCTCAGCAAGCGGCGAAGCTTGTTGAGAAAGCGTGCATCTTTGCCGACGCTTCCCCAGGCAATGTCATCGGACGACTTGCGCTTAGGAAGATTCGGCAACTGCGGCGGTTCCTCACCGTCATAAAAGAGTTGATAGAGTGGGCACTCGAGAGCGCGAGCCAGCTTTTCCAACGTTTCGATGGCCGGGACAGTATGACCATTCTCTACGCGTGAAATGTAGCAACGAAGCAGGCCGGTACGCTTTTCGATGTCGCCCTGGGAGAGTTTCTTTTCTTCGCGGAGTACGCGAAGGCGGTCACCAATAATCATGAAGGTATTATCCCGACTGGATAAGATGCAAAGCAAGCGGAATCTTCCGGACGACGAAGTGAAACATATGATGCAGGCTCGGGCAACCCGGAGAGAATAGCCGTAACCAAAAGCCCATGGCGCGCGTCCCAAAAGTGGACCCTTTCGACCTGCCCCCCGCGGTGAGGGACGTACCGGGGCGCGCCTCCAAGCCTGCTGGCGCGACGGACGACCGTGAACTGGTTCGCCGGGCGCAGGGAGAGGACCAGGAGGCGTTTGCGGAGCTGGTCCGGCGTCATCAACACCGCGTGTTCGCAGTGGCCGGCGGGATCCTGCGCAGGCGCGAGGACGTGGAAGACATCGCCCAGCAAGTTTTTGTTAAGGCGTATTTCTCGCTGAAGCGATTTGATCAGCGAGCGGCATTCAGCACCTGGCTGTATAAGATCACGGTGAATGAGTGCTGGGACTTATTGAGAAAGAAAAAGGTTCGACCCCTGGTGTACGAATCCGATCTGAGCGAGGAACAGGCCAGACTGGTCACTACGTCAGGGGAAAAAGAGAACCCCGGGCCGGATATCAGCGAGCGGATCGCAGCGCGCGAGCGCGTGGAGCGGCTGCTGGAAGGATTGGATGAACGGGACCGGCTGATGCTGATTCTGAAAGAAGTGGAAGGGTTTTCGATCGAGGAGATCGCGGAAGTTCTGAATCTGAATGGCAATACGGTGAAAGTGAGGCTCTTTCGCGCCCGGCGCCGGGTAGTAAGCCAGGCAAAGAAGCGCGGAGATTGAGGACCAAGGCAAGAGGAGCGAGGAGGCGGGGATGTTGAACCTGCTGAGGAAGCGTGACGAAGATTGCAGGAAGTTGCTGGATTTGCTGGAGGAATCCGCAGCGGATCGTCCTGAAGCTGCCCATGTCGAAGAGTTGAGCGAGGCCTGGCCACCGGGGCAGCGCAACCACATCGGCGGGTGCGAGAGCTGCCAGCAAGCAGCGCGCAACCTTCTTGCGACTCGTGGAATCTTCAAAGGAGTTAGCCCTGCCACGGAGATGGCGAGGCCGTGGTTTGCGAATCGGGTGATGGCGGCGATTGCCGCGCGCGAGAGGGAATTATCGGAAGTGGCAAGCACGTGGCTGGCGGTGCCGAAGTTGGCTTCGCGGCTGGCCGTGGCTGCGGGAGCCCTTTTGCTGGTGGCGAGCACCTGGTTATATGAAAGACCGCTTCCGGCTCCGAACCAGCAAGCTAGCACATTGGCTGCACAGGAATCGCTCTTTGAGCCGCCGCCGCCCGCGAATCAGGATGACCTGCTCGTCCCCGTGCAGGATGACAATCGATGAGCGAACTGTCGGCAACTTGGAAGGCGGCCCTGTGGGTGGGCGTAGTGTTCCTTCTGGGGACGGCGCTGGGTGGAACCCTGGGCTATTCTTATGCTCATCACCTGGTGTCGGCGGCGAACGCGCCTCTGTCTGCGCCGGTGAGGCGAGCGCAACGTGTGGAGCAGCTCACCCAGGCGCTGGGCTTGACCAGTGCTCAGAGCCAGCAGGTGGATGCGGTCCTGTTTCAGCGTCACACCGAGGCGAAAGCGATTCATGATCAGGCCGATGCGCAGCTCGATCAGGTCCATCAAAGGGGACGCGACCAGATCCGCGCGATCCTCACGCCGGAACAAAGGCCCAAGTTTGAAGAGTTTCTAAAGAACCTCGACCAACAGAAAAAGCGCAGCGGCTCGAAGTAACCGCTCGGCTGTTTCACCCCGTCAAAGTTTTACAATCAGTTTTCCGGTGTTGCCGCCAGTGAAGAGCATGTTGATGGCGTCGGGCGCCTTCTCCAGTCCTTCCACGATGGTCTCGCGGTCCTTCAGCTTTCCGAACATTTTCCACTGACCGAGCTGTGTCGCGGCTTCCATGAAGCGCGAAGCATAATCCAGGATGATGAAGCCCTGGACGCGGAGGCGCTTGACCAGAACGGTGGCGAAGCTGGCCATGCCGGGATCTCCCTTGGTGTAGCCGGAAATCAGGCCGCAGAGGACGACGCGGCCATGGAGATTCATGCGGCCGAGCACCGTTTGCATGATGTCGCCGCCGACGTTCTCAAAATCGATGTCGATGCCGTTGGGAGTGGCTGTGGCTAGTTTTTCCTTCCAGTCCGGATGCTTGTAGTTGATGGCGGCATCGAAGCCGAGATCCTTGGCGATCCATGCGCATTTGTCGTCGCTGCCGGCGATGCCCACGACGCGGCAGCCGTGAATCTTTCCAATTTGCCCGACGATGCTGCCGGTGGCGCCAGCGGCGGCGGACACGACGAGCGTGTCGCCTTTTTTCGGCTGGGCAATCTCCATCCCGAAAAACGCGGTGAGTCCGTTGATGCCGAGGACGCCGAGGAATACGGTGTCCGGGACGAAAGGAATCTTGGGGACTTTTTGGAAGGAGCGCTTGGCGGATTCATCGAGGATGACATACTCCTGAAGGCCAGTGAGCCCGGTTACGCGGTCGCCTTTTTTGTAATCGGGGTGGCGCGATTCAACAATTTCGGCGAAACCAATGGCGCGCATGACTTCGCCGATGCCCACTGCCGGGAGGTAAGTGTCGGCGACCATCCAGACGCGCATGGTGGGATCGATGGAGAGGTATTTCACGCGCGCGAGGGCTTGACCGTCTCTTATTTCTGGCACTGGCGATTCGATTAGCTGAAGATCGCCGGGGGCGAGCAGACCTTTCGGACGATTCTGAAGCCGAAGCTGGCAATTGATGTTCGACACATTAGAACGGAATATCTTCGTCGGAAATTTCCGGACCGCCGCCGGAAGGAGCGCCACCTCCGTTGCCACCGTAAGAATCCTCAGCAGGTGCGACATGGCTTTCCATGTCATCGCCGCTGGAACGCGCTGCTGCGCCGCCACCGCCGCCAGCTGCAGCGCCTTCGGCGCGGCTACCCAGCATGCGGAAGTTGCTGACAACGATTTCAAAGCTGGTGCGCTTCTGGCCTTCCTTGTCCTGCCATTCGCGGGACTGGATGCGGCCTTCGACGAAGATTAGCGAGCCCTTCTTGAGATATTGCTGGGCGATTTCGGCTTGTTTGCCCCAGACGACGATCTTGTGCCACTCGGTGCGCTTCTGGCGCTCGCCGTTTTTGTCTTTGTAAGACTCATCCGTGGCCATGGAAAAATTCGCGACGGCCTGGCCGCCGCCGGTGTAGCGCGTTTCTGGATCGCGGCCCAAACGGCCGACGAGAATGACTTTGTTGACAGACATGAACGAATGCCCCCTGCGACGGAGAAGATAACATGCGAGGAAGGAAAAGGGAAATAAAGGCGAAGACAAGAGTCGGACAGCGCAAGGAAAAGCGGCCAAGCGCGAAGGTAAACCGAATTGACAATCCTCCGGAGCCAGCCTAACGTTCCTCATTCGTTTTGGCGGATGGAGGTTTTCACCGTGCACAGAAAGAAAATCGTTTGGTTGATGCTGCTCACTGGCGTTTTCGTAGTGATATTCGCGGCGCGGAACAGCGCGAGCCCGGACCAAAAACCCGCGGGTGCAGCCACATCGCCGACGGGAATTTTCGAAGGTTTCGGCGACGTCGGAACGGTTCTTCACGCGGGGTCCGTGGAATACGACGCACCGAAACGGAGCTATACGATTGCCGGCAGTGGCGAAAATATGTGGTTCGCCAGCGATGCTTTCCAGTTCGCGTGGAAGAAAGTGTCCGGCGAGGTGACGCTGACGGCGGACATCTCCTTTCTCGGCAAAGGCATGAACGAACATCGCAAGGCGGTGCTCATGATCCGGCAAAGCCTCGACGCGGATTCGCCTTACGCGGACGCGGCGCTGCACGGCAGCGGTTTGACTTCGCTGCAGTATCGCGAGGAGAAAGGCGCCGCTACGCACGAAATCCAGGCCAACATTTCCGCGCCTGCGCGGTTGCGAATTGAAAAGCGCGGCGCTTACTTTTCACTGTGGCTCGCGGACGAAAAGGGCGAATTTCAGTTGGCGAGCGGATCCACGCGGATAGCATTGAAGGAGCCGTTTTATGTGGGAATCGGGGTGTGCAGCCACGACAAAGACGTGGTGGAAAAGGCGGTGTTCTCGAATGTCGAATTGAAGGCGGCAGAGCCTGCAGCCACCGCCGCTTCCGCTTACACACTTTACAGTACGCTCGAAATCATTACCGTCGCTTCCACGGACCGTCGCGCGATTTACGCTGCTCCGGAGCGGTTCGAGGCGCCCAACTGGATGCCGGATGGAAAGACTCTGCTCTTCAACAGGAACGGACGCATCGAGAAGATTGCCGTGAAGGGCGGGACTCCGCAGATCCTGGACACTGGATTTGCGACGCGCTGCAACAACGACCACGGTATTTCTCCGGACGGCAAACAACTGGTGATCAGCGACAGCTCGCAGGAGGAGCATCGCTCCCTTGTATATATCGTGCCGATCGACGGCGGCGCGCCCCGACGCATCACGCAGAAATCTCCGTCGTACTGGCATGGGTGGTCGCCGGACGGAAAAACGCTGGCGTTCGTCGGCGAGAGGAACGGCGAATTTGATATCTACGCGATTCCCGCTGCCGGGGGCGAGGAGACGCAACTTACGACTGCCAAGGGACTGGACGATGGCCCTGAATATACGCCTGATGGCAAATACATTTATTTCAACACGGAGCGCACCGGGCACATGCAGATCTGGCGGATGCGGGCCGATGGAAGCGAGCAGGAACAGGTCACGTTTGGCGATGGCAACGATTGGTTTCCACACATTTCGCCGGATGGGCAACAGATGGTGTTCGTGACTTACGACGCGAGCGTGAAGGGCCATCCAGAGAACAAGGACGTGATGCTGCGGACGATGTCACTGAAAGACAAGAAGATTACCGTGCTGGCGAAATTGTTTGGCGGGCAGGGGACGATGAACGTGCCCTCGTGGTCGCCGGATGGGAAGCAGTTCGCGTTTGTCAGCTATCAGTTGGTGCCCTCTGGAAACGCCGGGCAATGAGCGGAGATCGCGAAGCGTCCGCAGGATTGAAAGTTGAAGCGGAGAAAACCCTCACCCCTGAAGGGGTGAGGCACAGGGGCGTCGAATTGCGGTTTAGTTAACTATGACCGGACCCCATCCCAAGTCAAGAGTCAAGAAAAATTTGCGGACCAGAGTGAGTCACTTGATAAGCACATTAATCAGGGCTTTGGAATTTTTCCCAGTTTCGCTGAATTAGTCGACAAAGTCGCAGGGGCGACGATTACTTGGTGCAATGCTGGTTTAGAAATCCGAAAACGTCTTCGGCCCAGACGTCCGATCCAAAGTAGCCAAAGCTGTGGCCGTCCCGAGGGGAGTCGCCGTAGGGAGGATAAATCTTCAGTTTGTACGTCTTGCTCACCAAGTTCATCTCTGCTGAGAGCGTCTTGCTTGGCGACACGTCAAAGTCGTTAG
>WNGP01001432.1_pt1 | contig 19647 bp, 16 predicted proteins | sample 5407671 | NCBI WGS metagenome assembly WNGP01 (sample SAMN13153381, study PRJNA577476) | soil metagenome | isolation source: 40 cm soil or saprolite under Garry oak tree replicate 2 | place: USA:California | collected 2016-06-15 | reverse complement strand
AAGAGAGCAAGGAAAAGGAAGAGAAAGGCGAGAAGTACTAATCGAAACGCACCGGTTCTGGAGCGTTACATCGCTCCAGAACCCATGGCTTCACACCGCTTCGCAAATGAAAACAATTTTTGTCGCCATCGCGATTTCACTCGCGACGGTCGCAAACGGATCGGCGGCGCTCGATACCGCGAAGATCGACCAGATCACCGGGCTAAAGGGCAAGCTCAATGAGAAGGAAGGCGTTTATAAAGTAACCTTCCCGCGCGCGGATGTGAAGGTCGATGTCGATGGCTGGACGATGCCGCCGTTCATGGGACTCGGTACCTGGGCCGCGTTCACCGAGACAAAAAATGGGGCGATGGTGATGGGTGACATCGTTTTGTTCGAAGACGAAGTCAATCCTGCTATGTCCGTCGCACTCGAAAACGGTCTGAGCGTAACCGCGCTGCACAATCATTTCTTCTTCGATCACCCGAAAGTTTATTTCATGCACATCGAGGGCGAGGGAACGACCGAGCAACTGGGCACCGCCGTCCGCAAGATGTACGATAAAATTAAAGAAATCCGCGCGGCCAATCCACAACCGAAAGATTCATTCGGCACGAACGCGTTGCCGGAGAAAAATTCAATTTCGACGGAGCCGCTTAACAAAGTCTTCGGCGCGAGTGGCGAAGCGAACAATGGAATGGTGAAATTCACGATTGGCCACGCCGCGACGATGCACGGCGTCAAGATCGACAACGCGATGGGCGTGAACACGTGGATTGCGTTTGCCGGCAGCGATGACAACGCTCTGGTCGACGGAGATTTCGCCGTGACCGAAGATGAACTGCAACCCGCGCTGAAAGCGATTCGCGTCGGCGGGATTAACATCGTTGCGATTCACTCGCATATGACGCACGAGCAGCCGCGCATTTTGTTTTTTCATTACTGGGGCAAAGGTCCGGCAAAAAAACTGGCCGAAGCAATCCAAGGGGCGCTTCTGGCCTCCGGCTTGTCTGGTGTAAGTACATCGGCGGCGAAGTAATGCGGCCGCAAGTCATTTTGAAACGAACGAAGCAAGACAACACGTAACGAGAGCCAACAATCAAAACGATATACACACTGATGATTTGCGCCGGTTTCGTGTCAGGCACCGCGCTGGCCCAAACGATTAACTTCGATGACGCCAAAGCGGGCGGACCGCCAGCCGGTTGGACCGCGACGCAAACCGGCAGCGGCACGGCGAAATGGTCTGTCGAGAAAGACGAATCGGCGCCGAGCAGGCCGAATGTACTGAAGCAATCTGGCCAGGCAACGTTTCCTGTTTGCATCAAAGACGACACATCGTTGAAAGACGGGTTCGTCGAAGTGAAATTCAAGCCAATCAGCGGGAAAGAAGACCAAGCCGGTGGCGTGATCTGGCGCGCAAAAGATTCGAACAACTACTACATCGCACGTGCCAATGCTCTCGAGGGTAACGTGGTCCTTTACAAGACTGTGAACGGGAAACGCAGTTCGCTCGACATTGTGGGACGCAAGGGCGGTTACGGCGTGAAGGAGCCAGTCGCATCTGGCCAGTGGCACACGCTTCACGTCGAATTCGCGGGTAACCATTTCAAGCTTAGCTTCGACGGCAAGCACTTATTCAATGTGGAGGACACGACATTCACCGAAACCGGCAAAGTTGGCGTCTGGACGAAGGCGGACAGCGTTACGTTGTTCGACAATTTCAGCTACGGCGCTAAGTGAAACATTTGGCGCTCGCAGTCGTCATTGCACTAGCCGGCAATTGTCTTGCCGCCACTGAGTCTAGTGGCGCGGAACTCCAACTGAAACAAACGATCCCGCTGCCCGGAGTCGAAGGACGAATCGATCATCTCGATCTCGACGCGGCCGGTGACAGATTGTTCGTCTGTGCGCTTGGCAACAATACCGCCGACATCCTCGACTTGCGCAAAGGCGAGCGCGTCCACACGATCAGCGGTCTCGGATCACCGCAGGGTCTCGTTTATATTGCCGAGCTGAATCGCCTATTTGTCGCGAACGACAAAGGCGGCATCTGCAAAATTTACGACGCAAAATCGTTCCAAACAGTTGGAGAACTCAATTTCAAAGATGATGCCGACAATGTTCGTTTCGATAGTGCTGCAAAAAAGATCTACGTCGGATTTGGGAGTGGCGGAATCGCTGTTGTCAATGCCGCAGACGGCAAGCAAATCGGCTCAATCAAACTTTCGGCTCATCCTGAAGCGTTCGAACTGGAAAAAAACGGCGAGCGAATTTTTGTAAACGTTCCCAATTCCCGCCATGTAGCAGTAATTGATCGCAAAAAAGGGGAAGTGATTGCGACTTGGAAGACGGATGGTGCCTTCGGAAATTTTCCGATGGCATTCGATGAAGCCAATCACCGGTTGTTTATCGGTTGCCGCATTCCATCAAAGCTCGTTGTGCTAAACACGGAATCGGGTGAAGTGGTTGCGAAGATCGACATCTCCGGCGACTCCGATGACATCTTCTACGACAGCAAGCGCCATCGCACCTACGCAATATGCGGCGCGGGCAAGATTGACATCATCGAACAAACCGACGCAAACAACTACAAAGCTGTGACCAAGATTGACACCGCGGACGGCGCGCGCACAGGACTTTTTGTACCGGAACGAGACACTCTTTTTGTTGCCGTTCCGCATCGCGGTTCGCAGCAAGCTGAGATTCGCTGCTATCAGGTCAACTAATCTGTCGGAAGTTCTCGGCTGTTTGAAGATCCGGCGGGATTCCGCGCGGAGAATTTTGCTCGGCCAAGTTTTTCTTGGTCGCGTCTCCCGTCGAAGCGCTTATGTTCGACGACAGCTCCCGTGAAGCGCGACGGCGAAAAACTTAGTAGGCGAGAACTTCTAGTGCGCTGCGGTTGGCTCACTCTGGGAGTGGCTGTCGTCGGGCTTCCGTGCGATTTGCTGGCCGCGGAGGTAACGATGCTTGATGTAGCTTATGCCGGTTCAATGGGTTCGCTGATGGAAGGTCCAATCAAGAGCACATTAGCCCAACGGTTGAATCTCGAGATGCATGGTCGCGCTCAGGGATCCAGCGCGTTGGCGCAGTTGATTGCCGGAGGAAATATCCGGCCGGATGTATTCATCCCGATCACACCCGGTCCGATGCTCACGGTCCTGCGTGCCGGCAAAGGGGAAACCGCGGAGCCGATTGCCCATACCGAGATGGTCATTGCCTACAATCCGAAAAGCCGTTTTGCGCCGAAATTTGAAACAGCCGCCAACGGTAAAGGAAACTGGTGGGAAGTCTTGCAGGAACCTGGCTTGCGTTTCGGTCGCACTGATCCAGTGACCGATCCGCAAGGGCGAAATATCATTTTTACAATGATGCTGGCCGCGAAATTGTACAAACAGCCGGACTTGGTGGAGAAAGTCCTCGGCCCAACGATCAACGAGAAACAGATATTTACCGAGGCAACCGTCCAGGCCCGGTTGCAAAGCGGTGAGTTGGACGCTGCTTCCGCATATAAGATCCAGCCCGGGCCGTTCAATCTACCTTACATAACTTTGCCTAACGAAATTAACCTAAGCGGAGAAAACGTTCACGCCCATTATCCGGATGTGAGCTTGTCTGTTGGCAGCAAGACCTATAATCCCGAACCGCTTATATATTATGCGGCCGTTCTCAGGGATGCCCCCCACGCCAAAGGCGCAGTCTCTTTCACAGAATGGCTTAAAGGCGATGAGGCGCAGGTGATATTTCGCAAATATAATTACGATCCGCCGGGTGATGCTTCAGCGCTTCACGCATGAGAGTTGATCGGCGCTGGCTTGCAAGAGCTGGCGCCACCATATTCGCTCTAGCTCTTCTTTATCCATTCACGGCCTTGTTCGCCCGCATCGGTCCATGGCAGTGGGGCGAAAATGTTCGTGGGCCGGCATTGTCTTCCGTTCGCGTATCTCTTTTGCTGACAGCTTGCGCCATGGTCATCATCGTGGCCATAGGAACTCCGGTCGCTGCTTACATCGCGCGTTGCGGGACGCGTGAACGGCTTTTATGGCAAGCGGTGTTGCTGGTTCCAATTCTGTTGCCTCCGCTGGCGCTCGGGATACTTCTAACCCTGGCGTTTGGCTCATATGGAACCGTAGGAGTATGGCTGGAGCATTTCGGCATTGTAATGACCAACAGCGCTCCAGCCTTTGTCTCCACGCAGGTTTACGTAGGCATGGGCTATTACGTACTTGGGGCCGTGGCTGCTTTCGACGCCGTTCCACTCACGCTACAGAAGCAAGCTGCATTGCTTGGCCTTGCGCCATGGAAAGTCTTTCTGCGAGTGACGTTACCACTTTCGCGACTGGGGTTGGCGGTTGCCTTAAGCATCGCCTGGGTCCGGGCCATCGGTGAGTTCGGCGCGGTCGTGGTAACCGCGTATTACCCTTCTGGAATGCCGGTTCAACTTTGGGTCAACTTGCAGAGCTTCGGCTTGCCCGCTGTTATGCCATTGCTCGTGGTATTCCTCGCGGTTGCCCTTCCGCTTCCGTGGCTAGTGCATGTCCTGGCCCAACGCCGACGTCATGTTTAAAGCACAAATCATAAAGAAACGCCGGGACATCAACGTCAATGTCTCATTGGAACTGGACAAAGGAAGTTCCTTGGGATTGTTCGGAGCTTCCGGCGCTGGAAAAAGCACGGTCCTCGCTTGCATTGCTGGAATAGAGGAACCCGATGACGGTTCCGTGAAACTGGGCGACCTCCAGTTCTTTCCGCCATCTCTTCCTTTGCACAAGAGGCCCATTGGATATCTCACGCAAGAGCCCAGCCTCTTTCCTCATCTGCGCGTGAGCGAGAACGTGAGCTTTGGCATTCCAAAACATCTTGCCGCAGAGAAAGAGCACTGTCATTGGATAGAAACCTTGCGCGAGCGATTGCAATTGGGACCGTTGTGGCACGCTCCAGCTTCATTGATTTCAGGAGGTCAGGCACGACGAGTTGGCCTGGCGCGCATGTTGGCTCGCAAGCCGCCGCTTGTTCTTTTGGATGAACCTTTCGCGGGTTTAGACCGTCAGCTGGTTCGCGAATTAATTGACGATCTTATTTTTTGGGGCCAGACCCTGGGTTTCAGCATGATCGCTGTCGACCATCAAGCTGAGGTTCTCAAGCGACTGTGTCCCGAGCAGGCCATCGCCCTCGAGAATGGTGAGATCGTGCAGCGTGGCGGATGGGATGAGCTTTACGTCGCTCCCGCGACCCCGCTGCTGCGCTCGCTTCTCACTCCTCTCTAAAAATGTAGATTGTGAAATGGATCACGCGCCAGAAAATCAAAGTCGATAGAGTTGCTTGTCCCTGGTTAATCTCGCCGGTTATCGACGGAGCAAGAACAACCCGACGATCGCGAAGGCGACACCGAGAAAGCGTTGCCACGACGGCGCTTCATGGAAAAACAAAATCCCGGCGATCGCCATAATGGCGGCGCCGCCGGCTAGAATCGCAGGCACGGCTGAAAGGGGCCCGCCCCTTTGGAAAAGTAAAAAGAACGCGATGGTACCCGCACCGACGCAGACCCCCGTCAGCAACGAATAATTAAACCCGGCGCTACTGAATTTTTGGTTCCATCGCCCGCTGAACCAAAGAATCGCAAGATAAATCAAAATCGACAATGCGGCACTGGCTTCGACAACAAAGCCGCCGAGGCCATCACCGATACGCTCAGAAGCAAGTCGCGTGAAGATTTGATGCGCCCCGTAAAGAATAGCCGCAGCAACTGCATACCAGAACCATGAGCTCATGCGGCGAGATTAGCTGGTCAGGTTCGAACGTCCACGACTAACATTCGGTTTCGCCGCATGAAATGGATCACACGCGAAAAAATTAAAGTAGACCGCGTTGCTTGTCCGTGGCTCATCCGCAAATTTGTCGATCCAGAGGCGGAGTTTGTTTTTCTGCCACACCGCACGGATTGGTCAAAGATCAAGGACGGGATTGTGTTCGACGTGCCCAACTGCGAGCTCGGTCATCACGGTCAAGACGTCTCATTCAATTCGATCCTGAAGAAATACAACCTGAGAGATCCCGCGCTCATTCTGCTCGGTGAGATCGTGCGCGCCGCGGATTCGCGCCCGAAGGAACCACACGCGGCCGGTGAAGGCTTGCGCTGGATCGCCGCCGGCTTCGGCGCGCTTGGATTGAGCGATCACGAAATTCTCGAGCGCGAATTCGTGGTTTACGACGCGCTCTACGCGGAATGCAAACGCCAGACGAGCAGAAGGTAAGCCCCGCGCGCAGGTTCGCGGAGTTTTTCGGGCTGAAACGCAATCTCGTTGTCCTCCTTCTCGCCATTTTTGTCATCGGCGCGGGCGAAGAACTCTGGATGCGGTTCGTTCCGAAATTTCTGCAGGCACTTGGCGCGACGGTTTTTGTCATCGGCCTTTACGATGCGCTACGCACATTGCTCGGCGCAGTTTACGCCTACCCGGGCGGGGTGATTGTCGATCTTTGGGGACATCGGCGCGCGTTTCTCACTTTCAACGTCGTATCGATCGTCGGCTACGCGCTCGTGCTTCTTGTTCCGCATTGGGCAGCGGTCATCGCGGGAATGTTTCTGTTTCTGTCGTGGAGCTGTTTGTCTTTGCCGGCCACATTTTCACTTGTCGCGGCAGCGCTGGAAGCAAATCGCCACTCGATGGGCATCGGCGTCCAATCGGTGATCAAGCGATTACCGATCATGATCGCGCCGTTTTTTGGTGGATTGTTGATCGATCGCTTCGGCGTGATCGGCGGCGTCCGGATCGCGCTCGTGATTTCAATCGTTCTTTCCAGCGCCACGATTCTTGTGCAACGGCAATTGCGCGATGAACCGAAGGAGAAATCGGCGCCCGCGGAGCCTTGGAATTTTTGGCAAAGCTTGCGTGAATTCAATTCGCCAATGCGACGGCTGCTCTTGAGCGATATCCTGATTCGATTCTGCGAACGGATTCCATACGCCTGGGTCGTGATCTTCGCGATGGATTACGTCGGCGTCAGTGCGAAAGAAATTGGTGTCCTTACGGCTGTAGAAATGCTGGCGGCGACGTTGTGCATCATTCCTGCGTCGCACTATGCCGATCGCTACGGCCGCGAACCATTCGTTATCATCACGTTCATCATGTTTACCCTTTTTCCGGTCAACTTGCTCGTCGCGCGTGGGTTTCCAGGGTACAGCTTCCCCTTGCTGCTGGTCGCCTTCGCCGTTCGCGGTTTCAAGGAATTTGGCGATACCTCGCGCAAGGCGCTTATCATCGGTTACTGCGATCCCGCGCGGTGCGGTCAAATGGTCGGCACGTACTATTTAGTACGCGATCTAATCGTTAGCCCTGGCGCCATCCTCGGTGCCTACCTTTGGAGCCGCGGTGCCGTCCCGAATTTTCTCGGTGCCGCTGCGCTCGGCATCGCCGGCACCATCTTCTACATCAAAACGATTCGTGAACAGCGCGAGGAAGCGTTCGAAGACATGAAAGAGAAGATTTCCCGACGCCGATTCCGGTAAGCCGCGAGTTCACTTCGGCACTTCGGTCGCGTCGCCTAAATATTCCCAACGCTGGAGCGAAATCGGGACGTTGCCGTTTTTCCAAACGAAATCGTGGAAGGTGCGGAGGTTAAATTTGTCACCCTGTTGCATGCGTGCCTCGGCGAGAAATTTCATGATCTGAAGTTTGCCGATCTGATAAGTAATGGCCTGGCCGGGGCCGGTGGAGAAGGCGATCGCTTCCTGGCGCGCCGTTTGTTCGTCCATGGGGACTTTCTCATGTAAATATTTTGCGGCTTCTTCGAGGCTGAAATGGCCGAGTGCAAGCTTCACGTCCACTTCCACGCGGAGCGCGCGCAAACGCATGAAATTGTAGATGATCTCGCGCGTGTGTGGGCTGTCGTCGAACAAACCAGCCTGCAACATCATTTCCTCGGCGTAGAATCCGATGCCTTCGTTCGCGCCCGAATCGTAGTAATGCCGGCGAATTAGGTCTTCGTGTCTCCAAGAGAGACAAAGCTGGAAATAATGACCGGGAATTCCTTCGTGCACGCAAATGGGCCGCGGATCCATCGCGGTCGCGCGCCAGAAGTAACCGAGATTCGCCGAAGGCTCCGGTACGTAACGAATGCAGTTCTCTTTCAAGCGCGAGGGCGAAGTAAAATCGTCGGTCTCGCTGAAGCCGAGCGAGCGCAGATATTCCGGAGTTGGCCGCAACGTGTAGTGCCGAACCCAATCGGGCACGGTCAGGATCTCGTGTTTCTTCAGAAAATCTCGGATCTGCGATTCTTTGGCTGCCGCGTCCGCGATCCAATTGTCGATCTTGTCCGCGATTTTCAGTGGCGATACATTTTTGTTGCGATTCTTTTCGTAAACTTCGGACGCGACGGCGCGATTCCATTCCTGCCCTCCCATCGCCAGCAATTCTTCCGGCGTGAATGACATGAGCGCAACATTTCTGAGGAAGAACACATAAGCGTCGCGACCAAGCGCGGTTTGCTGCGGAAGCGTCGGCAATTTTTCCTGCAGCTGTCCTCGAAACTTCTCCAGCGCATCGGCTGCGCGTTCGATTGCGCCGTTTAACTCCTGCTGCTTCAGAGTTGTCGATCTTACGAGCGCGGTCGCCATCTTGCGCAGGCGTTCGCGAATGCCATCGAGGTTTTGCACCGAAACGGTGGCGAACGGTGCGGGCGGATTGTCGAGGTTCTCCGTGCCTTGCCGCAGGATCGACGGAATGTTTTCGATTCGCGTGAGAATCTCGCGGCTGCGCGATTCGTCGTAGGGCGCGGGAACAGTCAGCGACTCTACTAAGGCGGTGAGTGTTTGTTCGATGTAAAAATTTGGATCGCGTTTCCAGCGCGGATTGATGTCGAGTTCCCAGCGCACCCGCGACAACGCCGGGCCGATCAGGCTATAGTCCACCTGCTTTGGAACCGGCCATCCGTTGATATCGATCTTCTTCCAGCGCGATTCGAACTCGGCCAGCTCGCTACCGTGATTGTCGATATTCGCACGCGACCAATCGCGCATTCCGCCTGGCCGCTCCATCCGCGGGACATCATCTCCATTAAAGGGCGCGTATCTCGCGCGCCACGTCCAAAAATCGCCGGCGAGCTTGTCGAGCGACTCAGGTTGCTGCGCGTGAAGCGTTTCACCCGCGGCGACAATGACAAACAAAACTGCGCCAAGAACCTTCATATTTTCTGACTAGTCTGCATTTTGCCGAATGGTAATCAAAGCAGGCGTGCGCTCTGCGCGATGAATCGACGCACCGTTAAGACTCGCCAGGTTAACGTCATCAGCGCAACGGCAAGTCGATCGAGCTCGGGCGCTGCGCGTCGTGATAGATTTTGATGTGTGCGGTGTGCGCGTCTTTCGCAGTCTCGTCGGCCACGACTCCGCCCGAGTTATAATTCTTCTGCCAGAAGATTGAATTGGGCGAATAGACGACCAAGCGGAGACGACTGCCTTTCATCCGGCGGCGCGGGCCGTCGGGCGTTTTTGGAAAATAAAGGGTCGCGTTTAATTCAACCTTGTCCCGCAACGGAATTTTCACGCCCCAGCGAATATCGTAATCAGTTGCAGCTGGCGGGGTGGCAGTCGCTTCCGCTTTTGGTTCGGGAGATGGACCTTTTAATGGATTCGTTTGCGCGAACATCGACCCGAAGATCGACATCATCACCAAACTGAGAATCATGAGTACGCGATAGGAAGTCGACGATTGGAGCATGAAAACATTGAAGCCAAAGCCGATCCGTTAAACAAGACCGCATGCGGTCCATCGCGCAGCCTTGCTTTATTCCGGCGAAATTTCTATACCGCGAGGATGAACGTCCAAGCTTTCTGCCGATTTCGTATACGATTTATTTTCCTGATTACAGTCGTTGTCCTTTCCGCAATTCCAATGCGCGCCGCGGACAAGGTCATCGTTCTGAAAGCTGCGCGACTTTTCGACGGTAAATCGAAAACGCTCGCCCAAAACGGCGTCGTCATTGTTCAGGGCAACAAAATTGTCGACGCCGGAAGCAATTTGCCGGCGCCGACTGATGCGCAAGTTATCGACCTCGGTGACGCGACCCTTTCGCCAGGCTTCATGGACGGGCATACGCATCTGACGCTCGATTTTTCCGGTAATTACAACGAGCGCCGACTGAAAGAAGTCGACCTGAATGTTTCCGAGCAAGCGATTTTCGCGACGCGCTATGCGCGCGCCACAGTCGAAGCCGGATTCACAACCGTGCGCGATCTCGGCAGTCGTTTCGTCGGCAGCAAAGAGTTTGTCGACGTTGCGCTGCGGAACTCGATTAACAAAGGCGTCATCGTTGGTCCGCGGATGTTGGTTGCAACCTACGGAATCGGTGCGACCGGCGGGCATTTCGATCCGACTAGCGGTTTTCGCGATATGCTTTTCGGTCACGAGCCCGATTTTAGTCAAGGAATCGCGGACGGGCCCGATGCGATCCGGAAAGCGGTGCGGTTTGAAGTGAAAAACGGCGCGGACGTGATCAAAGCGGCGGTATCGGGTGGTGTTCTTTCACTGGCAGATGAAGTGGACACGCCGCAACTCACGCCGGCAGAAATGGCAGCCCTGGTTGATGAATCACATCGTTTGCGCAAAAAAGTGGCCGTTCATTGTCATGGCGATCAGGCGGCGAAGGAAGCGATCGAGGCCGGCGTCGATTCGATCGAGCACGGCTCGTTCATGAAACCGGAAACGCTCACGTTGATGAAAAACAAAGGGACATATCTCACACCAACGTTGATGGCGACGGAATGGATCATGAGCAAGATCGACAATTACCCGCCAGCGCTGCAGGCCAAAGCGAAAGCGGCGGGCGCGGCGCGCTCCGACATGTTCCGGAATGCAGTGAAGATGGGAATTAAGATTTCATTCGGAACTGACGCCGCGGTATTTCCACACGGCCAGAACGCAAAAGAATTCAAATTGATGGTCGATTTGGGAATGCAGCCGATCGATGCGTTGAGAGCCGCTACCGGAAATGCAGCGGATCTCTTTGGCATCGCGCAAAAGACCGGAACCCTCGAAAAAGGAAAGTTCGCCGACGTGATCGCGATGCCGGGCGATCCAACCGCCGATATCACCGCGACCGAACGCGTCTCTTTCGTGATGAAGGAGGGGAAAATAATCCGTAACGGTCCACCGAGCGCACCGCCAGTCGCGATCTCGAGCGATCTTGAGGCGGAAATTCCTGCGGATTAGCCGGTTGATCGCTCAGCGATTGAATGCGATCGCGACTTTGGCTGAATATGTGGTCGCATTTATAAAATAAAGCGAAACACCGCCGCTGCCGTAAACGGGATAAAACGTAAAGGGCTGACCGTCGAAGAAAACCGGATCATTCCAATCCACTGCAACAGGTCTCGAAACGGAATAAGAACTTACTGCAACGGTGTCGCTGAAATTGATCGACCGCGTATCGCGGAAATCGCCCCGGTTATCGTAATCCACACCGTTGTAAGGCGTGAATCGCCAGTTGCGCACGCCGTTGGTTGGAAACCAATCAGAAGTGAAGGTTTCGCCTTCGCTCAAGAACGGCGTCGTTCTAAACACGACTGTGCGCGTCCCGACATTGTCGATCAAAGCCGGCTGGATGTGATCTTCGCCAGCGAAGCGGTACGAGTAAAATGCGATCTCGTAATCCAGGCCGCCCCACTGGCTTAAATTAATCGGATGACCCAAAGCGACGTCGAAGACTAAAACATGACGATGGTGACCGGCAGGATGCATTTCCGCTGCAGAAGCGCTCGACTCGCGTGCGGCGGCCGACTCAACCGCAACTGCCTCTTCCTTCGAGACGACGAGGTTGGAATTGCGGAGCGACTGGATGAGCGAATCGCTCGCGCCTTGCGATTTGAGAATCCCTTCCTGGGGTTGAGTCAATCCGTGCAAAAGTTTTCGGTCCGCGACTTCATTCTTGATCGAAGTTTCCGGCTCATGCATTCGGACGAGCAATGATAGTTCGCTAAAACCAATGGGCCGGGCGAAGAGTTGGCTGGCGGCAAGGAGAGAGGTGGCAACGATCAACAATCTATAATAAGTGGGGCTTTTCATAACCCCCGGGTTTTACCAGAGATTGCCCGGCGTTGACAATCCTAAAATGCTCCCCTACTGTGCCGCCCCGCTTCGCTGAGAGGCGGGCTAAATTAGCAGGAGGTCGCCCGGCGACCGCTAACACTGCACACAAATATGCAACTAAAACGTAGTAAACGTTATCGCGCCGCCGCCGAGCAGGTGGACCGCAAAAAATCCTACAGCCTCAACGACGCGGTCGCCACGCTGAAGAAGTTTCCGCCGACCAAGTTCGATCAAACAGTCACGGTCTCGTTCCGTCTGGGTGTCGATCCAAAACAATCCGATCAAATGGTGCGCGGCACCTGCGCATTGCCCCATGGAAGTGGCAAACACGTGCGAGTCCTCGTATTCGCTGAGGGCGCAGCGGCAAAAGCGGCGAAAGACGTCGGCGCTGAGCACGTCGGCTTTAAAGATTTGATCCAAAAAGTTCAGGAAGGTTTTCAAGATTTTGACGTCGCGGTCGCGACACCGACGGCGATGGCCGAAGTGCGCAAGCTCGGAAAAGTGCTCGGACCACGCGGTCTCATGCCGAATCCTAAAGCTGGAACAGTCGCCGAAGATACGGCCAAAGCAGTTCAGGAAGTCAAAGCTGGCCGGGTTGAATTTAAACTCGATAAAAACGGCAACGTCGCCGTACCGGTTGGAAAATTTTCGTTTGAAGAAAAAGCGCTGGTAGAAAATGGCAACGCCGTGATTGAAGCAGTGGTTCGCGCGCGCCCGGCCACAGCCAAAGGCCGATTTGTTGACGCGATGACATTAAGCGCGACAATGTCGCCCGGCCTGAAACTCGATCCATCGCCTTACCTGGCCGGACAAGCCGCATAAAGATCGACATCATGAGACCAGAAAAAGCCAATATCGTTTCGAACCTGTCCGAACAGTTGGAGGAATCGTCCTTTGTCCTGGTGGCTGACTACCAGCACATGAAAGTCGACGATTTTAGCGAGCTGCGGAAACGGCTGGCCGCCACCGGCGCAGAAATTCACGTCGTCAAAAATAGCTTTTTAAAGCGCGCGATGGAGGCATCGGGGCTTCCAAGCGGTGACGGAAAGCTCGCCGGGCAGACGGCAGTCGTGACGGGAGAAAAAGATGTCGCGCCTGTAGCAAAAGTTTTGAAAACGTTCGCCGGTGAATTCAAAAAGGCGATGCTCAAACTCGGCCTGATCGATCGTACGGTCGTTTCCACCGCTGAAATCGAAGCCCTGGCGGATTTGCCGCCGCGGGAAGTTTTGCAGGCCCAACTGCTCGGGTTGCTCCTCTCGCCGGCTACGAAACTTGTGCGCTTACTTAATGAACCGGCTTCATCGCTGGCGAGATTGCTGAAAGCGAAGAGCGAAAAGGAGGGCGCGCCCGCGGAAACGCCGGCAACATAAATTTTTTGTAGGGCGGGCGAATTGCCTGCCTCGGCAACCGAAGCGGTTGCCCTACAATAAACAACAAAAACACTGTCCGGGCTGATGGCGATCGGCCTTAATTTTCCGGAAGCTTTCGGAAGCGGCAATTGGAGGAAAAAAATGGCAGACAAAGATAAATTGGTGGAGCAACTCAGCGGATTGTCCGTTCTCGAGATTGCTGGCTTGGTAAAACAACTGGAAGAAAAATGGGGCGTAAGCGCGGCCGCACCGGTTGCAGTGGCAGCGGCGCCAGCGGCTGGCGGCGGAGCAGCAGCACCGGCGGCGGAAGAGAAAGCCACATTTGACGTGATTTTGAAAGAAATGGGCGCAAACAAGATTGGTGTGATCAAGGAAATCCGCAGCGCGGTTCCGGGCCTTGGATTGGCCGAGGCGAAAGCGCTGGTGGAAGGCGCTCCCAAGCCAATCAAAGAAGGCGTTACCAAGCAGGAAGCCGAGGAGATCAAGAAAAAGGTCGAAGCGGCGGGGGCGAAGGTCGAAATCAAGTAAGCAAATTTTTACAACGGCCGCCCCGCGAAATTGTCTTGCGTGGCGGCCGTTTTGGTTTAGTCTCGGTTTTTGTTAGAAGTAAGGAGACTTATTTTTAACCTGCAGTTGGTGGTAAAAACGAAGCTTGCAGCAAAACGGTGGGGTCTTATTTGACAAGCCGCTGTTTTGAGGCGATTTTTGCACTCCTCGCTCTCCGGTGACGCAGTAGGCTCTTTGTACCCAAGCGGCCGCAATTTATTGTGGATCGGCGCGAGAATAACCCCGTGGCCTGGTGATTATGTCAGAACGAAATTCGGAACGCATCCACTTCGGAACAATCAAGGAAGCCATCGAGCCTCCAAACCTGATTGAGGTTCAACTCAACTCCTACGTCGATTTTCTCCAAAAAGACGTTCCATTTGCCAAGCGCAAGAACCACGGGCTCCAGGCCGTTTTCAGGGAAGTTTTCCCGATTGAGAGCTACGACGAAAAAGCCGTCCTCGATTTCAGCCATTACGAAATCGGCGAGCCGAAGCTGACCGCGCTCGAAGCGCAACGCGAGGGTCAGACTTACAGCGCGCCGCTCCACGTAACCTTTCAACTCCGCGAGGAGAAAGGAACGAAGGAAGAAAAAGTTTACATGGGCGAAATCCCGCTCATGACACCACAAGGCACGTTTGTCATTAATGGGGCCGAGCGCGTAGTCGTTTCCCAGCTGCACCGTTCACCCGGCATCGCGTTTGAGTCGACCATCCACCTCAATGGCAAAGTTCTTTACAGCTTCCGGATCATTCCGGACCGCGGTTCGTGGATCGAAGTGCAATTCGATACCGCCGATCTTCTTTACATTTATCTCGATCGTCGCAAACGGCGTCGCAAATTCCTGGCCACGACTTTCCTTCGAGCCCTTGGCTACGGGTCAGACGAGGACGTCATCAAACTCTTTTACAACATCGAGAATCTGAAGCTGAGCGAGAAACTCGACGAAGAGAAGCTCGCGACCAAAGTTCTGACGGCGGAAGTCCGTGACGGCGAAGTGACCGTTGCTCGGGCTTTTGAACCGCTCACACTCGCGACCGTTCGCCAGGTCATGGGTCTCGGGATCAAGGAAGTTAAGGTCATCGATATTTCCAACGACGACACCGTCGTCAAAGCGCTCCGCAAAGATCCGGCGCACGATCAGGAGGAAGCGCTAAAAGATATTTACCGCCGATTGCGCCCTGGGGACCCGCCGACCGTGGCCAACGCGCGCGCTTTGCTGAAGCGACTGTTCTTCGATCCGAAGAAATACGATCTCGGTCGCGTCGGCCGTTACAAAATCAATCAGAAACTCGGGATCGATGTCGATCTTACCGAACGAATTTTGACCGACAAAGATTTCATCGCTGCGATCAAATACTTGATCAATCTGCGCCGCGGCGAAGGCACGCTCGACGACATCGATCACCTCGGCAGCCGCCGGGTGCGAACAGTGGGCGAATTGCTCGCGAATCAGTGCCGAGTCGGTCTCGCCCGCACTGAGCGACTGGTGAAAGAACGCATGACGTTGTTCGACATCAACGTCGACGGCATGACGCCGCAGAAATTGGTCAATCCCAAAGCGCTCAGCGCCGTGATTAGAGATTTCTTCGGTCGCTCGCAGCTCTCGCAGTTCATGGATCAAACGAATCCGCTTGCGGAATTAACGCACAAGCGCCGGTTGTCCGCGCTCGGACCAGGCGGATTGAGTCGCGATCGCGCCGGATTCGAAGTGCGCGACGTGCATCCGTCTCACTACGGCCGAATTTGTCCGATCGAGACGCCGGAAGGACCGAACATCGGTTTGATCAGCTCGATGTCGACTTTCGCGCGGATCAACGAGTTTGGTTTCATTGAAACACCTTATCGCAAAGTCACGAACGGCCGTGTCACGGATGATATCGACTATCTGACTGGCGATAAGGAAGAAAACTACCTTGTCGCGCAAGCGAACGCGGCGGTTGACGGCCGCGGTCATTTCACCGGCGAAAAAGTTTCGGTTCGTTATCGCGGCGACTTTTTGGAAGTCGAGCCGTCGAAAGTCCATTACATGGACGTGTCGCCGAAACAGCTTGTCTCGGTCGCGGCGGGATTGATTCCGTTCCTCGAACACGACGACGCGAATCGCGCGTTAATGGGTTCGAATATGCAGCGCCAGGGCGTTCCGCTGATCGTTTCGGAAGCCCCATTGGTTGGCACCGGTTTGGAAGGCAAAGTCGCTCGCGACTCACATGCGGTTCTGATCGCGATTGATAGCGGCAAGGTCGCATCAGTTACAGCCGACCAGATTATCGTCTCTAAAGACGGCCATGTTCCAGAGCATCGGAAGAGGATCAAGACCGATCCCGAAGAAGGACTTTACGTTTACGAACTGCGCAAATTCATGCGCTCCAACGCCGGCACATGCGTGAATCAGAAGCCGATCGTCAAGAGAGGGCAGCACGTGAAGAAAGAGCAGATCATTGCCGATGGCCCGAACACGGACCACGGCGAGCTCGCACTCGGCCGCAACGTGCTCGTCGCGTTCATGCCATGGAACGGCTACAACTTTGAAGACGCTATCATGATCTCGGAGAAGGTCGTGAAGGAGGATATTTACACCTCGATTCACATCGATGAATTCGAGATCGGCGCCCGCGACACCAAGCTCGGTCCAGAGGAAATCACCCGAGACATTCCAAACGTCAGCGAAGAAGCTCTGCGAAATCTCGGACCGGACGGAGTCGTTCGCGTCGGCGCGGAAGTGAAGCCGGGCGACATTCTCGTCGGCAAAATCACGCCGAAGAGCGAGACCGAACTGGCGCCGGAAGAACGATTGCTGCGCGCGATTTTCGGCGAAAAGGCGGCCGATGTAAAAGACACTTCGCTGACCGTTCCATCTGGCACCTACGGCATCGTCATGGATGTGAAGGTTTCTTCGCGCAAGGAAGTCTCCCGCGAGAAGCTGACGCCGGCGGAAACGAAGAAGCAGATTAAAGCGATTATGGAAGAGCATCGGCGGAAGAAAGAAGAGCTGATCGAACAACTCACCGATTCGCTCTCAAATATTCTACTCGGCGAAAAAATTCCTCTCGACGTCGTCAACGCCGAGACGGGCGAGATCATTATTCCGGCCAATCGCAAGATCACCAAGACGCTCCTGCGCAAACTGGCGAACGTTTACGATCACATCGAGATCGATCCGAGTCCGATTCGGAACAAGATCCGCGAGATCATCGGCCACTACGAACACAAGTTCGCCGAGCTCGAACTCGAGCGCGAACGCTCGATGGATCGGGTGGAAAGCGGCGACGACATCGATCCCGGCATCATCAAACAGGTCAAAGTTTTCATCGCTTCGAAACGCAAACTTTCGGTCGGCGACAAAATGGCCGGCCGTCACGGCAACAAAGGAGTGGTCGCGCGCATCGTCCCGGAAGAAGACATGCCCTTCCTCGCGGACGGAACTCCGGTTGAGATCGTGCTCAATCCGCTTGGCGTGCCGAGCCGAATGAACGTCGGTCAAGTTTTGGAAACGCATCTCGGCGTCGCGGCCAAAGCGCTCGGCTTCAAAGTTGCCACGCCAGTGTTCGACGGAATCAAGGAGAGCAAAATCCGCGATTACTTAAAGGACGCGCGCAAGGAAGAAGGATTCAGTTGGGTCCAGGAAACCGGCAAAGCGAAGTTGTTCGACGGCCGCACTGGCGATCCCTTCGATCAAGAAGTGGTGGTTGGGTATATCTATATGATGAAGCTTGGCCACCTGGTCGCGGACAAGATCCACGCGCGCGCGGTCGGCCCCTACTCACTCGTGACGCAGCAACCGCTCGGCGGAAAGGCGCAATATGGCGGCCAGCGTTTCGGTGAAATGGAAGTCTGGGCGCTCGAAGCTTACGGCGCCGCTTACACATTGCAGGAACTGCTGACCGTGAAATCCGACGACGTGCAAGGACGCACCCGCATCTACGAATCGATCGTCAAAGGCGACAATTCGCTCGAAGCGGGCACGCCTGAATCTTTCAACGTCCTGATCAAGGAAATGCAGAGTCTCGGCCTCGACGTGAAAGTCGGTGGCCAGGCTCCGACCACAGTCTTTGAGCACCTCGCATAAATTTTTACATCGACATTTACATTTGGAGAATCAATGAACGAACATTCCTGGCGTGAGTTAGTGGGCGAAGAGCGAGCGGTCGGTTTCGACCAGGTCGCAATTGGCGTGGCCTCGAGCGACACGATGCGGTCGTGGAGCAAAGGCGAAGTCAAAAATCCGGAGACGATCAATTATCGAACGTTTAAACCGGAGAAGGGCGGCCTTTTCTGCGAACGAATCTTCGGTCCGACCCGCGATTGGGAATGCTCCTGCGGAAAATACAAGCGGATCAAACACAAGGGCGTCATCTGCGATCGTTGCGGCGTTGAAGTCACGCTCGCGCGCGTCCGCCGCGAGCGCATGGGCCACATCGAGCTCGCCGTCCCTGTTTCGCACATTTGGTTTTACAAGTGCATGCCCTCGCGCATCGGCCTGATGCTCGACATGAGCGCACGTCAGCTCGAGCGCGTCATTTATTACGAGGACTACATCGTGATTGATCCGGGCAAGACGCCGCTGCAAAGGGCGCAACTGCTGAACGAAGTCGAGTATCGCGAAGCGCAGGAACAGTACGGCGAGGATTTCGTGGCCGGGATGGGCGCGGAAGCGATCAAGAAGCTTCTCTCCGAGATCGAGCTCAACAAGCTGAACAAAGAGCTGGAAAAGGCGATGGGCGCGACCAAGAGCAAACAGATTCGCAAGAAGCTCGCGAAGCGGCTCAAGCTCGTGCAGGGCTTCATGTCATCGCACGCACGGCCAGAGTGGATGATTCTCGACGTGCTTCCGGTAATCCCGCCGGATCTGCGTCCGCTCGTTCCACTGGAAGGCGGACGTTTCGCGACCTCCGACCTGAACGATCTCTACCGTCGCGTCATCAACCGGAACAATCGACTCAAGAATTTGCTCCAGCTCAAAACCCCGGACGTCATCATTCGAAACGAAAAGCGAATGTTGCAGGAAGCGGTGGACGCGTTGTTCGACAACGGCCGCCATGGCCGCGCCGTCACCGGCGCCGGCAACCGCCCGCTGAAATCGCTTAGCGACATGCTCAAGGGCAAAGGCGGACGTTTCCGCCAGAATTTGCTCGGCAAGCGCGTCGATTATTCAGGCCGATCAGTGATTGTTATCGGGCCCGAACTCAAACTGCATCAGTGCGGTTTGCCCAAGAAAATGGCGCTCGTTTTGTTCGAGCCGTTCATCATTCGGCGACTGAAAGACCTCGGCTACGTGCACACCGTGCGCAGCGCGAAGAAAATGATCGAGCGCCAGACGCCGGAGGTCTGGGACATACTTGATGAAGTCACACGCGGACATCCGGTGTTGCTAAATCGCGCGCCGACGCTGCATCGATTGTCGATCCAGGCCTTCGAACCACAACTGATCGAAGGCGAAGCGATCCGGATTCATCCCCTCGTTTGCACCGCTTACAACGCGGACTTCGACGGCGACCAAATGGCGGTGCACGTGCCGCTCTCAGTCGAAGCGCAATTGGAAGCGCGCATGCTGATGCTGGCGCCGAACAACATTTTCTCGCCTTCAAGCGGCAAACCGATCACGACTCCGTCACAAGACATCACGCTCGGCTGCTATTACATGACGCAAAATCCGCGCGGAGTGGTGA
>WNGP01005500.1_pt1 | contig 19649 bp, 15 predicted proteins | sample 5407671 | NCBI WGS metagenome assembly WNGP01 (sample SAMN13153381, study PRJNA577476) | soil metagenome | isolation source: 40 cm soil or saprolite under Garry oak tree replicate 2 | place: USA:California | collected 2016-06-15 | reverse complement strand
CGTGCGGGGCCGCACGGCATTGGCCTTGCGATGGTGTGCAGGGTATGGCCCACTCGCGAGGTATCACAGCGCTTTTTGCCGCAGTCGCTTGCACAATGCTAGCGGGCTCGGTCGCGGCGCAGCGGGTGGGCATCGGCGCGAGCGAATTCCGGCAGATCGAGGTGCGCCGGACCGTCCCGATTCGCGTGTCGTGGGGTTCTCGCGACCTCGTCCTCTCTAGCGGCTTCACCGCCGCGCTGCTCGTGGACGCCGCGCAGACGCGCCGCCTCGCCCGGGGCGGCTGGGCCGACTACCGCGAGAGCAATCCCGTGCTCGGGCCACGGCCCAGTGTCGGGCGAGTGAATACCTACACGGCCGTCGTTGGTCTCACGGTGCTCGGCGTCGCGGCCGTCGCGCCGAAGCGCGCGCGACCGTGGGTGCTCGGAGCCGCGCTCGTGGTGGAGGCGTGCACGCTCGCCGCGATGTCACACCGGGGCGTGTCCATCACGTTCTAGTAGGTGGGATGTTGCGACGGAGAGGGGGGGATTCGAACCCCCGATAAGGTTTTAAGGCCCTATAACGGTTTAGCAAACCGCCGCCTTCAGCCACTCGGCCACCTCTCCAACTATGCAGCGACTCAACTTAGCGGCTTCGATGTTACTATGGTACCCTCTCCATAATAACAATGGGGCTCTCTATGCAACCGCTCGACGCGCCCTCCCGTCCTCCCACCGTTACGTGGGCCGTCGCCCTGCTGATCGTCTGGTCCGCAGTCGAGGCGACGGTCTTCACGGTTACGCTGCGCCCCACGATGAGCGAGGTCCTGTCGGACTTCACCGGCTACAACGTCAACCCGATCGCGCTCGTCGTGGTGCTGTGGATTTTCCTGACGATCATCATCGTCGGCAGCTTCGCGTGCATTCAAGTGCTGAACGACGCGATCAAGGCGAAAGACCCCCGCAACATCGTGTCCATGATCGCGGTGCAAATCTCGGTCGCGATGTTCCAAGTGCTCTTCCTGTACCGCGGATTGGTCGATGAAATGACGCCATGGCTGGCGCAGCAAGGCGTGACGCTCGGACTTGTGAGTACATTCGGCCTCGCGTTCTTCGCATGGGTCGGCGTGCGCGGCATGACCTGGTACCTGTTCGGCCGCTCTGGCGCGCCCGCGTTAATCGCGGTGCTCAACCGCCAAGCCGGGACGCCGTAGTCAGCCCTGCAATTCGAACCCGATCGCCGCGGCCGCCGCCGAGTGGGTCAGCGCTCCAACACTGATGAGCTGCGCGCCCGCGCGCGCGTACGCGGCCACGTTCGCCGCCGTGATCCCGCCCGACGCCTGAATCGTGACGCCCGGGCCAGCGCGCCGCACCCATGCGGCAATCGTTGCCGGGGTGCAGTTGTCGGCCAAGACATGGGTGACGCCGGCCGCTAATGCGGCGTCGAACTGCGCGTTACTCTCGACCTCGACGACGACGGCCAGGCCTTTGGGCGTCCGCGCGAGAACCTCCCCAAGACTGCTCCCTGCTCCGTGCTCTCTGCTCCCCAGCAATACCCAGTGATTGTCCTTCCACATCACCGAGTCGGCAAGCGAAGCGCGGTTGTCGACGCCGCCCCCCACGCGCACCGCGTAGCGCTCCAGGTCGCGCAAGCCGGGCGTCGTTTTCCGCGTGTGGGTGATCTGCGCTCCCGTGCCGGCGACCGCGTCGACCAGGCGGCGGGTCATCGTGGCGATCCCGGAGAGACGCTGCAGGAAGTTCAGTGCGACGCGCTCACCGGCGAGCAACGTGCCGGCGCGGGCGCTCACGGTGGCCACGACGGAGCCGCCACTCGCGCGGGCGCCGTCCGCGAGGAGCGGTTGTAACGCCGCGTCCGGATCGAGTTCGCGGAACACGAGCGCCGCGACGGGAAGCCCGGCGACCACGCAATCGCTCTCGGCGACAAATCGGCCCGCGGCCAGCGTGCGCGCCGCGGTGCCGAGCAGCGGTGTGGTGACGTCGTCGACCGCGCGGTCCTCGGCGAGCGCCAGCCGCACGGCGTCAAGCCCGAGGGAAGGGGGGGGCTGGGGGGAGGGGGGCTCAGCCAATCGCCAGCATCCGGTCGATGGCGCCCCTGGCACGGGCCGCCGTCTCGGCCGGGACTGTCACCTCGTGCTTCAGGTCGCGCAGCGAGTCTCTCAGGTTTTCGAGCGTGATCATCTTCATGTAGCGGCACTCCGCCCCCTCCGCCGCGGCGAGGAACTCTTTCTCCGGGTTCTCACGCCGCAGGCGGTGCAGCACGCCCGTCTCCGTCGCCACGACGAACCGCCGCGCCGGCGACGTGCGCGCCCGGGTCATCATCTGCTCCGTCGAGACGATGCGCGTCCGTCCGGCCGACAGGTCGCCTTCGGCTTCGGCGTAATACATCGCGCTCGTGACGCAGCCGCACTCGGGGTGCACCAGGAACTCCGCGTCGGGGTGCTCGGCGCGCTTGGCGTCGAGCAGCTCGCGCGTCAGCCCCGCGTGCACGTGACATTCGCCCAACCACACGTCGAGGTTGCGGCCGGTCACGCGCTTCAGGTACTGACCCAGAAAAAAGTCGGGGAGGAAGAGCACGGGGACGCCCTGGGGCAGGGCGTTGACGACCGCGACCGCGTTGCCGGAGGTGCAACAGTAGTCCGACTCGGCTTTCACGGCGGCGCTGGTGTTGACATAGGAGACGACGAGGCCGTCCGGATGCTCCGCGCGCCAGCGGCGCACGTCCGCGGCCTGGATCGTCTCCGCCAGCGAGCAGCCCGCCCGCGGCTCCGGGATCAGGATCTGCTTGTCCGGGTTCGCGATCGCGGCGGTCTCGGCCATGAAGTGCACGCCGCAGATCACGAGGACCGGCGCGTCGATCGCGCCCGCCTGCCGCGCCATCTGGAGCGAATCGGCCACGACGTCGGCCAGGTCCTGGATCTCCGGCCGCTGGTAGTTGTGCGCCAGGATCGCCGCCCGGCGCTGGGCCTTGAGGGAGCGAATCTCGTCGATCAGGTCACGCATTCGCACGAATTGTAAACACTCGGGAGTTGACGCGCCACGCTGCGGCGTGCATCCTGGAGCCATGCGGTCCCGGAGCCTCGCCCTCCTGCTCGCCGCCCTCGCCTGCGACGCCGGCACCGATCCGAACACCGCCGACGTGAGCGGCCACTGGGAGTTCACCGAGACGTTCCAAGACCTGGCCCACGGCATCACCTGCGCCGACACGGGCTCCTACGAGATCACCCAGGTGGGGGATCAGTTCAGCGGCCGGTACGGCCAACGCGGCGTGTGCCGCACGCCCACCGGCGGGGTAGACAACGCCGACTCGGGGACCGTGGAGAAGGGCCGCGTGATCGGCCACACCGTGCGCTTCATGGTGACCGTCAACTGCGACTACGAGGGAAGCGCCAGCGGGATGCCGGCGAGCGCGCTGGCGGGCCGCGGGTCGTGCGTGCTTCAGGATGTGAACCGTACGCTCACTTTTGCGGGGACCTGGCAAGCCACCCGATAAGCGTCACTCCCACCACCGGAACCGCTGCGGCTCGAGCTTCGCGAGGCGGTAGAGGTTGCGGGCAAACCGCGCCACCAACACCGCCACCATCCCCACCAGCACCACCGTCATTACCCAGTTCGCCACGCGCGTGAGCGGCACGGAGCGCGTGACGGTGGTCGCTTCGTACACGGCCACCGCGGTATTCAGGAGCACCAGGATGATCCGCACCTCGGTGGGGCCGATGCGACCGTACGCGAGGCGGAAGACGCCGAACACCGTGGACTCGAGATACACGTTGATCGACAGGGCGAGATACGCCACCACCAGCCCGAGGGCGATCCCCACGTCGACGTATGGCGAGAGCCCGATCCCGAGGCCGATCACGGCCGTCGAGAAGGCATCCACGATGTGGTCGAGGTAGTAGCCGTACTTGGGGCGCTGGGTCTGGCGCACGCGGGCGAGGGTCCCGTCGAGGCTGTCGCCCAGCCAGTTGACGACCAGGCCGAGGCTCGCGATCCAGAGCCACGCCGGGTTGCGGCCCGACAGGGCATAGCCGGCCCCGGCGATCACGGCGCCGAGAGTGCCGAGTACCGTGAGGTGGTTGGAGCGAATCGTGCGGGGGACGTGCCCGGCCAGGGCCGTCAGGACACGCTTTTCCGGCCCGGCGAGCAGGAACTGCATCTCACGTGGCGCGGTCATTGGGTCTCTTGCGACCTCATGAAGCTTCGGGTTATTTTCGGGGGCATGACGGAGGGCACAGGATTCGAACCTGTAAGGGCTTTCGCCCGCCGGTTTTCAAGACCGGTGCCATACCATTCGGCCAGCCCTCCCGGACAGACTTCTAACCTAGTGTCGAATTCCCGGGGGCGGAACCGTCGTATTACTGTGACCGTTACGTTGAAGTCTGTGCGGAACGATTATCCCTCGGGACGCGTAAGTTTTGCGACTGCCCGCCGGCCTGTGCTTGAGCCCCGAAACGAGAAACGACTATGAAGCTCTCCGACATCTCAATCCGCCGGCCGGTGCTCGCCAGCATGATGAGCGCCGGTCTCGTGTTGTTCGGCGTCATCGGCTACCGGCTGCTCTCGGTACGCGAGTTCCCCGACATCGATCCGCCTGTCGTCTCCGTGACGACGGTGTTGCCCGGGGCCAACCCGCGCGTTGTGGAATCCGCGGTGACCGACATCCTCGAGGAAGAGCTCTCGACGATCCCGGGGCTGCGCACGCTGACGAGCTCGAGCGCGGAGCAGGTGTCGAGCATCACGCTCGAGTTCTATCTCTCGCGCAAGGTGGAGGAGGCCGCGCAGGACGTGCGCGACAAGGTGTCGCGCGCCCGCGGGCGGTTGCCGGAGGACATCCAGGAGCCGGTCGTGGCGAAGCAGGAGGCCGACGCCTTCCCGTTCTACTGGCTGGCGTTGACGGCGCAGAACTACGATCTGCTGCAGCTCTCCGACATCGGCGACCGCATCGTGAAGACTCGCTTGCAGAGCCTGCCGGGCGTCGGGCAGGCGCTGATCTTCGGCGAGCGCCGGTTCTCCATGCGGGTGTGGCTCTCGGCGTCGGCCCTGTCCGCGCGCGGCCTCACGGTGCAGGACGTCGAGAGCGCGATTCGGTCCCGCAACGTGGAGATTCCGGCGGGACGGATCGAGTCGGTCCGCCGCGAATTCACCGTGCGCTCGCTCGGCGAGCTCAAGACCCCCCAGGAATTTGCCGAGCTGACGGTCGCCAACCAAAACGGGCGGCTGGTGAAGCTCAAGGATATCGCCCGCGTCGAGCTTGGCGCCGAGGATGACCGCAGCGTGCTGCGCTACAAGGGCGTTCCCGCCGTCGCGGTCGGTGTGGTGCGGCAGTCCAAGGCGAACTTGATCGAGGTGGCGAGCGCGATCCAGCGGACGTTGCCGGACATCAAGGCGGCGCTGCCGCCCGGGGTGGACTTGATTCCGGCATTCGACCAATCGGTGTTCGTCACCCGGTCGATCACAGAGGCGCAGGAAACGCTCGTGATCGCGGCGATCCTCGTCATCCTGATCATCTTCGTGTTCCTGCGGAACTTCCGGGCGACGATCATTCCGGGGCTCGCGATCCCGACGTCGATCGTGACGACGTTTGCCGTGCTGTACTTCCTGGGGTTCTCGATCAACAACCTGACCCTGCTCGCGTTGATCCTGGCGATCGGCATCGTGGTGGACGACGCGATCATCGTGCTCGAGAATGCGTATCGCCACCAGGAGGAGCTCGGCGAAGATCCGGAAACGGCGGCCACGAATGGCACGCGGGAGATCGCATTCGCGGTGATCGCCACGACGATCACGCTGGTGGCGGTATTCACGCCGCTCGCGTTCCTCCAGGGGAACACGGGCCGGCTGTTCAACGAGTTCGGCATCGCAGTGGCGGGATCGGTCGTGATCTCCGGCTTCGTCGCGCTGACGCTGACGCCGATGCTCTCGGCCAAAATCCTGCGGGTGACAAAGCAGCACGGGCGTCTGTTCCAGGTATTCGAGCAGGGATTCGAAGCGCTCTCCGAGCGGTATGGGCGCGCCCTGCGCTGGGCGCTGGACCGCCGCGGCGTCGTGCTGGCAGCGGCAGCCGGCACGGTCGCGCTGGCGGGTGCGCTGTACACGTGGGGGCTGAAGCACGAGTTCATTCCCGCCGAAGACCGCGGGTACTTCATCACCTACGTCATCGCGCCGGAGGGGGCGTCGCTCGCGTACACCGACGAATACCAGCGGCGCGTCGAGGAGATCATCGGGCGCACCAAGGACGTCGAAGGGTACTTCAGCGTCATCGGATTCCGGGGCGTCAACTTTGGCGTCGTGTTTACGCGCCTCACCGACTGGAGCGAGCGCAAGCGCCCGGTGCAGGCCATCATCAACGAGGTGCAGCCGCAGTTCTTCATGGTCCAGGGCGTCTTCGCGTTCGCGCAGAATCCGCCTGCGATCGGGAGCGGGTTCGGCGGCGGGGTGCAGTTCGTGGTGCAAAACCCGGACTTCGATAAGCTGCAGCAGGCCATGGGCGCGATGTACGGTCGCGTGAGTCAGATGAAAAACATCACGAACGTGCAGATCGACTTGAAGGTCAACAAACCCGAGTTGACGGTGAACTTCGACCGTGACCGGGCGGAGGACCTCGGGGTCCCGGTGCGCGATGTGGCCTCGGCGCTGCAGACGTTGCTGGGCGGGCGGCGCGTGAGCACGTTCACCCGCAACAACAAACTGTACGACGTGATCGCGCGCCTCTCGCCCGAAGCGCGCGCCACACCGAGCGACATGACCGGCATCTACCTCCGCGGGAACGCCGGGCAATTGGTGCACCTGTCAGCGATCGCCTCGGTCGCCGAAGGGGTGGGTCCGCAGAGCCTGCTGCACTACAACCGCGTGCGCTCGTTCACCCTTTCGGGAGACGTGGCCCCAGGGTATACCCTGGGTGAAGTCGCGGATTCCCTCAAGGCCGCCGCGGCCACGCTCCCGGCCGGCACCACGACCGCCCAGGCCGGCGACCTCCGGGAGTTCACCGAGAGCGGTTCATCGCTCGCGTTCGTGTTTATCCTGGCGCTCGTGATCGTGTTCATGGTGTTGGCGTCGCAGTTCGAGTCGTTACTTCACCCGTTCACCGTCCTGCTCGCCGTGCCGCTGGCCGTGACGGGCGCGCTCCTGTTGCTATGGATCGTAGCGCGGTTGCACCTGCCGGGCGGGACGATCAACCTGTACAGCGAGATCGGGATGATTCTGCTCATCGGTCTCGTGACGAAGAATTCGATCCTGCTCGTCGAGTATGCGAATCAGCTGAAAGAGCGGGGCATGACGACGCTCGACGCGATGCTTGAGTCGGGCCGGATCCGGCTGCGCCCGATTCTCATGACCTCCGTCTCGACGATCATGGGCGCGATCCCCATCATGCTCGGCCTCGGCGCCGGCTCGGTCAGCCGCCGCCCGCTGGGATACGCCATCGTGGGCGGGATCCTGTTCTCGACGTTCCTCACGCTGTTTCTCGTGCCCGTGGCCTACGTGCTGTTCGACGGGTTGCGCGAGCAGGTGCAGGCGCGGCGCGGTGTGCTCGCGCCGCTCCCCAAACCCTCCGAGGGCGACTGATGCTGGCGTTGCTACTCGCCCTGCAGGGCGCCGTGTCTGCTCAGACGTCGGATTCGCTGCTCCGGATCACGCTGCGGGAGGCGTTGCAACGCGCGGCGCAGCTCGACCCGAGCTACGTGGCGGCCCTCGGCCAGGTGGACAACGCGGCCTGGGCGCGGCGCAATGCATTTAGCGTGTTCGTGCTGCCGTCGGTGACGATGAACGTGAATCAGCAACACACGGATCCGGCGGGTTTCTTTTTCACCGATTCGCTGCTCCGGCTCAAGACCACGTGGTCGGCGCAGCTCAACGCACGCTACGACCTGTTCACCGGCGGCCAAAAGTTCGCGGAACTCGCCCGGTCCGGTGCCGCGCTGGAGGGAGCGCACGCGGACGAGCTGCGCCAGCGCTTTGCGACCGCGCTGCTGACCGAGTCGGACTATTACGCCGTGCTGCAGAACGCCGAGTTGGATCGCGTCGCGCGGGAGCGGCTGCGTCGCGCCCGCGAGCAGCTCGGCGTCGCGCGGGCGCGCGTCGCGTCCGGTGCGGCGGTGTCGACCGATTCACTCACCCTCCGACTCGAGCTGACGCGCGCCCAGGTGGCTCAACTGCGGCAGGAATCGGCGTTGCGGATCGCGCGGCTCGAGCTGGGTCGCCGGGTCGGCGCGGCTGGACCGGTCGACGCCGCGCCGCTGGACACCGTCGCCGCTCCGGAGCTCCCGGTGACGCTGGCCGACGCGATCTCGGAAGCCGCTCGCCAGGGCCCCGACTATCGGGCGGCGGCCGCCAACGAGCGCGCCGCCAGCGCCGCGTATCGCGCCGAGCTGGGCAACTACCTGCCGCACGCGACGCTGACGTTCAGCAAGCTCTCGTTGGGCACGAAGTTTTACCCCAACGACCTGTTCAAGCAGACGAATCTCACGCTCGGCATCTCGTTCCCGATTTGGAACAACGGGCAACGGGAGCTGGCGCTGTCGCGGGCACGCGTGAACAAGGAGGTTGCCCGCTCACGGCGGCAGGACATGGATCGCGCGGTGCAGCATGACGTCAGCGCGGCGTACGACGCGTATGTGACCGCCCGTGCCAGCGCGGAGCTCGCGACACAAGGCCTCGCGGTCGCGCGTGAGACCTTCCGCGTCCAGCAAACGCGCTACTCGAGCGGCGCGACGACGATCCTCGATCTGCTCGATGCCGAAGTCAACCTGTCGCAGGCCGAAGCCGACCTGGTCACGGCACGCTACGGCACGCGGCTCGCGCTGGCGGGCCTCGAAACCATCCTCGGCAGGAGACTCTTTACCGATAAGGAAACCCCGTGATGTCGTACCGTTCACTAGTCGTACTGCTCGTCCTCGCGGCCGCTTGCAAGAAGGCCAAGTCTGCAGCTCCCGGCGGTCCGGGGGGCGGGATGCCGCCGATGCCGGTCGAGGTCTCCGTCGCCCAACGCGACACCGTCGTCGACGCCATCGCCGCCACGGGCCAGATCGAAGCGATCCAGGCGATCGACCTGCGGCCCGAGGTCGAGGGCCGGATCGTCGACATCCTGGTGCGCGAAGGTCAGGAGGTCGAGAAGGGCACGCCGCTCTTCAAGGTGGACGACGCCGAGCTGCGCGCGCAGGTGGCGCGCGCCGCGGCCGATCGCGACCTGGCGCGCCAGGCGCTCGAGCGCACCAAGCAGCTGGTCGCGCAGAACGCCTCCTCCACCGCCGACCTCGAGCGGGCCGAGGCGACCGCGCGCGGCGCGGACGCCCAGCTCGACCTGCTGCAGGTCCGGCTCGACCGCTCCGTGGTACGCGCGCCGTTCGGTGGCGTCGTCGGACGGCGCTACGTCAGCTTGGGGGACTACGTCAACAGCAGCACGAAGCTCACGGCGGTTCGCACGGTGAACCCGCAGTACGCGGTGCTCGACGTGCCCGAGCGCTACGCCGACCAGCTGAAGCGTGGCCAGCTCGTGAGCTTCCAGGTCGCCGCCCTGCCGGGACGCAACTTTTCCGGTGAGGTGATCTTCGTGGATCCGACGGTGGAGCTGCCGGCGCGCACGATTCTCATCAAGGCGACCGTGCCCAACCCGCGGCGCGAGCTGGCGAGCGGGATGTTCATCGAAGCGCGGCTCGCGACCAGCATCCGGCCCAACGCCATCGTGGTGCCCGAGGACGCCATCCTCCCGGTCCAGGGCGCGACGTTCGTTTGGGTCATAAAGGAAGGAAAGGCCGACCGGCGGCAAGTGACGCTGGGCGTGCGGACGGCGGGGTGGGCGGAGATCGTGGGCGGCGGCGTCGAGGCCGGCGATCAGGTCGTGGTGGGCGGCCTCGAGCGGCTATTCCCCGGCGCCACCGTGATGGCGCAGGTCGTCGAGCGCCACCGCGGCGCCCCCGCCGCGGCGACGGCCGAGGCCCGCTAGCGCGGCAGCAGCGACGGCGGCGGCGGCGAAGACGGCCGCTCGGGGAGCGGCTGGAAGTTGATCGTGGTGTTCCGGAACACCGCGCCCGCGATCGCTTGCGCCCGCGCCCCGAGGGTTGGCTGCGACGTCTGCAGCTCCTGCGCCAGGGCGTAGTAGAGCACGCCGTAGGTCGTGAGGATCCCTTCCGACGGCTGATCGACCCAGCCGCGCGGCCGCGGGCGGGCGGCGCTCTCGGCGTGGTACACGTCGAACAACAGCGCCGTCGTGCGCTTGACGTTGACCCAGCCGAGCGACGGCACCGCCTTGATGGTATCCGACGCCTGCACCTCCTGCTCGCGCAACGCCCGCCCGAAACCCTGGCCCTCGAGCCGAGCCGTCAAGCCGAATTGGTCGGCGTACGTGCCGACCGTGCGCGAAAAGTAGATTGGCCGCTTGCCCAGTTGATCCTTGATGATCTGCAACACGACGGGTGGGTTTGGGCCAGGCGCGGCCGCGGTAGATGGCCGGGGCGGCGGTGGAGTCGAACGTCGCGATCGGCCGCCGCTGCATCTGGCGTAGATACCAATCCGTGTTGGCGAGCGACAGATTCACAACCGTCACGTCGCGCCGCACGCCCTCGACCTCCTGGGCGTACCAGAGGGGGAACGTGTCGTTGTCGCCCGCCGTCACGAGGACGCCGTAGGGTTCGACGGTCTGGAGCAGGTCGACGGCGAAATCCCGCGCGATGGCTTCGCCGGCGCGGGATGCCGTGAAGCGGTTGCCGAGTAGCGGCACGAGCGCGAGCGCCAGGACCGGCGTCGCCACCGCCCAGCGGAGCCGGGCTTCAGGCTGCCGGGGCCGGAGCCAGTCCTGCACGGTCTCCATGAGCGTCGCGAGTCCCATCCCCACCCAGATCCCCCACATCGCGAACGAGCAGATGAAGAAGTAGTCACGCTCGCGCACCTCGTGCTGCAGGCCCGGCTCGCTGTACGGCTGCGAGAAGCCCCACTTGAAGTTCAAGTAGAAGATCAGCGCGAACGTGAACGTGAACACCAGCAGCGTCATCGCCACGGCGGTGCGCCGGTCGGCGCGCCAGTGACGGTACGCGCCGAGCAGGCCCACGCCGCCGAACAGCACGGCGAGGCCGCGCTGCACGCGCTCGGGCCAATCGTGCCCGACCTGCCAGCTGAAGTACTGGAAGTAGTTGAGAATCTGCTGCCCGTAGAGCACGAGCGTGTGGCCCGGGTTGCCGGCGCCCGGCGGATACATCGGGTTGTCGAAGATGGGCGGCTTGCCGTATTGCTGGCGGGTCAGGACCGCCCACAACGCCTCCCAGTTTGTCGGCTCGCCTTCGTTGATCGGGGGGAAGTGCGCGGCGCGGATCGGCAGGAAGATGTAGACCGAGAGTCCCACCGCGGCCACGCCGAGCAAGGCCAAGGCGAAGCGCCAGTTCCCCGCATAGATCACCGCGAACGCGAGCGCGAGCACGTACAGGACTGCCGCGGCGTAGATGGGGCTCGTGCCTTCCAGCCCGAGGGCGATCAACAGCGACCACACTCCGGTGAACAGCAGGAACTGCGACCACTCGATAGCGCGCTCCTCCTCGGTCTTGCCGCGTTGTGTTTTGAGGGGAGGGAAGAGCAGCACCATCACGACGGGGCCCACCAGCACGCCCATCATGTGGTTCGTCGCCGTAAGGGCCAACAGGTACACGATCAGCAGGAGATAGTGATCGTGCGCCTCGCCCGCGGGCTGGTCGTCCCAGCGGACGATGAGCCACAGGATCAGCGCGATCGACAGGAGGCTCAGCGTGTACACCTTCTCGTTCACCACCGACTGGTTCCACACCGTGAACGAGGTCGCCGCGACGAGCGCTCCCGCGAGCGCCGCGAGCCGCCGCGGCCACACGGTGGGTACGACGCGCCGCAGCCACCGCTCGCCGATCAGGAACCAGCACCCGGCCGACACCGCGCTCGTGGCCGCGGCGAACAGATTGATGCGCTCCGCGTACCCTGCGGCCCACGGGATCAGTCCCCACACGTGCGCCACGAGGACGAAGAACGGGTTGCCGGGCGGGTGCGGGATGCCGAGCGTGTACGACGCGGCGATGTACTCCGAGGTGTCCCAGAATTGCGTCGTGGGCGCCAGCGTCAGGACGTAGATCACGAGGGCGCCGAGCACAACGGCGGCGGCCATCCAATACGGGGGTCGCTCCGGCTCCGCGACGGCCAGGGCCATCGGCGTGCGGTTGGCGACAGGAGGCGGATTCAGGGTCTGCTGTGCGTGACTCATGCTCGTCTGGTGTCGGTTAGTGTGGGAACTGCCGCATGCCCGTGAGCACCATCGCCAGTCCGTGTTTGTCGGCCGCGGCGATCACCTCGGGGTCCTTTACGGAGCCGCCAGGCTGAATGATAGCGACGATCCCCGCCGCCGCGGCCTCGTCTACCCCGTCAGGAAACGGAAAGAATGCATCGCTCGCGAGCACGGCCCCCTTGGGATCGTGCCCCTGCTGCCGTGCCTTGTGGACGGCGAGGAAAGAGCTGTCCACCCGGCTCATCTGTCCAGCACCGATCCCGATCGCCGCTTCCTCCCGGGCGATCAGGATTGCGTTGGATTTCACGGCGCCGACGGCGGCCCACGCGAACCGTAAGTCGTTCCATTCCGCATCGGTAGGGCGGCGCGCGGTGACCACCTTCCATCCGGCCTCGTCGGCTACCCCGCTGAAGCGGAACCGGTCCTGGACCAGGAATCCGCCGCGGATACGCTTCCAGTCCCACGTGGCCTCGTCCGCGGGGCGGGGAAGCTCGACGACGCGCAGGTTCTTCTTCGCCTGAAACACCGCCAGCGCCTCGGCGTCGATCCGCGGGGCGACGACGACCTCCACGAACAGCTCCCGCATCGCCTCTGCCGCCGTGCGATCGACCACGGTGTTGAACGCGATCACCGACCCGAACGCCGAGGTGCGGTCGGTGGCGAGCGCTCGGCCGTAGGCGTCGGCGGCGTTGCGGCCGAGCGCGATGCCGCAGGGGGTCGTGTGCTTGATGATGGCGCAGGCGGGCCGGTCCTCGGGACCCCAGGGCGCGACGGCGCTCACCGCGGCGTCCACGTCGAGCAGGTTGTTGAACGATAGCTCCTTGCCGTGCAACTGCTTCAGGTCGCGGATGCCGCGCTCATCGGACGCGTACAGGGCGGCGCGCTGGTGTGGATTCTCGCCGTAGCGCAGCAACTGCTGACGCTCGACGACCAGGCCGAGTCGGTCGGGCAGCGCGTCATCGCCGCGTGACAGGTAACCGAGGATGGCCGCGTCGTAGGCGGCGGTGTGCGCGAAGACTTTGGTGGCGAGCGCACGCCGTAACCCCGGGCTTGCGCCCGGGGTTAGCCCACCCTTGAGAGCTTCCAGGACCGTGGGATAGTCGTCGGGGTCCACCACGACAATGACGTCCGCGTGGTTTTTCGCGGCCGACCGGAGCATCGAGGGACCGCCGATGTCGATTTGCTCGATCGCCTGCTCGAACGTGGTGCCGGGCTTCGCGACGGTCTCGCGGAATGGATACAGATTCACCGCGACGAGATCGATGGGCGTGATGCCGTGCTGGGCGAGCGCGGCGACGTCGCCGGGATGATCGCGCCGCGCCAGCAGACCACCGTGCACCTTGGGGTGCAGGGTCTTGACGCGGCCGTCCATCATCTCGGGAAACCCCGTAACGTCCTCAATCCGAATTACGGGCACCCGCTCCCGCTTTAGAGCCTCGGCGGTGCCGCCGGTGGAGACGATTTCCCAGCCGAGGGCGACGAGCCCGCGCGCGAACTCGACGAGGCCACGTTTGTCGGATACCGACAGGAGGGCTCTCACCAATCCTCCGCCACAGCGCGCACCAAGTCCGCCAAGCTCACCAGGTCCCTCAAGTCCACGACCTCGGCGGGGGAGTGCGAGTAGCGCAGCGGCCAGCCCATTGGGACGTCCACGACGCCGTACGCCGTGAACGTCGATCCGTCGTTGCCGCCGTTCGTCGTGCCGATTTGCAGGGCTATGCCACGGTCCCGCGCGACCCGCACCAGGGAATCCACGTAGGCGGGGGGCGTGACCGAGGAGTTGTCGAGGGCGCGCGCGACGGCGCCGGCTCCCAAGGGCGCCACCGCGAAGTTCGGCAGCTCGATCGGGGAGTCGGCTGAGACGAATGTGTCGATGGCGTGCACGCGCCGCGGCGTAGTGCCGAGCTGGCGCGCGGCGGCCGCGGCGCCCTCGAGACCGATCTCCTCACGCGTGCTGAAGATGAAGATGACCGGGTGCTTGAGCTTGGCGCGGTCCAGCTGCCGCAGCGCCAGGATCAGCGCGGCGCATCCCAGCCGATCGTCGAAGGACCGCCCGGTGGCCCGCGTGCCGGCGAGCCGCACGAAATGCTTGGGCATCGTGACGGTTTGGCCCACGTTCACGCCCAACGACTCGGCGCCCGCTCGAGTGGTCGCGCCCACACTGGCGCGCAGGGGAGGGGGTGCGCGACGCAGCGATAGCGTGTCACGCGGGAGAAACACGCCGGGGATCGTTCCCCGATCAGTGTGCACGAGGGCGGGCTGTGCCTCGAACAGCGATGGGAAGAACCCGCCCCGCGTGCGCAAGGCGAGGGATCCGTCGCTGCGGATCGTATCCACGCGGAAGCCGATTTCGTCCATGTGCGCCACGATCACGACCGGTCCGTCACCTTGACCGACGCGCACCCACAGGTTGCCGGCGGTATCCGTCTCGCTGCGCGCCCACGCCGGAAGGAGCCGCTTGATCGCCTCACGAACGGGTGATTCGGCTCCGGACACACCGTAGGTCTCGACGAGCTGCGACAGGACGGCCTGCGCATCAGCGATGCGACTCGTGTCTTGAATGGCGAGGACCGCAGCCAGCACGATGATCATCGGACCGTTCCGAACCACTGTATCAGGGATTTCGCCAGGGCGTCCGCGTCGGCAAGGTCCACCGTTTCGACCGTGGTCTCCGCGTACTTTACCTCCAGGGAGACGAGCGACGGCATCGTGGACTCCCGAACGATGTCGATAGGCCCGTGCAGGTTCCTCAGGTTGCCGATGACGTCTCGCAGATAGTTTGTCTGCGTGACAAATGCGACGAGTACTGTGCCTTGGACACGTGGTTTGGAGAGAACGGCGCTCGCGAGCGCCGCGCACGCTACCCTGCGTCCTGCCGCGGGCGCTGCCAGGAGTCGCCTTCCATACAGGTGGGGACGTTTGGTCAGCGCGACGGGAGTGAGCAGGGCGACACCCAGGCGTAAGACCTCGTCCCGCGATGAAGCGCCAACGTCCACCACCGCATCATCGACGGTAAAGAGAGCGTCCGTGGCGGCGGGGCGTCCACGCGTGAGGTGCGTCGAGCGCACGCCGACAACGCCCGGGACCGGGCCACGCCGGCCGAACAACGTGACCTGATGACCCTCGAGCTGTTGATCAAAGATGGGATTCGGGAGTGCGGGTGCACCGACGCGTCGCAGCGTCACGTAACCGTCGTCCCTGATGTTGCCAACGACGTAACCGACTTCATCGAGGGGACAGAACACGACCCGGGTGGGGGCGCCGCGGCCGAGCGTCAGCGTGACATTGCCGGCGCGATCGCGCGTGCTGCCGGGCAACAGAGTGAGCAAGGAGTCGGTCATCGCCTGCTCGTAACCCGTGACCGCGGTCATCCCTGACAACCGGACCGCGAGACTGTCGACGCTTTGAGCGGACAGATGGAACGAGGGAACGATGGAAAGAACTGCCAGCAGCCGAACGGTGCGTCGTTCCATCCGTCCATCGTACCATCGGACAGCTCTCGTCACGCAATCCTCACGGGTTCGTTGGGCATCCCCCGGCGTGCCAGCTCGAGTACGACGCGGGGGAGCAGCTCGTGCTCCACCTCGAGCACGCGCGCGGCCAGAGTCTCCGGGGTATCGTCGGGCCGCACCGGGACGCGCGCCTGCGCGATGATCGGGCCGCGGTCGTACTGCTCGTCCACGTAATGCACGGTGGCGCCCGACTCGGCGGCGCCGCTCGCCAACACCGCCTCGTGCACCCGGCGGCCGTACATGCCGGGGCCGCCGTGGGCGGGGAGCAAAGCCGGATGGATATTAATCATCCGCCAGCGAAAGCGGGCGACGACTGCCGAGGGGACGAGCTTGAGGTAACCCGCCAGCACCACGAGCTCTGCGCCAGGGGTGGCGTCGAGCGCGGCGAGCAGCTCAGCCGTGTCGGTCGGGTCACGTAGCACGGTCGTCGCCACGCCGCTCTGGCGCGCCCGCTGTACCGCGCCGGCATCGGGCCGGTTCGTGATGACGCGCGCCACGCGCGCGAGTGGCGAGTCGGTCAGCGCGTCGAGCAATGCCTGCAGGTTCGTGCCGCCGCCCGACGCGAGGACGGCGACACGGACCGCCGTCACTGACTCCGGCTGCAGCGCGCGACGGACTTGGGCTTCGAGCCGGTGGTGACGCTGAGCGAGAACTGGCCGGTCGCGTACTTGCCCGCGGTATTCACCACGATCTCGAACTCGCCCGTCTGCGGGAACGTCGCCGTGAGGCGGGCGTTGCAGTTGCCGCCCGAGTCGTCGTCCTGGAAATCCCGCCCCCCGTTGATGCCGGGACCCCGCAAGAAGAGGTACGCATCGAAGTCGTCGGACTCGAGGTCGATCGTCACCGTCTGACCGGCCTGGGCCTGCATCGTCCACGCCTGAGCGTAGGTGCTGTCGCTCGTGAGCAGCACGTCGCTGCGCGTCAGCGACCCCTGTTGGGTCTGTCCGACCGCGATGCTGTGTGCCGCACCCCCGCCCCCCGAGGGTGCACCCTCCGCTGCCGCGCCCGGCGCCTGACAGTCGCGCGTGTCCCGAGGTTGCACCGGCTTACTGCCGTCGGTAAGCGCAAGCGTGAACCGTCCGGTCTGGCGGGGCGGCGTCGACGTCGTATTGACGAGGATGCGATAGGGCCCGCGGCCGGGGAACGACTGGGACACGCGGGACGCGCAGCCCGGACCGCCGTCGTCGTTGATGATCGACGACGGGAGGTCGTCGCCACGGATGATGAGCATGGGATCGAAGTCGTCGGACGCGAGATCGATGGTCACCGGCCGGCCCGCCGGCGCGGTGAATTGGTAGATACGGTAGTACGTGGTATCGTCATAGAGGGAGTCGTCGCTCGACAGCGTCCCGTTGATCGTCTGGCCGAGGCTGATCTGCGGGAGTGTCGCGGAAACGGCGCTCCCGGGACGGCTTCCCCCTCTCGGCGCGTTACTGCCGGCGACGGCGGCGGCCTTGGTCGCCAGGAACGATTGGGCTTCCGCCATGGCGGTCGGGTCATTGTTGAGATTGCGGATCGCGTCGGTGGCCGTCGCAAAGTTCAGAGCCTGGCCGCGCTCGATGGTGCTGCGCACGATGCCGATGACCTGGCCGCGCGTATTGAGCACGGGGGCGCCGCTCGAGCCGTGGGAGATCGCGGCGGAGATCTGGAGCAGCTTCGTCCCATCCACGACCCGCGACGCCGAGACGATCCCCTTCGAGATCGTCCCGGGGAGCTCGCCCAGGGGATTGCTGATGACGGTGACGTCGTCGCCGTCTCTCGCGGCCTCGCTCGATCCCCAGCGCAACGTGGCGGGCGGCGTGCCCGGCACCATCAGCATCACGACGTCCTTCGCCGTATCCGACGCCGCGACCGAGCAGCGCAGCTTCTGCCCGTCGGAGAGCTCGACGCTGCAGCCCGCGGCGCCGACGAGCACGTGTGCGGCGGTCAGCACGTAGCCTTCGGTGACGAAGAAGCCCGTTCCGCTGGCGATCGGACTGCCGTTCGCGCCGAGGGCGTGGATCGTCACGACCGCCTTGCGCGCCGCAGCAAGGTTGAGTCCGCCGGCGGCGGGTCGCGGCTGCTGAGATGCGAGGACTGCAGGGAGCGCGATGAAGAGCAGGGCGGCAAGGCGACGAGCGTGCACAGGAACTCCTCGGTAAGGCCGTTGACGGCTAATCTGCAACATTGGCAGGTCAAAGAACAGTCAGACGGACAATCTCGGCTGCTGCGACGCCCAGGTCTGCGACGACCGTCACACCCAACGCACGGGCCTGGCCTTGGTGGAGGTTGCCCTGGCCCGTGGCCACGAGAATCCCCTTGCCCCCCAGAGCGCGTGCCGCCTGGACGTCCGACAGGCGATCGCCCACCCACCAGGAGCGTGTGAAGTCGATCCCCAGCGCCGCCTGCGCGTCGAGGAACAGTTTGGTGCGCGGCTTGCGGCACGCGCACGGCTCCGGGGCCTGCGGATGGTGAGGACAGAAATAGGACGCGTCGATGCGGGCTCCCGCCGCCGCGAGCAACTCGCCCAGACGCTTTTCTACCGAGCGGTAGTCAGCGACGGTGTAGAGGCCGCGCGCGATTCCCGACTGATTCGTCACGACGACGACGAGGTAGCCGGCGCTGCTCAACCGGCGGATCGCGGCGGCGGCGCCCGGCAGCAACTTGACCCGCTCGGGCTCGTGGAGATATCCAGGGTCCTCGACGATCGTGCCGTCGCGGTCGAGAAAGACAGCGCGGCGGCCGTCGGCCATCAGGCGTCGGCCGTCAGCGCCGCGCCGATGGCGCGGGCCGTGGCGTCGATCTGATCGGGGAGAATCGTCCGGGGATCGAGGACGACGCGATCGGCGACGATGCGCGCGATGACGGGCGGCTCGGCGCCACGCAGCCGCCCCGCCAGGGTGTCGGGTGCCGGGTGTCGGATGGCGACGAGCCATGTGGGAAGCTTCGCCCCTGGGAACGACCCGCCACCTACCTCGGACTCACCTTTCACCAACTCCCCATTCCTCACGGCTTTGAGTAACGCCTCTCCACGCCGTTTCACGCCTTCCAGATCCTCGGTGAGCATCCGCAGCACCGGAATCTCCCGGCGCGCCGTTTCGGGGTCGCGATACAACGCCAGCGTCGCTTCCAGTGCGGCGAGCGTCAGCTTGTCGGCGCGCACCGCGCGGGCGATCGGATCGGCGCGACAGGCGGCGATCGCGGCCTCACTACCGAGCAGGATCCCCGCCTGTGGCCCGCCCAGCAGCTTGTCGCCGCTGAACGTGATGAGGTCGGCGCCGCTCGCTACCGCGGCGGCGATCGTGGGCTCACCCGTCAGCCCCCAGGGCGCGAGGTCCAGTAGCAAGCCGCTCCCCAGATCGTAGAGGAATGGGACCTTGCGCGCGTGCGCCAGCGCGGCGAGCTGCGCGGCGGGCACCTCGGCGGTGAAGCCGCTCACCTGGAAATTCGAGCGGTGGACTTTCAGCAGGATCTTGGATTCGGGAGTCAGGGCGCGTTCGTAATCGTGCGGATGTGTGCGGTTCGTCGTCCCGACTTCGACCAACGTGACGCCCGACCGGGCCATGATGTCGGGGATGCGAAACGCCCCGCCGATTTCCACCAGCTCGCCGCGCGACACGATCGCCGCGCCGCCGCGCGCCAGCGCGCTCAAGGCGAGCAGCACGGCGCCGGCGGCGTTGTTCACGACGAGGGCATCGGGAGCCCCGGTCAGCTCGACGAGCAGGTCGCGGCAGTGGGCGTGGCGCGAGCCGCGCGCGCCGCGGCCGAGATCGTACTCGAGCGCCGAGTAACCCGAGGCGACGTTCGTGAGCGCGGCGATCGCGGCGGGGGCGAGCGGGGCGCGCCCCAGGTTCGTGTGCAGCACGACCCCCGTCGCGTTGATCAGCGGCGTGAGCGACGGCGCGGCGCGCCGCTCCACGGCTCGGCGCACGG
>WNGP01004638.1_pt1 | contig 19661 bp, 10 predicted proteins | sample 5407671 | NCBI WGS metagenome assembly WNGP01 (sample SAMN13153381, study PRJNA577476) | soil metagenome | isolation source: 40 cm soil or saprolite under Garry oak tree replicate 2 | place: USA:California | collected 2016-06-15 | reverse complement strand
GCTAAGGCCAGATAACGGGATCTGCCACTTGAAGCTTGGCACCGCGTATCTGCGCGTCAACCGGCTGCTCGAAGCACAGCGCGAATTGGAAAAAGCAAAACGGCTGGAGCCGGAAAATGCGGCAATTCACTACCAGTTAGCAAGGGTTTACAAGCAGTCGCACCAATTTGACAAGGCCAAGGTCGAGTTTCAACGGACCGAGGAGCTGCAAAGCCGAGCAGCGAAAACGCGACCGTCGGACCCGCCTCAACCGTGAATGGTCGACTCGCTGGCTCTGGCCGTTCACTAGTCGGCTTTCGCTGGCGGGGACCAGCAAAATGTTGCGACAAACATAGGTGGGATAAGTAGGATGAGGTGAGGCGGGCACCCTCCCCCCGGTTTTTTGTAAGTGTTGCATCTAAAGGACTTAGTCATGGGAGTAAGTCTTTTGTTTGCAACACATTTGCGAGGACGCGTGTAAGTGTTGATTTTAAAAGAGTTAGGAGAATTCCAAGAGCCTTCCGCGACATGACTTCTGGAGAAGGCCGCGCGGGTGTCGGGACTTGCGGCAGGCGGTGGACACGATCCCGATAGGGGTGCGAGAAAGAAGAAGATGGGGCGCGAAGATGGACCGTTTGCGACATCAACATATTATACCATCTCGACACTAATTGTCAAGGTTAATCTAAGTATTGTAGTTTCTATGAGATGGCGATGCCGGGGTTCCGTGGCCATCGAGCCAGTTCGGAATCCTGGCTCCCGGACTGTACAGAGCTCCACTTTCTAAGGATTCTGTGGAGAGGGAGGAGGTTGGGCCGAATCGGAACTCTGCTGGACCTGGTATCGTTTTAGCGTTTTTTGTGAGTTCTCGGCCTCTTCCGCCTTGAGCTTTTGGAATGTGGCCATGGCCTTTTGCGCGTCTTCGACGCGACGAAGGTGACGGTAGACGATTCCGAGTTGATACCAAGCTTGCTGGATGACTTCGGGATCGGAGCCGGGAGCGGAGGTAGCGCGCTCCAGATGCAGAGCGGCGGCGGCATCATTGCCGAGGAGCATTTCCGCGCGGCCAAGATTGTAGTCCGCATGGAGCAGGCCCGGCTTCTCTCGCAATGCTGCCTTGATGAGCTCCTTGCCCTTTGCACCATCGCCCTTCTCGACGGTCAGCTCGCCCAGCTTGTATTTGGCCAAAGCGTTGTTGGGATCGATTTCCAATTCGCGCTTGAATGCATCTTCGGCTTCCGACAGCTTTCCGAGGTTGCGATACTCTGAACCTAGCTCCTCGTGCAGGCCAGGCTGTGTGGGAGTGAGTTTGATCGCGGCCTGGAATTCCACAACGGCATCCACGTGCCGGTCGGCCTCAGCGTTCGCCTGGGCAATGACCTGATGTACGCGCCAGGAATGTGAATCGATTCGGAACATCCTGCCATAGCTGTTGTTCGATACCAGTAAGTGCGCGCGGCCACGATGGTACAGAATGTCCATGTCATCCGGCGCGAGCTTGGCGGCCTTGTCCAGCGCTTCGGCGGCCTCCTCAGGCTTTTCCTGGGCGAGCCGAATCACGCCGAGCCACATCCACGCCGCGGGGTCCTTCGGATAGGCAGCGGTCTCTTTTTGAATCGCGACAACGGCTTGATCCAGTCGATTGAGCCGGAACAGAGCTACGCCGAGAAACAGGTTTGCGCCACGGAGCTTGGGTTTCAAAATCAGCGCTCTCTGGAAACTGGTACTGGCTTCGTCGAATTTGTTTTGTTCCTGGAGCACCAAGCCAAGGTTTAGATGTGCCTCCGCAAAATTCGGAGTTTCCTTGACGATCGCGGCAAACCCTGCGCTAGCTGCGTCCAAATGCCCTTCGCGCATGGCCGCGGTCGCTTGACGGAATCGCTCAGTAACGTCCGCGCCGCCTTGAGCCGCTGCAAAATTTGCAGTCCACGAAACTAAGCAGACCCAGAACACGGCCTGGGCCATTAGCGCCCAGCAGCACTTGGAAAGGCGTTGGCGCGGGCTCGAAGGGGGGTGCATACTAGGATTCTATACCCTGTCGCGAACCCGCGGAATGCTCCACAAAAGTAGAATCCTCCTGCTTCGACAAGAAGCAGGGGGATTCTTGCCCCAAGTTCGCCGAAACCTCAGAATTGGTAGCGTAAGGTTAGCTGGATCTGACGTCTTGAATTGATGACGGCTCGGGGACCCTTCGGTACGCCAAAGGTGGAGTTGTTAGGGCCGACGTATCCGTCTAAATTCCCGAAGATATGCCGGTTGAAGGCATTGGGGATGTCTGCCTTGAATACTAGCGAGTGAGTTTCGCTGAGCGCAGTGCGTTTGATAATCGAAAAATCTTCGCTGAAATAGTGTTGGCTGCGGATGTTGCCAAACGTAAACGGCAGATCTCCAAACTGATACCCGCGCTGAGCGATGAGGCTATCGACATTCTGATTGAAAAACGCCGCACAGTTGAAATAGTTATTGTTGGTCTTGCTGCTAAAGGTTCCATCACCGTTCAGCGAACAACCGCTCGGCAGGGATGGATCGAAGGACGACTTGTTAGGGCTATAGATTGGCACGCCCGGTACGCGACTGAACCTAAAGCTGCCGCCACTGAACGGAGGGGATGGCGCGTAGCTGTTAAATATAGTTGGCGAGCCGCTCTGGTACCGGTGCACCCCACCTATTTGCCAGCCACCGAGCACCTTGCTTCCCACGCCGTGGCTCAGGTACCTCTTTCCGGGACCGGCGGGAAGTTCGTAGAGATAGCTAATCACCACGGCATGTGGTACGTCCTGATAACTTACGGCCTTTGCGGTTTTCAAGTTAAACGGATTCTGAGTGCCAAACTGATTGGACGCGAATCCGGAAAATGTTGGAAAAGTGGTGTCGGCATCGGTCAGAGTCTTGGAGAAGGTATACGCCGCCAACAGGTTTAGCCCGTTGCGGAATCGCCGTTCGAGCTTGGCTTCCAGAGCGTTATACGTGGACTGGCCAACGTTTTCGACAATGTTGGAGCTGATATCCTGGTACTGCGGGAAAGGTCGCAGTAACTGCCCGATCGGCTCACCACACGACGACGCAAGAACGCCCGGACAGTAGAGCGGCCGAAACCAACTCGGCTCGGTGACGCCAAGGCTAGCCAAATCGGCTTGTCCTGCCGCGCTGCTCACCGGATCGTTCAGCTTTGTTCCCAAGGAGTAAAACTTGGGATTGATGCTGTTGGTCTGCAAAAGATTCGAGTGCAAGCGAGTTGCATGGGTTCCTACGTACCCCACGCTCAGGATAAGATCGGTAGCCAATTGGTGCTGGATCTCGAAACTCCAATTTTGCACCATGCCCGGACGCCCATAGCTTGGCGCCACATAGTTGGGAAACCCTCCATTCAGAAGCGCTGGGTCTTTGGCATTAGAAGGAGGAGTGAAGCCGGGAAAACCAGAGTCCAGTGACTGTGCCGGGAAAGAAGTAAAGCCGTTTGCCGATCTGAAATCCGGATTCACCGTGGTTCCGCTGGTAAGGGAGTCGCCAAAGTCAGAGTAGCTAAGCGCCGTATAATATATGCCGTATCCCCCACGAATTTCTCCGGAGCATAAGCAAAACCAAGGCGCGGGCTGAAGTCCTTGTAGTACGTTTTGGCGCCCGTGGCATTCGAGCCATAGATTAGCGCACCGGGCACGGCTGGCGAAATTGGAACACCGGGGAGTAGGTCCCCACTATTGGGAGCTGCCAGATCCAAAACGGACTGAGCACCAAGGGATTCGTGGCGCGGAGTATCCACCTCGTAGCGGAATCCGATATTAAAGGTCAGATCCCTCCGGAACTTGAAGTCGTCCTGTACATATCCTACGTAGTAGTTCGAAAGCCAACGGGGATTATGCGATGAGATTGTCAAACTCTCCTCGTCAGGAAGCCCGAGCAGGAAGCTGGCAAAGGGGTCGCCGGTCTGGGTGTCATTGGCCTTGAATGCGGTTTGCAGATTTAGAAAATTGAAGGTAGGAGAAGTATTAGCATTGCTGATCCTTGAGTATTGCGAGCGCCGCCATTCGAACCCCATACGTAAGGAATGACGGCCCTTGATCCAGGAGACACTGTCCGAAACCAGCAGGCTATTGGGAATCGCGGTGTCGAAACTTCCACCCCCAAAACCCGAATACCCGATTCCTAGGGGGCTTCCGCCGAAGCCGACCTGTGGGAAACCAGGGCCGCTAGCCCCGGTAATGCCTAGAGTCTTCTCCCAGTCTTGCCCGGTGACAGCTGTCCCTTTACTCCGGTCATTGAGGCGGTTTAAACCGACGTTGAAATGATTCAGCAGACTGGGGCTGAGAGTATCGTCCCAGCCAAAGCGGAGGTAATGGGAGAAACGCGACTTATAGAAGTTCCCGTCGAGCGGTGGCGGAAGGGCGGGTGTTCCATTTAACTGTTCCTGATCACGGCTGCTGTAGGAAAAGAAGAACTTATTCTTAGTTCCCAAGTTTTGGTCAATGCGGAACGTCATGGTGGTGTCCCTAATAGGCTTGTTCGAAAGAAAGATGAAATTGTTGATCAATCCGTTCTGAAGACCTGCGGTGTCGGGATGCACTTTTAGGTAAGAGAGCACTTTTTGTGCGACAGGACTGAGAGTGGTGATCTTGTTTCCTGGGAAGGCGATGCGGCCGCCGACAAAACCAGTGGGACAAGACGGAGTTGAGGGATCGAAGATCTGCCCTAGATGGACAGGAGTGTTGTCACACGGGTTGAGCACCGGGATTGGCAGCCCGCCAGGGACAGGATTTGGCGTGGTCAGCGCGGGGCCAAGCAGCGCAGAAAAGTCGCCGGTCCGTTCCACATCGGTCGGCAAAGTACTAGGGTTCTGGGCCGTGCTGGTGCCCTCGTTGTTCCGATACTGCTCCCAAGAGAAAAAGAAAAAACTCTTGTCATGGCCCTTATAAAGCTTGGGAATCCAGACCGGACCGCCCAAGCTCCCGCCAAAGTCATTTTGATGATCTCTCGGCTTCGGCGTGCCCTTCAGATCTTCCGTCCAGAGTTTGGCGTCCATCTTGTCGTTGCGTAAAATGTCGAAGGCAGTTCCGTGAAATGCGTTTGCCCCAGACTTGGTCGTAAAACTCTCCACGCCACCGGAGGTCCTGCCAAACTCGGCTGGAATCGTCGAGGTTGTAACTTTGAATTCGTTTATAGCCTCAACGGAAGGCGCATTTTCATCGAAGGTTGAGCCCAGCTCGGCGTGCACAATGCTCGCACCATCCAGGATCACTTCGGTGCTGAAGTTTTGCCCGCCAGCCAGCTTGGACTCAAAAATTCCGGATGAGGGAGAGTCGCTGTTGGTCCCCGGGCCCGCCGTTCCCGGTGTCAAAAAGACGAACGATTCCGTGGAGCGCAAGTGGCTCTGCCCCGTGGAATTGAGGGCCAACGGCAGCTCCTCGATCTGCCTCTTATCCACGACCGTGCCGATTTCGGACGACTCCGTCTGCAGGCCCGGCGCGTCAGCAACAACAGTCAGTGTTTCTTTCACATCGCCCGGCTGCAGCGAGAAATCGAGCGAGGCGGTTGTGTTGATCTGCACCACGACGCCGGTTTTATCCACGGTCTTGAAGCCCGGCGCCGAGACGCTCACACCGTAGACGCCGACTCGCAAGTCGTAAAGCCGGTAGCCTCCCGTGGGGCCGGTGGTCGCGGAATACTTGGCCCCGGTTTCACTGTCGGTTGCAGTGACGCTGGCATTGGTTACGACGCCGCCAGAGGAATCGAGAACGGTACCGGCGATGGTGCCGCGGTCGGATTGAGATAGGGCCGCGCCTGCGGTGACAAGCACGAAAATCGCTACTGCGATAAACCGTTGCAGAAAAGTTACAAAGCGCATTCTTTCGCCTCCTGCCCAGTCGAATCGAACTAACAAAAGCACCCCGGGGTGTTGGGGAATGTTTTAAGTGATCGGCCTGAGCGATGGCCGAACCTCGACGATGTAAGCAAGACTTTCGTTCAATGAACTCCCAAGCACCCCCACTGTTGCGGACATTTGGCACCAGCAAAGATACTGTTGTCAAGGATAAAATATTTGAATAGAGTTCAGACAATCGTTTGTCTTAGTGCTTTTCGCGAGGAAACAAAGCGGCTCCGCGCAGATTCGCCTGTTCGTTGTTTGGCAGTGCCGCCGGACCGCGGAGCTTGCTAGGCCGTAATCCGTTGTTCAGGCTATGCTTATGCAGCCCGTAAGGGACAAATCACACGATCCTGCTGGCAAGGGCAGCGAATCAACCGTGGCTCCGCGGAAGAAAAACCAATCGTCTGTGGATAAACCCGTCAGCCTGAAGATTCTCGCGGACTACCTTGGCCTGTGCCCCGCCACGGTTTCGGTGGTGCTCAACAATGTTCCGGGGCGCTCGATCCCCGCGGAGACGCGCGAGCGTGTGCGCGCGGCTGCCCGGAAATTCAACTACCAGCCAAGCTTGCTCGCGCGCTCGCTCCGTAAACAGCGCACCTTCACCGTCGGCGTGCTCGTCCCTGAACTGAGCGACGGATATCACACGCTGGTGATGAGCGGCATTGGCGATCACTTGATGCGCGAAGGTTACTTCTATTTCAGCGCCCAGCACCGCCACAAGGCAGACATGATCGAGGAATACCCGCGCTTGCTGGTGGGGCGCGGCGCTGAAGGCATCGTGGCCATTGATACGGCGCTCCACCACGAATTGCCGATTCCCGTCGTCGCCGTTGCGGGGCACCGGAAGATCACCGGAGTTACCAACGTGGTTCTCGACCACAGGCGGGCGGCTGAACTATCCTTAGGGCACCTGCACCAGCTGGGTCATCGGCAAATCGCATTCATGCGCGGACAATCGTTCAGTTCGGACTCCGACGATCGATGGCGCAGTCTGGTCGCGGTGGCGAAGGAGCTGGGGATCGAGATTCGTCCGGAGCTGACGATCCAGTTGGAGCGAGACCTGACCTCGCCGGAGCTGGGCTACCCCGTCGTTCAGGAATTGCTGCAACATCGCCGGGCTTTTACCGCCATCGTTTCCTTCAACGATATCGCAGCAATTGGCGCGATTCGGGCGCTGCGAGATGCGAATCTTCGCGTGCCCGAGGATGTCTCCGTGATCGGCTTCGATGATATTCAGGTCGCGGCGTACAACAATCCCCGCCTCACCACCATCCGGCAACCTCTTCACGACATGGGAGAAACCGCCGCGCGCATCCTTCTGCAACGTATCCAGGGATTCAAAGACTATCCCGTGGAATTCGCCGTGCCTCCGGAATTGATCATTCGCGAAACCACGGCTTCGCCAAACCCAAAGGCGCTCCGCCGGCGCGTTCGCCCTTGAATCAGGTTCGGCTGAAGCGTCTGGTGGGGCGACGCCTCTAGACCACGAAAAAAGTTCTCAGGAACAAAGGCACCTTGACAAGCCCTGTGCCGGTGCGTAAAAGAAGAGCGAATGAAACCGGTTTCCAATTCCGATGGCCTCTGGTCGATTCAAGCATTAGGCCGTCTCGCCGGTGTGTGCACAACGGGGACTGAAGGTGCAAACAGCGCCAAGGGAGCTGCGGTATGACTAAGTCTAATTATTCGCGCCGTGAATTTTTGCAGAGGAGTGCAGGAATAGCCGGCGCTTCGATTGTCGGCGGCTCCGTCCTGCTTGAGGCTGATCCGTTGGTGGCTTTGCCACGATTGACTGGCGCCAGCGACAGAGTTCGCTTTGGAATTGTAGGAGTCGGCATGGAGGGCACCGGACTGCTGACGACTGCCATTCAGCTTCCCGGCGTAGAGTGCACAGCCGCTTGCGATCTTTACGATGGCCGCCACGAATTGGCGCGTGAAATCGTCGGAAAACCCATAAAGACGACGCGACGGTATAAAGAGTTGCTCGACGACAAAGAAATAGACGCCATCATCATTGCTGTTCCGGACCACTGGCACAAACAGGTCGTTGTGGATGCCGTGGGCGCAGGCAAAGATGTGTACTGCGAAAAACCTATGTCGCACAGCGCTGCGGACGGCGTGGCGATGGTCGCAGCCGCAAAGAAAACGGATCGCATCGTGCAGGCCGGCGCGCAGCGGACCAGTTCTGTCTTGTGCGCTAAAGCCAAAGAGCTCTATGCAAGCGGGGCGATCGGTGAATTGAGCCTCGTCGAAGGAAGCTTGGGCCGCAATGATCCGACCGGGGCTTGGGAATATCCACCTCCCGCAGATTTGTCTCCCGAGAACTTGGATTGGGATACGTGGCTGGGTACCGCGCCAAGGAAACCGTTTGACCCATATCTATATCAATGAAGCTCCCAAACGAGCGTCGGCTTTTGGCGGCATTTATCGCTGGAAAGATGGGCGCAATACGCCCGATGTGCATCCGGTCCTGTTTGAATATGCAAACGTCCCAGTGTACATGCGCTTGACGCTGGGGACGGAAACTGCGGAAGTCACCCGGTTGATGGGTTCCAAGGGCATTCTTGAACTTACAGAGTTTGGCCTCAGCCACATCCCTCAACCAGGTACTGACCTGGCGCCGAGCTATTACTGTTACGGACTTCCGAGCCGTCTAAGAAACGCGTATTTCAAGCAGTGGCACGAGGAGCATGATCCTAAACCTGGGCAAGAGCCTGCCCCGGAATCCGTAACCTTTAAGGGAAATGACTATGATGATCTGCGGCCGCACCTTTGGAATTTCTTCCAGGCTGTGAGGTCGCGGAAACCTGTCGTGCAGGACGTTGTCTTCGGCCACCACGCAGCGCTCGGCTGTCACATGGCAAACGAGTCTTACTACCGGAAGAGCCCGGTGTATTGGGATTCCGTTTCGCAGACGATTAAGTCTTAAGGCGCTGCCAGGAAGGTTCGGTTGCGCAGTGGATTGCCAGGTCTATGAATCGGTGAGCTGTTGTTTCGCTCTATAGAAGGGATCCAGAATTCTATGAAACTTCAGAAAATCGCATTCGCGTTAACGGTGGCGCTCTCGTTGTTGTCGGCTAAGGCGTATTCTCAGACGGGAGAACCCCAAAAAAACTCCTCCTCCCCCTCAACCCCGTCCGTCGAAGCTTTCTTGGGGCGGTGGGATTTGACGTTGAAGGCACCCGATCGGGAATATCCCTCGTGGTTGGAACTTCGTCAGGACGGTGCACAATTGAAGGCTGAGATGGTGGGCCGTTGGGGAAACGCACGGCCACTTCCCAAAGTTGCGCTGTCAAATGGCCGCCTCACTTTCGTTTCTCCCAAAGAGGAGGAAGGGCGGCCCGACGATATGGTTTTCGAAGGAACGCTCGTTGGGCAGACGCTGTCGGGAACTACGACCGGACCAAATGGAACCACCTGGCAATGGACCGGCCAGAGAGCGCCGACACTGAAGGGGAAAAGCGTCGCGAAATGGGGGAAGCCAACTCAATTGTTCAACGGAAAAGATTTGACCGGGTGGAGGATGGAAGGACCAGGTACCGCCGTGTGGAGAGTCGAAAACGGTAATTTGGTAAGTCCCGGAAACGGTCCTGAACTAATCAATGATTCCAAGTTCGAAGATTTCAAGTTGCACGTTGAATTCAACTGCGCCGCGAATTCCAACAGTGGCGTCTATTTGCGGGGCCGGTACGAAGTTCAGATCGAAACCGACTCCATCGAGGAACCTCCCAGCCACCACATTGGCGGCGTATACGGTTTCTTGGCTGCTTCGCCGGAACTTCCCCGCAAACCGGGAGAATGGCAAAGTTTCGATATCACATTGATCGGGCGATGGATCACTGTCGTCCAAAACGGCCAGAACATTATCGATAACAAGGAAATTCCAGGTATCACGGGCGGCGCTCTCGATAGCCACGAAGAGCTGCCGGGTCCCATCTATCTTCAGGGCAGTGAAAAAGGACGCGTAACCTATCGCAGCATCGTCATCACCCCGGCAGAGAAGTAGCAAGAATCAGCACCGGCCGAAACGACCAATGACTCACTTCTTGCGCGATATTCTCCGCCAGCCGAACGAGTTGCAGCGGACGATCGACTTTCTATTGGGAGCAGGCCGATCCACTTTGGATGGTGCGACAGCTGCAATCCGCCGCGCTCGGCACGTCTACTTGACCGGAATCGGCAGCAGTTGGCACGCGGCGCTATGTGCCGGGACTTTGTTCAACCTCGGCGCCAACCCGGTGTACTTATATGACGCGGCTGAGTTGCTGGAGTTTGCGGCATTTCCAACCGATACAGTGGTCATCGTGATTTCGCGCAGTGGGCGCAGCGTGGAAATCGTCAAGCTTCTTGCGAAGGTGCGCGAGCGCGGAGCGACTGTTATCGCCATCACCAACTCCGCGGAGGGGCCTCTTGCGCGAGGCGCGCAGCTTCCCATCGCCATTCCAGTCGGCCTGGACCACGCGATTTCCGTCAACACGTATTCTACATTGGCTGCAACTGCTGGAATTCTGGCGAGCGCCGCTGTCGGAACCTGGAGTGCAAGTCTCGCTGCCACGCTATCAGCTTCATTCGCAAAGACCGAGGCCGCAATTTCGTGTTGGCAAGAGCAGGTTGCGGACACCACCTGGTTTGCGCCGAAGGCCATTACGTATTTTTTGGCGCGCGGATGCAGCAGTGGCAGTTGCCAGGAAGCACGGCTTCTTTGGGAAGAAGGCGTGAAATCGCCTGCGACGGCAATGAATACGGGCAGCTTTCGCCACGGTCCGCAGGAAATGATCGTGGCGGGCACGCGATTCGGAATATGGATCGACGGGGAGCGAATGCGCGGGCAAGACCTGGCGGTCGCTCGCGATCTGCGGAAACTGGGCGCCGCTGTGATGCTGATCGGCCAGAATGTTCCGGAAGATGCGGGTGACCTTGTATTTCAGTTACCGAGCGTGCCGCCCGGCTGGCAATTTTTGATCGACATTATTCCCGCGCAGCTCGCAGCAGAAAAGCTGGCGCGGCTTTCTGGAGTGGATAGCGACACGTTCCGTTACTGTTCCTTTATTGTGGAAGACGAGTACGGTTTGTTGCCGGAAGAAAACGGTTCGCCAAATGAGAAGAAGTAGCATGGCTTCACCGAATAACAGCGAACACGGAAAAATCAGACTTAACGGGAGAAATTGTGGTTGGCGCCGTTGACATCGGGGGAACAAAGATCGCTGTCGGGATAGTCGACGACAACGGGAAGGTGCTCTCGAGGCTGGAGTCTCCGACCGAGGCCCTGAGTGGGTATGCAAACGGACTGGCGCGAATGATTGACATGCTGCGCCGGACCTCTCAGGATGGCGGCGCGGAAATCTCCGGCATTGGAATAGGCTCTACCGGAGTGGTGTATCCGGGCAGCGGCGCATTTGGGGATGTTGATTTGTTGCCGGGATGGCAGGGAAATAATCCTGTGCAAGACCTTGCGCGCGAATTCAAGGTGACAGTCGCGCTCGAAAACGATGCCGACGCTTCCGCGTTGGGCGAAGCGGGCTGGGGCGCGGGAAAACTGAAATCGCGATTGATTTACGTCACGGTGGGCACAGGTATCGGTGGCGGAATTATTTTGGACAGACAACTCTATCGCGGGGTGGATATGGCACATCCCGAAATCAGCCACCATGTGATCGATCCGTCGGGACCGGATTGTTCGTGCGGTTATCGCGGTTGCTGGGAATCGCTGGCGACCGGGCCGGCGATGGCCGCATGGTTCAACGCGAATGCGGCGGGAGAGCGACGCTCTCCCCAAGATTTAAGCGCCGCACAAATCTGCCAATTGGCGAAAAGTGGAGATGAGCTGGCTCGGCGGGCGGTTGAGCGGGAAGCTTACTACCTGGGTCTCGGTCTGGCCAATTTGATCAATCTTTTTGTGCCAGACGTGATCGTCCTCGGGGGCAGTGTGATGAAGAGTGCGGCCCTTTTTCTTGAGGGCATCCGCAAAGTAATTAGCCAGGGTTGTCGATTCGTTCCGCATGAAAAGACGGAATTGGCGCTGGCTTCGCTGGGAGAGGACGCCAATCTCATAGGTGCAGCGCGGGTGTGGCACCATCGGTTCAGGCAGGGCGCCGGCCGTGCTTCTTGATATACGGCAGCGAGCGGCAGGCATTTGCGAAACATATTCAGTCAATCCCTGGCGTCGCGGGACACGCCGCAATCCGTTGGGAAGGCATCAAAAAGTTGGACCGCCCTCGACGAAACGGTGAGGAGAAAACTAGTTCATGGCGAGAAGCCGGTATACGGTCACCCTGGTCTTCCTCACTTTCTTCGTGATCTCCTTGTTGACTAACATTCTTGGTCCCATTGTCCCAGACATCATCAGCAGCTTTCACGTGAGTCTGACTGCCGCGGGATTTCTGGCTTTCGCTTTCTTCATCGCTTATGGAGTGATGTCCATCCCCGCCGGTTTTTTGGTGGAACGATTCACCGAAAAACCCGTGATGGTGCTCGCGTTTCTGGCTGGGACTCTGGGATCACTGAGTTTCGCTCTATTCCCCGGATATCGCGTAGCCATCATTTCCTACTTCACTATCGGCGCTGGGATGGCGGTTCTCCAGGTGGCTATCAATCCGTTACTGCGGGTCGCAGGTGGGGAGGAACATTACGCCTTCAATTCGACTTTGGCCCAATTGGTTTTCGGCAGCGCCTCATTTGTTAGCCCGCGCATTTATTCCTACCTTGTGCTGAACTTGAAGGATCCTTCGCCAAATCAAAATACCGTTTTGCGCGTCCTGCAACGGCTGACTCCAGTGGAGTTGCCTTGGGCCTCGATCTACTGGATTTTCGCCGTTTCCGCGCTGGGGATGGTGGCCGTTTTGTTCCTTTCCCGGTTTCCAAAAGTTCAGCACACCGCCGACGAGCGAGTGGGCTCGTTGGAAATGTATCGCGCCTTGGCGCGCCAACGGGTAGTGTGGCTTTACTTTGCAGCCATGTTTGCTTACGTCGGCTGCGAACAAGGGACCGCCGATTGGATGTCGAGTTTTCTACGCCAGTATCACGGTTTGGATCCCCATGCTGCGGGTGCGGCGGCGGTTTCCTGGTTCTGGGGTTTGCTGACGGCTGGTTGTCTGGGCGGGATGTTATTGCTGAAGATTTTCGACAGCCGCAAGGTGCTCATCGGTGCATGCGTTGGAGCGATGTTCTGCTTGTCTGCAGCCTTGTTTGGGTCCGCAAAAGTTTCCGTGATTGCTTTTCCCGCGGTCGGTCTGTTTGCTTCCGTGATGTGGCCTATCGTGGTGTCGCTTGCGCTCAATTCCGTCGCGGAGTTCCACGGTTCTTTCTCGGGCATTTTAGGTACCGGGATCATAGGTGGAGCGGTGGTGCCTGTGATCATTGGGCGCATCGGTGACTATGCAGGACTCCGGAGCGGCCTGGCATTTCTCTATGTCACGTTTGGGTTTCTCCTCAGCGTCGGCTTCTGGGCACGACCGATGATCAACAATGCCACCATTCGTTCCAAGAAAGGGGTTGCCGAGATTAATGGTTGATGGGGGCTACTTCCTTTTGATGAACTCGGAGGCCAAGCGTTTTGACTTGACGTAGGATCTTTGTAGGACGAACCCTGTACCCAATCAGATTGAACGTTTTCGAAAAAAAGACGCGGGCGCTCTCAGCTCGCCAAGGCCTGCTCGATCTCCTCGAGCGTCTGGCCCTTTGTTTCCGGAAGGCGCCAGCGAATGAACAGAAAGCCAGCCAAGCAAATGCCGGCATAGATCCAGAAGGTTCCCGCAGGCCCAACGCCCCGGTTCAGCAATGGAAACGTATAGGTAAGAATGAAGCTGGCGATCCACAGTGAGGTGACCGCCAGGGACATGGCTGTGCCACGAATCCGATTGGGGAAAACTTCTGAAATGACTACCCAAGTAACGGGGGCGAGCGACATGGCATAACAGGCGATGGCCACAACAACGAGCAGCAGCATGTGTATTCCCCGGCTGTGTCTATAAAAACCAAATCCCAGCAAACAGTAGATCAAGGCCAAAGCAGCCGATCCGAAAAGCATTAATTTGCGGCGCCCCGCTTTGTCCACCAAAGCGATGGCCACGAAGGTGAACACCAGATTAACTGCTCCGGTGATTACGATATTGAGCAGAATGTCAGAGACATGATAGCCCGCGGCGGAAAACACCTCCTCTGCATAGCTGAAGATCACGTTTATACCGCACCATTGCTGAAACACTGCCAACGAAACGCCGAGGAAGAGAACACCGACGAGTCTGGGATCCAGCAGGGCGAAGAAGTTGACCTTTTCGCTGACTGCAAGACTCGATCGAATCTCCGCTAGGGCCTGTTTCGCATAGGCCTCGCCGTTGAGCCGTCGAAGGACGCGCTCTGCTTTGTCGTGGCGGCCATTCCGGGCAAGCCAGCGCGGGCTTTCCGGCACTGCCAGCATTCCGAGAAAAAATAACAAAGAAGGTATCGCGGTAACGCCAAACATCCAACGCCACCCCATCTGGCCATTCCATGAGTTCAGGATCTCCATCGCGGAAGCATCCCTGGGCACAGGCTGCGCGATCAGCCAATTCACGAACTGTGCCAACAGAATTCCAATGACGATAGTGAGCTGGTTCAGCGAAACCAGCTTGCCTCGCACCGCGGCAGGGGAAATCTCCGCGATGTACAGGGGTGAGAGATTAGAAGCAAGACCGATGGCCGTCCCGCCCGCGATTCGCCACATCACAAAATTGTGAAACACGTGGGCCAGCGCAGTGCCGACCGAAGAGACCCCGAAGAGCAGCGCCGCTAAGATCAGTAGAAGCTTCCGGCCATAACGGTCGCTAAGACTCCCTGAGATTACCGCTCCCAGCAGGCAACCGATCAGAGCGCAACTCATTGCCCATCCTTGTTCGGACGCATGCCTTAGTTGGAAGAATTTCTCGTAAAATGGCTTGGCCCCGCCAATCACCACCCAGTCGTAGCCAAACAGCAATCCCCCTAGTGCCGCGACCATGGAGATTGCATAGAGATAGGTGTTTTGACCGATTGAAACCGCGCGGGTTTCGGGTCCCACTGCCACCACCATCCCTTTTCCGGCAGGTGGGAGTTCCGCTCGGCCAGTCATGACTTCAACCTCGCGGCCTGAACAGGCTCTATGCGTTCCAACTCGGCTTGAGCCCATAAGTGATTCACATCCAGGGCCAACGCTTCGCGGAAGTCAGCTGCCGACTCTTCGATTCGCCGGAGCCCAAGCTTCGCAAGCCCTCTCAGGAACAAACACTCGGTCCGGTTTCGCTTCTGCAGGTCATCATCGAAGAGCAAAAAGTTTGGCAGGGACGTTGCAAAATAATCTATTCTGACTTCCGCATCGAGTTGACGCAACGCGAAATCCAGGAGTTCCTCCAGCACCGAGACCGCTTCCGATTCTCGGTCAAGGCTCCTGAGCGCAAGAGCCCTATAGTAAGCCATGTCTTTGAATCCCGTCTGAGCCTCGCTGGCTTTTTTCCACCGCTGCTGCGCTTCTTCGGCGTGCCCCAAATTATCAAAAGCTAAACCAGTGAAGTAATCTAGGTGTGTTTCCAGAGTAAGCAGATGCTTTCCTTCTCCGAGATTTTTGGGATACACGCGCGCCGTCTGAAAATGAGCCAGGGCCTCGCTTGTTTCCCTGGTTTCAAGCAATTTGCGGCCGATCAGGAGATGCGCCGCGACGTATTGGCCGGACACCAGACCTTCCCCGCCCTCCCATGGGTGGAATCGCCGGGAACCAAGGATTTCCAGAGCTTGCCGGCTTCTGCGTGTTTGGTTGCATAGGGTGATGAATTCGACCACCAAGTCATCGCGTCGGTCGACTAAATCGCGATGCCTTTCGAGCTTCGAGAGACGCTCGGCGGGCGGAGTTCCCATCCGTTTCTGCAACTGGTCTAGTTCATACAGCAAACGAGCATCGGAGGGCTCCGCTTGAAATGCTTTCTCATAGCATTCGAGGGCCCGCCCAGGGTTGTTGCGAACGTTGAACCACGCGATCCCCAGATTTCGCCACGGAATGGAGAACCGGGGATCAGTCTCGGTTGAACACTCCCACAACCGAATCGCCTCTTCTCGTTGCCGTTTGTCATACAACAGATTGCCAAGATAATACGAAGCTTTGCCGTCAGAAGGGTTTGTCTGGACAACGCTTCGGAGAACGAGCATCTCCTCGATACGAGCCGGGAAGCAGTAATCGGGAGAGGCGCAGGCAGCCTGCTTGTAATACTCCTGAGCTTTGTGTGGTTCTCCACTCTTTTCGCAGAAATACCCGAGCGAATAGAGAACCATCGGATAAGCCTCTTGATCGGAAAGCGCGGCCCTGTGGCGCCCGAGAAGGTTAATCGCCTCGCGCCACAGCCCTGCGTCCGCGTAGTCGAATGCGATATCCAGGCAGACGTGAGTTTCCAGAAGCAAGGAGCGGGAGAGACGGCCGAATGAATCAGAGGAGTCGAGTCCGCTCGTGAGCGTAAGGAGTTCGTTTTCCGACCAGAGATCCAGAGGATCCAAGGCAATTGTGTCTCGCACCAGATCGAGCGCCTCTTTGTTTCTGCCCATCTGGCGCAGGATGGCTGACTTCAGATTCCGAGCCTTTAAATGAGATCGATTGACGGAAATCGAGTTGTTCAAGTGCTCCAGCGCCCGCTCGAAATCGCCGCGCTGGCAATCAATGGTGGCTAGTGCATAGCGGCCGGCAGATTGCCACTCCTGATTCCAGACGGATTTGTAGAAAGCGGCATAGGCGGCCTCCGTCTGTTCCTGGTATTTCAGCGCGAGCCCGAGATTATAAAAGGGCTCACCATCCCGAGGATTCGGATTGCGATCGGTCAGCCGCAGGATGGCACGCCGGAAGTAGGCTTCGGCATCCTGAAGTCTGCCGCGGCGCAGGCATAACAAACCCATGGCATTGTTACAGCGCACGTCGTAGGCATCACGGCGGAGACCTTCCTCCCAATACGCTTCAGGGAAACGCGTCGCATGGCGATACTGTTCTAGGTGGAGCCCGGTCAGGTAGAGCTCCTCGATGGTCGCGATTTCTCTGGGGGCCGCAGGTTCAGTGGCGGGCTCGGGCAAAGGAGCGGTCCGCCTTTCCTCGGGCCGATATCGAATGATTTCCCGCCCCTCGGAGGAAAGCACTCGGAGGAGCACGGCTGGTGGGGCGCAGTCCGTCGACAGCTCGACGCTTTCGATGAAGGGCTGACTCGGCTGAAAATCCCTAGTTTTCTCTAAAACGACCTTTTCTCCTGCGCTTACGATCACGCGAAGCTGCGTAAGGGCTTCGGTAGTCAACACGCCAACTTTCAATTTCCGTCCCTGCATTTCAAGGTTGACGGCGGCCAGCCGATTGGCGTTCTTAACTGGTCCGATTTCTTGAATGGGGTACCAATATTGCCTGAAGGTGCGTGTCTCATACGGGTGAAGCCATGAAAAATCCGGTTGGTTGTCCGTGAAAACACCGGCCATCAACTCCACGTAGGGTCCATCGGAATCGGTAAGCTCGCGGTCCCACATGTACCCGAACTCCGCGTTTCCCCACGTCCACAACTTCTTGCCGGGTGATATATGCCGGTCCGCTACGTGCACCAGGCCGGCGCGTCGTCGATGATCATAGCCACCGAAAAAGTCATATTTCGAGTCGAGTATCATGTACGAAGTCGGTACCGGAATGTTTTTGTACCAGGTGATGTCCACTCCCGGTGTGTAATCCACGCCGTAATAAAAGTTTCGCGCTATGGGAAAGGAAGACACCGCACGCTTGGCATGGTCTGCGACGTAGGCGACATCGGGAGGGAAGAAGGCCTGATATTGTTCGTGCACTTGCACGGCGACATTAGCCCACCACAGAAATGTCTGGACGAATGGAGTGCGGTTATACAGCTGAGCTTTGGCCTCTATGATGCTTTTCCCCGGAGGCAGCGTGATCCCGACCATACCTTTCATCCGGTTCATCGGTTCATGTTCGCTGAGCCAGATCGTGCAGCTCCCGTCTTCGTGCTCTTCAATCTGGTGATCCACAGGCATAAATGTGGAAGGTCGGTGGTGCTGCGGCCAGTTGAACTCCACCCCGCCGGAAATCCAAGGCCCCAGCAGGCCGACGAGCGCTGGCTTGATGACGTTTTGCCGGTAAAAGAAATCGTAGTTATTGGTCTTGTCCTGCCCGATGTGAATCCGTCCGCCGATCTCCGGCAAGATCATGATGCGGATGAACTCATTCTCTAGAAAAATCGCCCGATACGGTTTGTCGAACTTCGTGTCTGATATATGGTCGGTAAAAGGGTTCGGGTACACTTTTCCGCTGCTGCCCTGGTAAACGCGCTTGTCCAGAAACATGGGATTGCGATCCGGAGCGGGGGCGGGGTATGTTGGGATCGTTACGGTTTCTTCCCAGGCCCGCACCCGTTCAGTTGGGGAAGGATCTTTCACTCTGCAATCTCCTGTGCTTGTTGAACCAAAACCCTGGACTGTGATGCTGCGCCTGAGCTCCAGGACTTGGAGGCTGCTCCGCGGAGACCAGTTAAGAGAGCAAATGTCTTGACCTGACTGGGCATTCTTGTAATTCTCCGAGTAGAAGTACCTGTTGCCTTATCATTCCCTCTGCGCCTCCGTCGCCAGCACAAGGAGCTCTCGCTCGAACTTTCGGAACTGAGCAACATCGCGCACGTAATCGGTGAATGCAGGTATCACCGTTCGGGCCAGTGCGTCGGTGCGTTCTGGCGCGCGTCGAGCAGATTCCATTAGCAGTTCATAATCCTCGATGCCCTCTCGCATCACTTCAAGGCGCACCGATACGAACACCCCGTCGTGCTCCGCGTCAGGGTACACGATAGCGTCATCACCCGCGGGAAGAACGAAACCTCCGCCCCAATCAGGTTGAACGTTCTCGAACGGCCGATCCGTCCAGAAATTCCCACCCCAGTGCAAGTAACCGGTAAGGCCATACCTATAGTTGAGCCAAGGCAGCAGGCGAACTTTGAGCGTTGGGAAGTCGATGAACCGATTGAGGTATTTGCCGCGCGGATCCAGGCAAATGTAGTACCAACTTTGGCCTCCACGCGCTTTATGCGCTGCAATGGCATCCAACCCTTCATCGAATGTGCCGAGTTTAGGCACCCAGATCGTGGTTTCCTCTTGAAAGGAAATATCTTCGCGAAGGCTTATGGCGTCCAGCGTTGGCACTCCCGGCAGTTCCTCACTGACGATGTGGACAAAGCGCCTGTATGTGGGCATCTCCGCTCCATGCGGCTCGTCGTGAACGTGCTGAACATAGCGGCTGAGCCAGCGTTTCTCCTTCAAGTGAATGCGAAGTTGCCGCAAAAACTCCCGGAGATTCTGCTCCGCACGCGGATCGTCCGCGGGCAGCTCCTTCCTCACAATCTGACCGTTTTCGACCAGGTCTGTCGGGATCACATACGGTGAGTCATATCCTCCGCCGAGGCGACCGCTCAAGTGGCCACCCTCAATCATGCGTGCCATGCCGACCTTGTCGAATATCTCAATCCATCGGTCGACTAAGCCGAAATCGTATTGGACGGCGCCGTCCGCCAGTTGCGCTTTGGCCAGCTTCCGCACGGGAACAAACACAACGTTCTGTTTGTATTCCGCCATCGTCCGTCCTATGTTCTCCAATACTCTCCAGTAGCGATCCGGGTCGGACTTCAATTGGGGATAGTGCTTCTCCATCAGTTCGTGTTCGAACCAGAGCCAATTCGTCACCCAGAGCTTCTGTTCTTTCGGCACGGTTGCAGCGAAGACTTCTACCTGAAAGGGCAGCTTTAGCTTCTGCTTCCCGGCGTCGATCTCGACCGCGGCCCTGTAAATCCCAGGCCGCGCGTCCGTCGGC
>WNGP01009079.1_pt1 | contig 19670 bp, 16 predicted proteins | sample 5407671 | NCBI WGS metagenome assembly WNGP01 (sample SAMN13153381, study PRJNA577476) | soil metagenome | isolation source: 40 cm soil or saprolite under Garry oak tree replicate 2 | place: USA:California | collected 2016-06-15 | reverse complement strand
TGTTTGAGGACGCTGACACCGAATTGTTTTTTCTTTTGAAGCAGCGGAAGCATTTTCGCGTGCTGGTCCACGCACACTAAAATCAGCATGGGATCGAGCGAAACCGAAGTAAACGAATTGGCGGTCATGCCGTGGATCTTGCCGGGCTCGCGCTCGACGGTAACCACGGTGACACCGGTGCAAAAATGGCCGAGCGCTTTGCGGAATTCGGAGGACGAGAGTGGCGGGGTTGGCATCTTGGAAGTTTTTGAAGATACCATACTGGGTGCGGGAAAAGCGAAGCGGCGGATTCGAATCGAATGTGCCGTGGCGGCGATTCGAATGACCGGCGCAATGCGAAACGGAGCGAACCATCATGGCGCGAAAGATCGCGATTCTGGGCGGAACGGGAGCCGAAGGCTCCGGGCTTGCGTTTCGAATGGCGAAGGCTGGGGAACACGTCCTGATCGGATCGCGCGAGGCGGCTCGCGCGCAAGAAACCGCAAGACTGCTACGCGAGCGTATTGGCGGCGCCGCGCAGGTCGAAGGCCTGGACAATCCTTCTGCCGCGGCTGCGTGCCATGTCGCGGTGTTGACTGTTCCCTTCTCCGGCGTGGTGGCGCTGCTCAAGCAACTGAAGAGTGTTTGGAAACCGGGCACGATGGTGATCGATACCACAGTGCCACTGGCCGCGACGATCGGCGGAGCAACAACGCGCCTGCTCGGCGTCTGGCAAGGCTCGGCGGCCGAACAGACCAGGGAACTGCTGCCTGCAAGCGTGAGCCTGGCAGCCGCGTTGCAGAATCTCGGAGCGGAATTGCTTGCCGGAGATGCACCAGTGGATTGCGACGTTTTGGTATGCAGCGACGATGAGAAAGCGAAGCAGGTGACATTCGAATTGGTCAGCAAGATTCCGGGAGCGCGGCCATTGAATGGAGGAAAATTGGAGAATGCGCGCATTGTGGAGTCGTTGACAGCGTTGTTGATTGGATTGAATATGCGCTACAAAGTTCACGGGGCAGGAATTCGGTTTACCGGACTTCCCTTGAAGTGACACTTCTTCACTGGCGGGCGTTGTGCGACGAGACTGTGCGGTGTACAGTACCGGCGGATTCGAAAATGAAACGAGGGTTCGAATTGATGCTCTCGGTCGGAACTGATTCTACGGCGAAACGCTTCTTCCTCTGTCTGGCAGCGCTTTTTTCAATAGCCCCTCTCGCAGTAGCTGGGCAGAACAATTCAATAAACTCCACAACAAAGTCGGGATCGTGGTCCGGAATCCTGGTGTTCAGCAGCTGCAACGCAGACGAAGCGTTTGCCGAATCTCCCGAGTGCACCAAGAACGTGCCGGGCGCGAAGCTGGCGCTGTATGACGATACGAACAGGGTGATGTACGGCCTTGAGCCACAGGAAAAGGTAGCCGCTCACTTGGGAGACGCGGTGACCGTCCGGGGGACACTCGATGACAGTACAATTCGGATGGCTTCCATCGAGTCGATGTCGATTGGACTCGCCGTCGGTCAAAAGGCTCCTGCTTTTTCAGTTCACGACCAGTCTGGCCGGGTGCAAACTCTCGATACCTTGAAAGGAACGAACGGCACCGTTCTTCTCTTTTTCCGTTCCGCGGACTGGTGACCGTTCTGCAAAGGGCAGCTGGTCCAGCTGCAAAGCGCCATCCCGCGATTCGAAAAGCAAGGGGTCAAGCTGGCGGCCATCAGCTATGACACGGAAGAAATCCTGAAATATTTTGCCGACCGGCACAAGATCGCATATCCGATGCTCGCGGACCCTGACTCGAAGACCATCCAGGCTTATGGAGTCCTCAATCAGGAAGCTACCGGGATGCAGAAGGGCTTTGCTCGCCCCGGATATTTTTTTATTGATCCCAACGGCATCATTCGAGAAAAGTTCTTCGAAGCAAAATACCGGGAACGGCTTACCGGAAATAGCATTATTTCCAAGCTTTTCCCGGAATTGGGCCAAGAAGTAACGGAAACGGTCGAAGCTCCGCATCTTCAACTGGCACTCGAACAATCCGATCCCATCGGCGTACCCGGTACTCGCGTCACCCTCGCTGCCGAAGTGCGGTTGCCCCCCGATGTGCATGTGTATGCGCCCGGCACTCAGGGTTATAAGCCCATTCAGCTCCTGATTGAACCTGTCGCGCAGTTGGAGTTCAAACCGGCGGTTTACCCAGCGTCTAGAATTCTCTATTTGCCCGCGATCAAGGAGAAGGTACCCGTTCTCGAAGGGACGTTCCGCATCAGCCAGGATGTGAAGGTGAACTCCGGGTCAGAGTTCTGGGGCTCGCTGGGGAAAGACGGGAAACTCTTCACGATTACGGGAAAGCTTGAGTATCAGGCTTGCGACAAAACCATCTGCTACCTGCCAACGTCCGTCCCGGCGAAATGGGAACTGCACGTGTTTCCACTGGATCGGACTCGAGCCCCCGTGAACATTCGACACAAATAGGGAGGCGGTTCAAACCACACGTCCAACTGCCAGGAAGCCCTCCAACCCCGCTGATCTGGCCGGCAGCAAGTCCGTTGTGTCGAGGACAGGGGAAGCGTACGATGCGCGGGACAGAGGTCCAATCGCAAATTTCGGACTATTGGCGAGACGGACGGGACGTGCATGGCTTGCAGCGTCGCTCGGAAGGAGACCGATGAGTTCACGACCGGAAATTGACCGCCGTACCTTCATGAAAGTTGGCAGCGGAGTGCTGGCGGCGGGCCTCGCGCCCTCGCTTGGGGCTGAAGCTAACCCGCTGGCGACTGGAGCTAGCCGGCCGGTGGGTGAAGCTAGGGCGCTCAGCGGAACGCCGTATGCTGTCAAGTGGTACCCATTCACAGGTCATCCTGACTCGGACACCTGTTGGTCGCTTTCCGTCGGGCCCGACGGACGGATCTATGCGGCTGCTTGCGCGGAGAGCTTGCCCGGGGGCGTAGTCAAGCCTGCCCGCTACAACGAACAGCGCGACGACCTCGACTACCTCTTCGACCTTGCGGAAAAGGTGGACGATCCAGGCGATTCAGGCCGTGCTTCGCAGTGCAAGATCCATTATAGCTTCGCGCCCTCGATGCACGATGGCGTGCTGTACATGGCGACACATCTTTCAGGCCCGCCCATCGATCTGCCCGTTTATTCGCCGTGGTACTCCTGGCACGACACGAAGCGTTGCTTTCGCGGCTCCGCGCTGCTCGCTTTCGACACCCGCACCGACCGCGTTCTCTGGTGGGACACGATCATCCCGAAGGAGGGCTGCCGCTGCCTACTGCACGATGAAGAGCGCGGCTTGCTCTACGCCATGAGTTACCCGCGCGATCATTTCATCATCTATGATCTCCGCACCCGCAAGCGACGCGACCTTGGCCGCATTAGCTCCATCAATCCTCAGGCTCTGTTCCTCGACAAGCGGCATCGTGTGTGGACCAGTACGGACCACGGACGTCTGGTGCGCTACACGCCTGAGACAGACCGCCTGGAAATCTCTCCCGGTCTGCTGGCGCATGACCTGAACTATCAAACCGGCTGGCACAGCGTGTTTTATGACGTGGCGCCCTCGCCCGACGGCGAATGCGTCTACGCTTCCACTTGGTGTCCGAATCCGCGCCTGATGCGCATCTGGCCGAACGTGGGCGAATGGCCGCGAGTTGAGGACCTCGGGCCGGCCACGCAGCCTCGGGACACCAATTTCCCAATTGATATGTACCGGGACCACTGCGGCGGGCTAACGTTTGGGGGTGATGGCAAGCTCTACTACGTGGCCTCGCGCTGGCGCGATTCGAAATATAACCCCATGCCCGAATCACGGAAACAGAATGAGGGCGTGGTCTGGCGCCTCGATCCGCAGACCCTCAAGCGAGAGGAAGTCGCTCGACTCGAGCATCCCACCGGCATGGCGCACTATGTTTCCCGAGGCGCTGTGGACCACAACGGCGATCTCTTCTTCGGCCACGTTGGAAACCACCCATCCGGCATCTTCAAAGTCTCGATGCCGGCCGACCGCAAGCGGAGAAACGCTCACCTTCCTATTCGCATGTGGGGCTAGGGACAACCACAATGCAGACGAAATCCAGATTCGATCCTAATTCCCCGGAGATCAAAGCTTATCTGAAAGAACTCGCGCACCAATTTGTCCGCGAGGGCACGATGGTGGCATTTCCCACGTGCCTGCCGGGCATGACTACCCCGATTACCCACGACGAGAGCCGCATCACCGCGCTCGACATCAACTCCGAAGGACATGTCTACGGTGGGACAAGCGGACGCCAGGCGCACCTTTTTGGAGCGGCGTTCCACGGGCTCACCGGGATTGTGCTGGATGCCGGGGCGGTCCCCGGTTCGACGAGCACGGAAGCCATTTGTTGCGGCGCGTCCGGCGTGATCGCCTTCGTGAACGGACCGCAGGGTGGCCGCGCCGTGGCCATGCCGAAGCTAGATCTCGCGGAGGACTGGATTCAAGAGTGGGGCCTCGAGGAACCGGCTCTCAAAGACCTCGGCGAGTGTGTTGCGGGAGAGCCCGTGGTTCACGCAATCTCTGCCCCGTCGGGAAAGACCGTCGCCGGCGTAACCGCGCGTCACTTGTTCACAGTGGATGTCGAGTCGGGGGTGATTACTGTTGTGGGGGAGGCACCGGGTCGCGGCCATCTGGCCATGGGCCGTGCTGGAGTGTTCGGACAGGATGAGGGCGCGCAACTCTGGCGCTTCGATGTTGCTTCTGGCCACATCCGCCGTGCCGCCGTCCATCTTCCCGACGGCGAGTGGACCGGCCCGCTTCGGTGGGCTCGTGACCGCCATAGTGGCCTGCTGTTCACGGCCGACGCAGCTGGGCGGCTGTTCTCCTTCGACGAGAACAAAGGCTTCCGTGCGCTCGGGAGAGCACATCTCGCTCCAGTCGGACCCATGGCGGTGGTGCCTGACGGCAGACTCTTTGGGTTCTGCGGAAACGAGATGGCCAACCTGTTCTGCTGCGACACGGTCTCAGGCAGGGTCACCAATCTCGGGATCGCCGCTTCAATTCTTGAGCAGCGCCGCTATGGCTACCAGTTCGGCGACGCCGTCACGGGCCCCGATGGTGAAATCGTGTTCGGCGAGGACGATAACGGCGGGCATCTGTGGCTCTACTTTCCGAAGATCAACGGCGTCATCAGCACACCTTTGACACCATAGGGGACCCGAGGGTTTATGCCTCAACAGCGGATTCGTTTGCCCGTCGGCAAAACAGCTCGCTGGCACGCCTTCGCGGGTTGGGCGCAATCCCTGGGCCAGTAACCTGAACCGTTTGTGTCTAGAGTGGCCTCACAGCCTTCTAAATTCTTGGTGCGCCACGGTTGAAATCGCTGTCAGTTTCTGGTTAGGGCTTACCGGACATCTGCCGTTCCATTCCGGAGGTTCCGAAGACCTCATGGTCGCAGTGGATGAGGCTGAAATGGCTTCTGAAACCATTCCGTTTTGCTATCTCCGTCCTGAAAGAGATCTGATGAATTAAACGTAGTACGTGGTATGAAGCCTGGTATTCGTCTCCGGCGAGCGCTATGGAGCGTGGTCATTTTTCTGGCGTTTATTGGAGTTGCCGTCACAGTGCGGAGGATGGTGCATCTGCTGCCTATTGTGGTCAGAGGCTATCATCCACCCGCGGCCACATCCATTCCCGTGGCTGCACGGTTCGCTGCGCTGGATGATTTGTTCGCGCACTATCCGATCCTGACTCTTGTTCATATTGCGCCTGGCTTGCTTTTCATGATGCTGGGTCCATTGCAGTTTAGTTCAACCATTCGGGCGCGCCACCTCCGATGGCACCGCTGGAGTGGCCGCATTTTTGTGATTTGCGGCCTGGTCATCGGAATTTCGGCGCTGGTGATGAGCTTTGGCATGCCCGCTATCGGCGGAATAAATCAGGCGGCGGCGACGACACTGTTCGCCATATTCTTTCTATTCGCGCTGTGCAAGGCGTTTTGGCATATCCGGCGGCGTGAAATCGCGCAGCACCGCGAGTGGATCATTCGTGCCTACTCGGTCGGGCTTGCCGTGGCTACCATCCGCCCCATCATTGGAATGTTCTTTGCTACGAGCCGTTTTTCAGGCTTGACGCCGTATGAATTCTTCGGCTTCGGATTCTGGATCGGCTTTGTGCTGCACCTCATCGCGGCAGAAGCTTGGATTCATGCGACGCTGCCGGGACAGACGACGGTTGGCGTTCACGAATAATTTAAGAATTTCGTTGCGCCGACTGATTTCATGCCTGAATAACACGGTAACGGGAATTTGACACGCTACGTGCTGGTCGGCTGAGCTGCGAACGGAGAGAAAAACAGAGAGCACTGAAGTTCGCCCCTACAACGGCGAAGAGGGAGATAAAGACAGGAGAGCGCGGGCGAGTTTGCGTTTCTGCGCACGCGTTTTCATTACCGTCGGAAGAATAACAACTTTCATGCCGAGCGCGGAGATAGCGGCGGATTGCGATTTGTCCACGGGATCGATCACGAAGATGCTGGTGAAATCGGCGTAGAGTTTGGCGACGCCCAGGGCTGCCGGCTTGAGGCCGAGCTGGGCGAGCATTTTGTCAGAGGGGCCCTTGAGCGATTTCCCTCCGACGATGGGACACACGGCGAACACTTTTTCTTTGTGAGTTCGTAACTGCTCACGAATTCCCGGCACAGCAAGAATCGGGCCGATGCTGATCAGCGGATTGCTGGGGCAGATGATGACGCGGTCGGCATCGCGAATGGCTTCGAGGACTCCCGGGGCAGGCCGCGCGGATTCCGCACCGGCAAAACGGATGCCGCGGACGACAGGCTCGGTGCGGCGCTTCACCAGGTATTCCTGAAAATGCAGCGGGCCCTCGTTCGAATCGATCATCGTCGGGATGGGGTCATCGGACATCGGGAGGATCCGGGATTTCACGCGCAGGGCCGTTCGAATCGAATCCGCGGCCTGGGACAACGTCTTTCCCTCGGCGAGCATGCCGGTACGATGGATGTGCGTGGCGAGGTCGCGGTCGCCCAGGTTGAACCAGTTGGCGCGCCCGTAGCCGGCGAGGCGTTTCAGGGCATGAAAAGTTTCCCCGCGAATGCCCCAGCCTTTCGCGGAATCGACGACTCCCGCCAGGGTATACGTCACGATGTCGAGGTCCGGCGAAATCTTCAAGCCGTGGAGAACGATGTCGTCGCCGGTGTTGACGATGATGGTCAACAAGCCTGGGTCCATCACTTCATAGAGACCGAGGAGCAGTTTTGAAGCGCCTACGCCACCGGCGAGAGCGGTGATTTTGAGTTTTTTGGCTGGAGGCATAGAAGAGTCAGATGCGGGCCGCAAGCCCGGTGCACCGCGCAAATCCGTCCGCGCCCGATAGGGGTGCAACCCGATCGCGGACGCAGCAAACGGGGGAAATCGCCGTAGCTCAGGTTTGGCGGAGCTTGGACGTTCATGTGCGGGCCAAGGATCAGGCGGGCGAGAGCGATGGTGCGCAGCATATCTTCAAGAGACGGCTCCGCGTGCGCGGCCATGGGAATTTCCGGCTTGGCGCGGAAATTCTGAATGATGACTTCCTGGATGTGGCCGTATTTTTCGTCGAGCGTTCGAATCGCAAGGAGAGAGTCGATGCGTTCTTCCATGGTTTCGCCGATGCCAATCAAGATTCCAGTGGTAAACGCGATGGAGAGCTTCCCCGCTCCTTCGATGGTGCGGAGACGCAGCGCGGGCACCTTGTCTGGGGCTTTGGCGTGCGGAAGACCATCGCGCATCAGCCGCGGGCTGACGTTTTCGAGCATCAGGCCGAGGCTGGCGTTCGAATCTTTCAGATGCATCAGGGCGGCGCGGTCCATGACGCCGGGATTGGCGTGCGGGAGCAAGCCGGTTTTTTCCAGAACGAGTTCGCACATGGCGGCAAGATAGTCGAGCGTGCGCGTAAAACCCTGTTTGCTCAGGAATTCGCTGGCTTCGGGAAAGATCCGTTCGGGTTGATCGCCAAGGCTGAAGAGAGCTTCCTTGCAGCCGGCTTGGCGGCCTTGTTCGGCAAGCGCGAGGACTTCGTTCGGTGTCATGAAGTGAGCGCCAGGCTGGCCGGGGTCCTTGCGAAAAGTGCAGTAGCTACAATAGTCGCGGCAAAGGGTGGTGAGAGGGATGAATACTTTTTTTGAGAAGCTGACGACATTTCCCTTCCCGGCGGCGCGGATTTCCGTAGCAGCGGCCAGCAGATTCGGCAACGGGGCTTGCGCAAACTGAAGGGCAGCTTCGCGGTCGACAGTGCCGCTCGCGCGCGCACGAGCGAGTGACTCATCGACTTCAGGATTCATGGCGGGGTGAACGGGAGCGTCGTGGGGCTGAATGGTCATGGTTCGTGGTAGAGATTGACAGAAAGAATTTAACACATAGGGCCCAGAGAACGTTGAGGCCACAGAGAAGAGGAGATTAGCGGAATAGATCCTCGGCGGCGGGACGGATGATGCGGGCCGCCGGCTCGGACACGGGCTTGAAGCGATAGCCACGAATGAGAACAACAGGGAAGCCTTCCGATTTGCCCATCAAGAGGCCGGCGGCGGCGGCGAGTTCGTCGGCGACCGCGAGAATCGTGGCAGTCAGAAGCTTTCCGTGTCGGTCGGGCGAACCGCGCAAATCGAGGAGAACCGGCACGCCTGAAGCGCCGATGGCGACGTTCGTCAGTCCAAGGCGCCAGGGACGGCCGAAGGTGTCACTGATGATGACGGCGATGCGTTTCCCGGTCCGTTTGCGGAGCGCGGCAGCGAGCTTTTTTGCGGATCGATCTGGATTTAGCGGGAGCAAAGTCACCACATCGTTGCCGGGAACGTTCGAATGGTCGACGCCCGCGTTGGCGCAGACGAAACCGTGGCGCGTTTCGGAGATCAGCACATGATCGCTGCGGACGATGCGCCGCGACTCCCTAAAGACGACTTCGATGGCACGAGGATCTTTTTTCAGACGCCCGGCGATCGCGAGGGCTTCCGGGGAAGGCCTTACGCTTGCCAACCGAACGAGAGTGCCTTCCGCCTTTGACACAATTTTCTGAGCAAAGACAAGGATGTCGCCGTCTTCGAAGTGAATTGCGGCCCGAGTCGCAGCGCTGGCCACGCATTTGACAAGATCATTGCCAGGGCGAATCTCTGGAATGCCTGGAATTCGAAACAGCCGCAACTCCGGAGATGCCGCCGGGCTGTCAGCGGAGGAGGAGCGGGACTTAAATCGTTTCGCCATGAGCGCAGAGAAGGAATCTTACGCGACACAGCAAGACGTTTCACCTGTGAAGATACCTGGAATCAAGAAAACGGTCGAGCGCCTGATTTTCAACAAGCGCCCGCCCGGGGTGCTGTTCGCAAAACAGCGGGTCTAGTCGCGGTGCGGAGGCTTGTCGTCCTTCGGCGGCTTGCTGGAGGGCTTGTCCTTCGGGGGTGCCTGCTGCTTCTGGCGTTCCTGCTGCTGTTTTTGCTCCAGCTTCTGCTGCTCCTGCCCGTGTTTTTGCTCGAGTTGCTGGAGCTGCTGCTGTTGTCTGCGGTCGACTTGCTGCTTTCTGGCGTCCTCAGCATTTTTCTGCTGAACCTTCTGTTGCTCCTGGACCTGCTTCTGCTCGATCTTCTGGCGCTCCTGATCCTGCTTCTGGCGGAGCTGTTCCTGCTGCTGCTGGTGCTTCTGATCGAGCTGCGGGTTCACGGTGGAGTTCGGATTTCCTCCTGCCGGCCTTGAGGTCGGAGGACGGTCGTTAAACGACTTGTTTCGGCCATTGTTTGCGGGCGAGTTTCCCGGTTGATTGCCTTGTGGCTGCTGTCCGGGGTTATTGGAGGCCGGCGGCCTGTTCGAATTGTTTTGTAAATTGGGCTGAACATTCGTCTGTGGCTGACCCGGACGATAGCCGTTGTTGTTCTGTGGCTGACCGGACCCGTTGGCACGGACGTTTTGCGGAGTCGCAGGCTGGGAGGGTGGTGCGATCTTGATGTTCGGACGGGCTTGTTGCGTGTTCTCGGCCTGGACTTGACGCATTTGAGAAACGACCGGCGGCCTGCCTCCATTGGCTTGAATGGCCTGCTGTTGTTTTACGAAGGATACAGGAGCAGGGGGCGGAGGCCTTTTGGCCACGACGGAGCGTTCCTGAAACCTCGCTGGAGGCCTTGCCGCACCGCCAGCGCCAAGCACGCTTCTTTGTTGCGGCGCGACCGTCGGCGTGGTCGGATTGACCTGCGCGGACTCAACTTCCCGGCGATCGACCCTGATCATGTTTCGTCCGACGGGCTGAGCCGACGTGAAATTCTGCTGCGATGTGGCGGTTACCCCGTTCGGCGCGGTCTGATTCACGTACTTGATGTTGGTGACGTTTTTGTTGACAACCACGTTGTTGTAGTAGTTGTTCACAACCGTGTTGTTCACCGTCGTATTGGAGACGTTCACGTTTGTTACGTAAGTGCGGCTCACGTGATAAGAAGGCACGAAGACCTCACGCGGCCCAAGCGGGAACCAGGCCACGCCGACCCCACCGCCTCCTCCGATTCCTATGCCAATGCTGAAGCGTGGTCCGCCGACCCACGCGACGAGGGCTGGGGCGTAAACCGGGCGCACGTAGGCGACACCTACGACCGCGCGAGGCGCGCATGGCACCCAACCCCAAACGCCGCCGACCGTAACCCAACGGCCGTAATGGAATGGCGCAAACCCCCAAGGGGCATCATCTACCCAAGTCCAGCCCCAGGGCGAAATCCACACCCAGTGGCCATAGCGATAAGGCGCCCAACCGGCGATGGTGGTGTGGGGGAACCAAACGGTGCCGTACTCGGGCACCGGGCGCCAGCCTCCGTTGTCGTCGAGGTCTTCATAACCAATGACATCGGAAGAAACATAGCGCGAGGATTGCGAGCGATCTTCGCGGCGGTCGCGGTCACCGCACCAGTGATCGAAGTCGTCATCGTTATCGCCGAATCTCTGAATGTCGGCGTCCAGTTGGTCGGCCCCGGAAAACGTGCCGGTTTCCCGAGGATGAATGGCATAAGCGGAGCCCCCACCGGTGACTTCACCTTCACCGTCGTGGACAACCACGACAGTGGCATCGCCCGCTTCGTTGACATTGATCTTGTAGTTGCCCGGACGAAGGATCGAGAAAGCAAGGTTGGGCGTATCGATTTCGAAAGTTTCGTCCTGTTCGAGCCGCCGCACGCGCACGTTAAGAGTGCCTTCGGTGAGCCGGATCTGCGCCATGCGGTCATCCAGATTCAAGAAGGAAAACCCAGTGTTGTCGGAAAGGCGGATCGCCGCGGAGCCGATGTGCAGCTCGGCGCGCGCGCCGTTGTCGGTCCAAAGCTTGTCGCCCGTAGTAATCGGACGGTTGACGACCGCGGAAACCCAATCGTCGGTGCCTCCCGGATTAAACGAAACGGTGCCGTTAGCGTAGCTCAGTCGTGCCACGCGGCTTGGCGGATCCTCGTCATCATCGGCTGCGGCGCGTTGCGGCGCAGAGAGAGCCACCGCCAGCGCCATGCTGAGGAGGCTTGCCATTTTGAGCACATGTTTTCTCATTTCGAAATCTCTCCTGAATCCTGGTTTCTGCCCCGTTGGCACACTAGCACTTCAATGGCGTGGGACACCTGTCAGGTCCTTTCTGCTTGTCGAAACAGGAAACGCCTGACAAGAAGTGCGTCACTTCATCTAACACATGGCAAGAGAGAGAGTTGCGGGCGACACATTTCTGGGTGGCCTTGGCGACTCTCGGACCTGCGGGAAGGACTACAGCTAGAACCAAAGACAGGGACCGAGAGATTTTTACAGCATCAGATGTGGAAGAAGAAGAACTTTCAAAGCATCACTTCCAAACAAAAAGCGCCCGCCCGGAAGATCCGGACGGGCGCTTGAGTTGGGAAAGAGATTAGTGCCGGCCGTGAGAGGAAGAGCCCCCGCCGCCGTGCGGGCTTCCGCCGCCACCGCCGCCCCGATTGCCGCCACCACCGCCGCCGTTGCCGCGACTCGGTGCGGAGTAGGAGCGCGAAGGAGCGGGATAGCTACGGCTAGGTGCGGAGTATGTCCGGGGCGATGAGTAAGACTGGTTCGAAGGTGAATTGTACGACCGAGGCTGCGAGTAGCCACGGTTGCCCCCGTAGGACTGCGTGTTGTTGTAGGTCCGCTGCGGTGGCTGGTAAGAGCGGCTGTTGTTGGAAGAGCTTGGGCGGTTACCGTTGTAGCTTGGCGTCGAAGGCCGCGATGTCTGGCCGCTGACCGCTCCGGACTGCGAATCACCGCGTGCCCATGGAGGACGATTGCCTTGAGTCTCGCGAGTTGTTTGCGCCCGCGAGTTTCCCGGCTGATTCGAGCTTCCGAAACCTGCCGGGGCGCGGCCGCGATCAGTTGTATTTCCCTGCGCTGCCCAGGTGCGTGGGGCATTGCCCGCGCGCTCTGAGGAATTGTTGCCCGTAGCAGCGGCTGATGTCCGGTTCGAGTTCGTCATGGACGAAGGCGGCCGGCTCTGCGACAGCTCCCGCTGCCGGGAGGTCATCCCGGAAGTGTTGGGCATGTTGCCCGGACGGCCATTCATCGCAGGCGCGTTGCGCGATGACGCATTCGGCGTGACCGCATGCTGATTCATGATGCTGTTCGCAGGCCCGTTGCCAACGTGGCCCGCAGGCAGGCCAGCGCTGTTGAGCGTGCGAACACGCGCCTGGGACGCACCTTGCGCCGGGGCCGTGCGCGCGATCACCGTTCGGTTTTGAACCGCTGCCGACGGCGTGGCGACATGCGATCTGGTGTTTACCGAGCCGAGCGAGCTGTGCTGCGTCGGCTTGATCCCGACGGAGTTGGTCACTTGGGCGCCTCTCAAAGAGGCTGCCGTCAGGTGTGTGGCCCCGCGGTTGATGGCTTGGCCGTTCCTGAAGGCGTTGCGATTGGCCGTGGTCACCGCATGCACGTTGTGCGCATTCACAAAATTGAAGTTGCGAACGTTGGTGTTGAAAACATTTCTGTTGCGGATAAAAGTATTCCGTTCGTTGATCCTCTCAAAGAACTCGTGACGGCAGTGGAACCACGGGAAGAACGGTTCGCCAAAGCCCAGCGGGAACCAGCCGACTCCAAACCCGAAACCGCCGCCGAAAAAGCCCACAAAAGCAGGACCGTAAATCGAGGGACCATAAAACGGACCGGGGCACCAGCCCCACCTGCTGCCAAAATAGTTCCATCGGCCATAGTGGAACGGAGCAAATCCCCAAGGTGCATAGTCAACCCAAGTCCACCCCCAAGGGCCTACCCAGTTCCAATAGCCATTGCTGTAGGGAGCCCAGTCCGGCGCGACGTCGTTGGGATACCAGACATGGCCATATTGCGGCTCGTCTTGCCACGTACCGGAATCGTCGAGGTCGCTGTAACCATCCATGTCGCGCGACACGTACTTCGCCGAAACGGAGTTGTCTTCTTTCCGGTCGCGGTCAGCGGCCCAGCGGTCGAGGCCGTCCGGAGCGGGAGCCTTGTCCATAATGTTGTCGACGTTGTCCGTGCCGGTGAATTCCCCGCGCTCACCGGAGTGCACTTCATAGGTCTTGCCGCCGGCGGTAACTTCCCCTTCGCCGCGGATCACGGTCACGCGGGCGGAATCGCCGGTTTCATCTACGTCAATGCGAAATGCCCCAGCCTGCTTCACGGTGAAAGCCAGATTCGGAGCGTCCACTTCGTAGAGGTCACCTTCGCGCAATTCACTGACGCGGAAGTTGATGCTGCCTTCGGCAAGGCGCATCTGCGTGATGCCTTGGTCAAGGTTCAGAAAGGAGAGAGCTGTCAAACTGCCGAGATGGATGGAGGCTGTGCCGGCTTGCAATTCAGCTCGAGAATCTTTGTCCACCCAAAGCTTGTCGCCGATAGTGATCGGACGATTTCTGGCCGCGCTACCCCAGTCACCTTCCCCACCGGGTTGCAGGGAAACGGAACCGTCAACATAGCTGATACGTGCGACGCGCGTTGGGGGATCCTTTTCTTCATCGGCACGCGCCTTCGGAGCGGCAAAACTCAAAAGACCGGCGAAACACAGCAGCAGGCTCAAGCTGCTCTTACCTGTAAAAGTCATCGTCTTCATGACGAATCCCCTGTCCTCGGTCTGGACGTGGGCCGCTCTGGCCCTCTAATTGAGACGTTCTAGCCGATGGGACCGTAACATCAATTATGGCTCCCATTGGATAGAACCCCATAATGGGAAAGAAGTTGCCATCGGGTGCAATCGGGCCAAGGGGTAAGCCGAAGCTAGCCTCCTCATTTTCAATAAGTTGTGTGATACCTATACGTTAGGCCAGGGACCGCCTGAAAGTGCTACTTTAACGCGGAATAGAGGGCTTGCTTCCACCGCTCGTTATCGATGGTCCAGTAGACTTTGGTTTTCTTGCCACGATCCAAAATCGGGGCCCAAACCGCTCGATTTCGGTCGTTGGCTGCCACGTTTAGGCGATCAACCACGGTCATACCCAAGGTTAGCTCGCTGGAGGTTTCGACCTCCACATAGTGTTCGCTTTGCTGAGTCGCTATCGTGGGATCCAGGGCAATGGACATCGCGACCGGGTCCGGCAATGAGATTCCATGTTCGCCGGTCTGCTCGAAGTAGGCTTCCTGGGCGCGGCTGTTGCATTCGATGGCGAAGCGCGCCTGCGGTGTGCCAAAACTCAGTACCTGCTTGGTGTCGGCCGGCTTCAATGCGGCTTCGCCGCGGCAGAGGTGCCAGCCGACCAACTCTACCGGAAGGCCGCTGCGCAAAACGATTCGTGCCGCCTCGGGGTCGCACCAAATGTTGTACTCGGCTGCGGGAGTTACGTTCCCTTCGCAACAGGGCGCTCCGCCCATGATCACGCAGCGGCCGACCTTGCCAGCGATGCCGGGATTTCGCTGCAATGCTAAAGCTACATTTGTCAGTGGTCCCAGAGTCACCAATACCAAGCCTGGGTTGGATTCGATCGTCGCGATGATCGCATCGGCTGCGTGGAGTTTTTCGGGCGCCCTCTTCGGGGCCGGGTAGCCGTGGTCTCCCAAGCCATCGCGGCCATGGAACCAGTCCGCACTCTGGTGCGGGCGATGGAGCGGTTTTTCCGCGCCCATGAAAACGGGAACATCCGCCCCACAAAGTTCCGCCGTACAGAGCGCGTTGCGCGTGGATTGCTGAACGGCGACGTTGCCGGCAACGGTGGTAATCGCCAGCACGCGCACCTGGGGAGAGCGAAGCGCCATGATCAAAGCCACCGCGTCATCAGAAGCCGTGTCGGTATCAATCAGGAAAAGAGGTTTCACGGGGCGTAGGATAGCAAAGTCCGCGCGACGTCGCGCTCAAAACAATTTGTTCTGATCGTCATTTAGAGAATCTGCGCACGCTAAGAGATATCGGAAGTCCGACACAGAAGATGTGTATGACCACGCCGACGATCATCAACTTCAAGGAAAACGGACGTTTGGCGGCAGCGGACAGTGGCACCACCATACGGTTCATGAAGAAATAGACGGCCACGCCATAGAACACACCTGAAACGACTGCGTGCTGCACCAACATGGGAATTGTGCGGCTCGCCACAAAATAGACGGCAGCCGCCCCAAATGCGATGACGAAGTGACAGAGAAGGCCGAGCAGCGCGGTCGCGAGTCCGCCTTGGAATGCCCTTGGTCCCAGTAATCCACTGGCAATTCCTTGCAGCAGGGGCGCCGGCTTGGCCCCGAAGAAGCCGTAGACGACGAACGCGGCAGTAATGTCCAGGACGCCGCACGCAAAGCCGGCCCATAGCACTGCAAGCATAGCGTTTGGGTTTTTCTCCAAGGAACCTCCATTGCTGCATTCGCTAGATCTGCGCGCAAGCTTACACCACTGTCTTCATTTCTCCGACTAGCGCGTTAAACATCTTCGAATCGCGCCCAACAAGATTGGATTCTAATCAAATCCGAAACGGCGTAATTCTGACGGCGCAGAATTTGCCAGAGATGCCAGATCGGGACGAAACCGTCGTTTTGAATTTGTGTAAGTCAAATTGACTTCACAACAGATGAGCGTATGTTTATAGAATAAAGATTTCCAGCCCATGGGAGGATTGATGAATCGCCGTTTCGCTGCGATCTCGCTGTCTGCTTTTTCTATAGGTGGGCTGGTCGCTGGGTGCCAAAAGCCGGCTGACCAGCAATCCGGCCCGGACGCTAACTCTTCTCCGTCCCTAGCAGAAGCGGCAAAGTCCGCTGTGAAAAACGCCATCGAGCCGAAACCGCTGGTCGTTCCTGCGGACACCGTTATCGCTGTAGTTTTAGACCAAACCATAAGTTCGAAAACCAGCAAGCCTGGGGACAGGTTCTCAGCGACCGTCGAATCTCCCGTCGAAGTCGATGGAAAGGTCGCCATCCCGAAGGATGCTCGCGCTGAGGGAGTCGTAAAGGAGGCGAAAGCTGCGGGCCGATTCAAAGGCGGTGCCTTGCTGGTCCTCAAGCTCACGAGCGTCACTGTCAACCGGAAGGATCATGAAATTCAGACTTCTGATGCCATGACATCCAGCAAGGGAAAAGGCAAGCGCACGGCGGTCATGGTGGGCGGTGGCGCTGCCGGAGGAGCTGGTATCGGGGCGATCGCTGGCGGCGGCAAGGGTGCTGCGATCGGTGCGTTGATCGGTGCGGCGGCGGGTACCGGCGGTGCAGGATTCACCGGCAATCGCGACATCACCCTCGCTGCGGAGACGGCGCTCGATTTCAAACTGCTTGAGCCCGTTCATATCCGACAAAAGTAGCAGGTGGCTTTCCCGGTCCGCAGAGTATTTTTTTAATGGGAAATGCCTGCCCGCACACATTTGCTCGCTCGATTCAGGCTTGGCGGATCGCTTCGGGGCCAAGAAAACCGCGTAACTTCTCGGTCTTCCATCCGTAATACAAATTGAGCAACCCAACTATGCCCGCTGCCCCCACGCTTATTCAGGCTGAGAGTGTGTTTCGGGAATATCGGCTGGGCGAAACTGTCATTCGCGCCGTCGACGACGTCTCCCTCTCCGTTGAAAAAGGCGAATTTCTGGCCCTTTTGGGAAGCTCCGGATCAGGCAAGTCAACGCTGTTGAGCATGATGGCCGGGCTTGACCGCCCCACCTCTGGCGCGATCCGCGTGCGGGAACGAAACCTGGCTGAATTGGAACCGGACGAACTCGCGCGGTATCGCCGCGAGACGGTGGGGATGGTTTTCCAGTCGTTTAACCTGCTGCCGCGCATGACGCTCGAAGAAAATGTCGAGTTGCCGTTGCGGCTGGCAGAAGTCGATCGCCATGACCGGGAATCCCGCGTAGGCGAGGCGCTTGATCGAGTGCGGCTTGGCGCCCGCAGGCGGCACCGGCCGAGCGAGCTCTCTGGCGGTGAGCAGCAGCGCGGCGCGCTGGCGCGTGCTCTGGTAAATCGCCCGGCTATTTTGTTTGCGGACGAGCCGACGGGAAATCTCGATAGCGTCAACGGCGAACAGATTCTTCTTCTCTTGCGGGAGTTCCAGGATTCCCTCGGAATGACCATCATCATGGTCACGCACGAGCGGCCCCTCGCCCAGAAGTTCGCGAATCGTATCGCGCTCCTCTCCGATGGACGGCTCGTCAGTGACGGAGCGCAGCGTTGAAATCGCGGGACCTGAGCGAACTGGCGGTACGCAATTTGCGCGAAGCTGTGCTTCGCAACTCGCTCACGACCTTGGGCGTTGCCGTCGGTGTTGCTTCCCTCGTGGCCATGCTTTCGCTGGGCGTCGGGTTGCAGACACTTGCCTCGCAGCGCCTTACGCGGTCGGGCTTGTTCGATGCCGTGTTCGTTACCTCGCAACGCAATTTTCGCGGCCCGCGGCCCCCTGCACCCGCGGATTCGGCGGCCAAAAAGGAATCGCGTTCCCTGGACGAGGACGCACGCCAGCAACTGAGCAAGCTCTCCAATGTTACGGAAGTCTATCCGCAAATCCGGTTTGTCACGGAGGTCCGGTATGCGGGCAAGTCTGAAACGACTTCCGTTCTCGGCCTTGCTGATTCTTCGCGCTCAAGCGGCGCTTTTGAGGGCATGACGGGCGCCTACTTTTCGTCGCCGACCGCGGATGAGGCAATTCTGCAAATTGAATTCGCAAAGGTGCTCGCGGATCAGCCTCCATCGCTCGTAGGCAAAGATTTGACTCTGCGTTATGCGGAACGCGCAGCCCTTTCGAAAGACGATGGGGGAGACTCTTTCTTCCCTGAGAGCATGATGGCCTCGGCCGCGCCCGGCGGCATTTCGATCGTCCCGCGCGAGAAGACTCTGCGCATCGTTGGCGTGATTGAGTCGGACCCCTCAGCAGGGATTGGCGGGTTCGGAGGCGCGCGCGTTTACCTCCCGCTCAAGACTGCCGAGCAGCTCCATGTCGCACAGCCGGATGATTTGCAAGCCTTTCTGTCCGGCAATCCCGCGAAACCTTCTTACATGGCATTGACCGTACGCGTTCATTCGCCCAAGGACGTGCTGCAAGTCGAAGCGGCGATCAAGCAAATGGGCTTCGCGACGTTTTCTCTCCTGGACGCCACCAAGAGTCTCCGGCTCGTGTTCACTGTTTTTGATCTCTTCCTGGGCCTGTTCGGAAGTCTCGCGCTCACCGTCGCTTCTCTGGGTATCATCAACACGCTGGTGATGGCCATCCTCGAACGCCGCCGCGAGATTGGCATCTTGAAAGCGCTGGGCGCGACCGACCGCGACGTGCGCAGCCTTTTCTTTGCGGAGGCTGGGGCTATGGGTCTTTTCGGCGGCTTTTTCGGTGTCGCGCTCGGTTGGCTGATCGGGTCGGCGCTGACCTGGGGCACAACCATTTATCTCCACAGGCAGAATTTGCCGGGCGTGAAAATTTCCTATATTCCCTGGTGGCTGGCGGTCGGTGCCATTGTATTCGCGCTCGCGGTCAGCCTTCTCGCCGGGTTCTACCCCGCGGCGCGCGCGGCGCGCCTTAATCCTGTCGAAGCTCTCCGCTACGAGTGAGTGCCGGCAATACTCCGTCACAAGGAAAGCCGACGGAGCTCTCGGCCAGCGAAGTCGCCGCCGCTCACGAACTCGTCACGTGGTCCAATTCGGCAAGATGAATGTTGCGGTAGCGCGTGCGGGAGTCGTTCCGTATAAACTAGAGGTATGAAGAAATTCCAAGGATAAACGTGGAGACTGCCTACATCTGCGACGCCGTTCGAACGCCTTTCGGTCGTTACGGCGGAACGCTAGCCTCGATACGCACCGATGATCTCGCGGCGATTCCCATCAGAGCCCTCGTCGGTCGTAACGCAGGTGTCGACTGGAACGCTGTGGACGATGTCGTCTATGGCTGTGCCAATCAGGCGGGCGAAGACAATCGAAATGTTGCTCGGATGGCGCTCTTGCTCGCGGGTTTGCCGAAAGAAGTGCCGGGCACAACGGTTAACCGGCTTTGCGGCTCGAGCATGGACGCCGTCGCGACGGCCGCGCGAGCGATTAAATGCGACGAGGCCGATCTAGTGATTGCCGGGGGGGTCGAGAGCATGTCGCGGGCGCCTTTTGTGATCGGCAAGGCGGATGCTGCGTATTCGCGTTCGATGAGAATGGAAGACACAACGCTCGGCTGGCGATTCATAAACCCTTGTCTGAAAGCAAAGTACGGTGTTGATTCCATGCCGGAAACCGGCGAGAACGTCGCCGAAGAATTTCACATCTCTCGCAGGGATCAGGATCTATTCGCTCTGAGAAGCCAGCAGCGCGCCGTTGAAGCA
>WNGP01001807.1_pt1 | contig 19670 bp, 21 predicted proteins | sample 5407671 | NCBI WGS metagenome assembly WNGP01 (sample SAMN13153381, study PRJNA577476) | soil metagenome | isolation source: 40 cm soil or saprolite under Garry oak tree replicate 2 | place: USA:California | collected 2016-06-15 | reverse complement strand
CAACCAATGGAATCGCAAATTTCGGTGCCAAGCTCAACTACCGACTGGTGCATCTCTGGCTTGATCTGCTCCTTGAGCATGATCTTTCCGCCTTCGAGAATTTCGTGAATATGCGAACGCAACTCACGCGTTTCCGGATCGATGATCGCGAATTCTTCCTCGATTCCCAGAGTGAAGACGTGCTCTTTCATCAACAACGGGAGAATACTTTCGCAGATTTCGCAGATTTACACAGATTATTTCTGGTAGGTAGGGCGGGCAATCCCTTGCGCGCCGAATCGGCTCGCACAGGAGTGGCGACCCCTACCAGGCTAAGTGCGAAATGGTTGGCCCGACGCAGCTCCGCGCCAATCACTATGTCAGTTCGCCTAACGAACGATGCGTCACCGCGGATTGCAGGAACTTCCCCCAGCTCAAATTGTCGCGGCTGGGGACGTGCTCGCGTGCTTTGCGAATGGCCATTTCCGAAATGGCGTCCACGACCCACTCAAAATTTGCCTCACCGATCCACGCGGCTTCGCAATCGGGCGCGGGATTACAGAAATCGATGGCGACAGGCACGCCGTCGCGCACGGCAAACTCCACTGTGTTCAGATCATAACCGAGAAATTGATTCAGCCCAAGCACTCCCTCTTCGACTTTTTGCAAAACCTCTTTCGGCGCGTGCCACTCCGTTTGGTAGCGCAAATGAAACGGGTTCCGCGGCTCGTACGGCATGATTCGGACGTGGCGCTGATCGATCGAATAGCAGCGGAAATACATGTCGAATTTGATTTCCTCCTGCAGCATCATCACCAGCTGTTCGGTGTCATTGTAAGCGCGGAAGAATTCCTCGCGGTTATGCAACCGGTAAACGTTCTTCCACCCGCCGCCGCTGAACGGTTTGAAGAATGCCGGCCAGCCGACGTAATTGAAAATCGCTTCCCAATCGAGCGGGTAACCGAGGTTGCGAAATGATTTTTCGTTCGTGTCCGGCGGCAGCCCATGTGACGGGAGCAACACCGTGCGTGGAACTGCCACGCCTATCTTGGTCGCCAGCGCGTTATTGAAAAACTTGTCGTCAGCGCTCCACCAGAACGGATTATTTACCACAGCGGTGCCGGTTAACGCGGCGTTCTTGAGGTAGGCGCGATAAAATGGCACGTCCTGCGAGATGCGGTCGATTACCACATCGTAACCGCACGGTTCCCCCTGCATCACTTTGTCGATCCTGACGAACTCCGCGACAATGTCTTTGCCGCCGGTTTTCTGATTGACCCGCTCGACAAACGCCGGCGGAAAACTGTGTTCCTGTCCAAAAAGTATTCCGATCTTTTTCATAATCGATGGCCTGTCATTTCGAGCGAAGCCGGAGGGAAAGTCGAGAAATCTCTGGACCTTTTACACCTCAGCAATTCCGCATTCCGGGAGACCTCGCTCGGAGGCCATCGAGTTGCCGAATCTGGTTAACCCCAGTCTTCCCGGGCGCTCCGCAAGACCCGCAATGAAGCCGTTTTAACGGTTTTGTCCAGAGAGAGGCGTTTGAATCGATCCGTTCGGCTAATAAGATACGGCATGGTAAAAAAACTACTGCACACCCGCTATCGCGTACACGATTTGGAGAAGACCATTTCCTTCTACAAGGACGTTCTCGGTCTCCAGGAGGTTCGCCGCCACACTTCGGGGCGCGGCTCGCAACTCGTTTTTCTGAAAGCGCCGGGCAGCGACGAAGAAATTGAGCTTTGCAAATTTGACGAGAGCGGACCGATCGTCGTCGGTCCAGACCTGACGCACCTTGCTTTTGAAGTAGAAGATTTGGACAAGTTCGCGAAGCATGCTGCCTCAAAAGGTTATCCGTTGTCGGATGGGCCGCATTCAACTAACGGCGGTAGAATCGCCTTTATCGACGCACCGGAAGGCTACGAGGTGGAGCTGATCGAGCGGGGAAGAAAATCTTAGTGTCGCATTGTCATTCCGAGCGGAGCGCAGCGGAGTCGAGGCTGCAACGCGGCCCGAAAGCTTTCGGGCCGAGGCCAAGCTTTCAATCCCGTTGCGTTGCCTGTGCGTTCTGCTACGGGATCCCTCGACTTCGCTCGGGGGACCGAAGGCGAGAATGCTTGCGCGGGTAAAAATTTTGCCTCTAATTTTCCGTCCATGATTTGGCGCAACCGAATTTGGCTCCTTTGCGCATTGATCTTGAGCTCAGTGCTGAGCGCGCGGGCACAGGACACGGTTAATTCTGATCTGGTCCGGCCCAGCGGAGTCAATGGGCCCGTTCGCAAGGCAAAGGCCGTAACGGAAAAAAGTGCGGACGACGACACCGAATCTGACGCTCCGAAAGCGAAGAAATCCAAATCGACTCATGCTCGGTCACACCGGGCTCGCGCAAAATCGAAAGAAGAGCCAGACACAATCCCTGCGCCTACCGAGTTTACGCCTGAGGGGATACCGAAGACCAGCGCGGCTTCAGTAATCGTGGTGGACGCCAACAGCGGCAGGATTTTGTATGAAAAAAATGCGGACCAGGTGCGACAAGCGGCGAGCACGCAAAAATTACTAACTGCGCTGATTGTGGCGGAGACCGGTTTCCTTGATCGGCCGGTGACGGTGCAATCTGTCGATGGGATGTGTGAACCGGTGAAGCTGGGAATCAAACCCGGTGAGATTTATCAGCGAATGGACCTCTTGCGGGCTTTGCTGGTCAAAAGTCCCAATGACGTCGCGCGCTGTCTGGCGCGAGACAACGCCGGCAGCGTGGAGGGGTTTGCCGACGTCATGAATAGACGTGCACTGCAACTTGGCGCTGTGCATTCGCACTTTGTGAATCCGAACGGTCTGCCGGTTCCCGGACAATATTCGAGCGCCCGCGACCTCGCGATCATCGCGCGCGCGGCGTACGCAAACCCGACCATCCGCTCCATTGTTTGTCTTCCCCAGCTTGTGTTCCGTTATGCCAATGGTCGCACCCGGGAGCTTGAAAATACGAACAAACTTCTCCGACGGCTTCCTTATTGCAACGGCATGAAGACCGGTTATACGGATGGCGCAGGCAAATGCCTGATCGCAAGCGGAACGCGTCCGGGAAAAGATGTAATCGTCGTTGTTCTGGGCGACAGCTCCGGCCGTGTGTGGCGTGATGCTTCCGCGCTGCTTTCGTGGGGACTCGTGATGTAAAGCCGACGACGGGATTCGAACCCGTGACCTACGGTTTACGAAACCGTTGCTCTACCAGCTGAGCTACGTCGGCACGAAGCGGGCAAAACATTGCATCCGCCGGCCCCTGACACAAGCGCGCTTCCTGTAGCTGCTTCGCTATGCGAAGCCTTGAGACAAGCCCTCAACCAACTGCAAAACCTTAGTCGTTAACGCGTGCCTCGCGTCTCACAGAGACGCGGCTACATAGGCAGCACGAACGTCTGGCCGATTTCGTGGAGCGCAATACGTTCTGGAGTTTTACTCAGCGCGGCTTCGAAGCGCTGAATCGGTTCGCAGAATGGTTCAAAGCTAAGCCGGAAGGTTTGATGGTGCACCGGCATAATGAAGCGCGCGCCTGCTGCATTGGCCATTTGAACTGCCTGCTCAGGCGTGCAATGCGACTGAATCCACGGATTGTAAGCGCTGATGGACATGATTGCGACATCGATTGGGCCGTGTCGCCTCAACGCAGCGAAGTTTTCTGTCATCGCCGTGTCGCCGGCGAAAATAATTCGGCGTTCTTTCCTCTGGATTAGATAGCCGTTGTAGCCGCGGTACATGTCGCGCTGCATGCGTGCGCCCCAATGGTTCACCGGAAACGCGGTAATCTCGATCTCGCCGGCGGCATTGCTGACACTTCTGCTCTGGCCCCATTCGAGTTCGGTCACGTCGGAAAACTGGGTGCCCTTCAATAAATCGCTCGTGGCGCGCGCGGTGATAATTTTCGTTGAAGCGTTGAAGCGTTGAAGCGTTCGCAGATCGAGGTGATCAAAATGCGCATGCGAAAGAAGAACGAGATCGATCTTCGGCAACTCATCAAAGCTAAGCGCAGGCGCAGTCAGTCGTTTGGGACCGATGGTGAATCCCGGCAGACGGATTCCTATGCGGGGAAAAAGCACGGGATCGGTGAGAATGATGACGCCGAAAAAATTGATCAGTACTGTTGAGTGTCCAATCCAAGCCAACGTGACCTGCGCATCACTCCATTTCGAGGGCCCGGGTTTGGCTGAGGCGGGAGAAATCGGGCGCCAGGTTTCGGTGGTCCATTCACGCCAGAGATGGACGATCCAGCGACCGGCAGCGGAGCGGGTTGGTTTCCGATTGTGCATCTAACGATACATTCGACCCGCACCGGCAAGTCCGCTCGCTCATATTACGGAGAGGATGAGCAGGAAGATTAGACAGAATAAACAAAGTGAACCGAATGACTGAGCTTTCATTCTGTGGATTGTGTTGATTCTGTCGAAAATCAGCTTTTTACTCGGAATCCGGTCTCACATTTGCTTGACACAGGTCGGCGCAAGGCGGTGAAATCTTCAGTCGTCAAATAAATCTGGATCGAGCGGGAACGCTTATCCTGGGAGTTTCCCCCTCTTTCAGACCTGAAGTTGTAGGCACAATGAGCAGGTAAACGGAAAACTGCTATGAAACAAACTCCACTCAGACATCAATTCAGCCCATTGGAAATTCGTAAGTGCACGCTCTGGCGGCGTGGTGTGCTTCTCATCCCGTTTGCGCTCGCATGCTTTGCGCTTTCGTCGCAAGCGCGAGCGACGTGCCAGCAAGGCTGCGGCTTTCCCGACCCGAGTAACACTTTCCTCGGTCAAGACACGCTCATTAGCAACACAATCGGGAGCGACAACACGGCGGTAGGTTCTGACGCTCTCTATAACAACACCTCCGGTGGCGACAACACGGCAATAGGTGCTGATGCGCTCTATAGCAACACCACCGGTGCCAACAACACGGCCACCGGTGTTGCTGCGCTCTTTAGCAACACAGACGGGAATGGCAACACGGCCAACGGGCCTCTAGCGCTGGCTCAAAACAAAAGCGGCTACAGCAACACGGCGACAGGCTACCAAGCGCTCTATAGCAATAACCCTATAAACGGCTTTGGCGGCAACGACAACACGGCCACCGGCTGGAATGGGCTCTATAGCAACACCACCGGGTTCCAGAACACGGCCATGGGGGACCAGGCGCTCTACAACAACACGACTGGCTCCGATAATACCGCCGAGGGATTCCAGGCGCTCCAACTCCACACGACAGGTGACTTCAACACCGCACTGGGCACTTTTGCGATGGCTTCTACCAAGTCGACCGGCCGCCTGCCATACGGTTCGGCGCGGCACGCTGGCACGTGGCCACAGAATTTAATGCGGACTAAACAGGCCTTTGATTGCTTTCCAGAGCGTTCGAGTCGCTTTTGGCGGGCCGGCGCGTGCGACGAGCACAGGGACATTGGCACGGTTCAAAATACTCCGGGTTAGGTCGCCCATGATGTAATGTCGAAGCAGCCCGCGAGCCTGTGATGTGCCGGTGACAATTAAGTCGTAATCGCCCTCTCGCACTTCTTCGAACACCTCATCGATGACGATTCCGTGGCGGAGATGCACTTCAGCGGGGACGCCGAGCCGGTCGAGTTCTCTCTTTTGACGGCGCAAATTCGTCCCCAACTCCGACTTTGATTGAAGTAACTGAGGGACATTTTCTTCCATCCGTACGAGATCGGCGTACATCGCCGGCGGCTCAGCCATGACGTGAAGCAGGGTCACGGATGCGCCTACCGCCGCGGCCAGTTTGCCGGTAAATTGGACCGCTCGCTCGATGTATTCTTTTCCACCTGTGCAAACCACGAAGCGCTTCAATTCTTTCCGTTCGCCAATTGCTACCAGCACCGGCGGCTGAATCGCTTTGATTACTTCGTAGGTTTTTTTTGATCGCCAGTAATCTCCCACCGCGCCAGTCCAACGTGCGCCGATCACCACGAGATCGTATTTGGTGTTCGATGTTTGCTGAACGATCTGCCACACCGGCTCACCTGACTGCACGACAACGCTCGGCGATACGCCGCGTTGCCGGAGCGATTGCGCCTGGGTATTAAGCACATCGCGCAGCGGCTTCTCGTCTCCTGAGACTTCCGCGATTCCAAGCAGCGTGGTCTCGGCGTTGAGCGGCCTGGCCAATAAACCTGCGAAGTGAGCTGCGGTTTCCGCCGAGGATGTCCCGTCGCTGCAAATCAAAATCTTCATGGCTAGAGCTTGTGCCCAGTCAAGAGCGTGTAAAGGACGATGGCCACTCCGATCAACGGCAGCGGCACAAAAGCGAGCCGGATTTTCGGGCCGGCAAAATATTGGGTAGCTACCACACCTATCTGCGCGCCGATGACTGCCCCGGTGTGCATAACCAGTGCGATCAGAATATCGACGTTTCCCTTGATCGCGTGAGTGAATGTTCCGTAACTGGCTGAGATTATGATCTCAAAAAGGTCCGTTCCTACAGCCAGATGAGTGGGAATGCCGAGCACGTAAACCATCGACGGCATTCGGATGTAGCCTGCGCCGCCGCCGAGAAACCCGCTGAAAAACCCACCAACAAGCGCGACCAGAAGTATGATCCAGAGAGAAATTTCCTGTATGCCTGACGTGGGCAGGCTAACCATTGGCCAAACTCTGATTCGTTGGATCCTTTCCGTGACTGGCCCGAATGCCGAATGGTCTGCTTTCGGTTCGGCAGCGTTCAGCGATCGGCCCTTGCGTGATCTCAATGTTTTCTGGCTCTCCCAGAGCATGAAGATCGAAATGCTAAAATAGACAACAATGGCCACCCAACTGACAACGGTGTTCACATTCCCTGCGCGCTTCAGTGCCTGAATGGCTTGCGCACCGCCTTCGGCACCACCGATGGTTCCAATAGCCATGATGAGTCCCAGCTTGAGATCGACATTGCCCAAGGTGCGGTGTTGCCTGGCCGCGACAATCGATTTACCGACGATGTGCGCCAGGTCGGTTCCCACCGCATAATTCCAATCCACTCCCATCAGGCGCAGCGCCGGACCGGCAATGAAACTCCCGCCCACGCCAAAGAAGCCGCCCAGGATTCCAATGAGAAACCCGACGACGACCAGATAGAGCGGGTTGATGTATGAATGGGAGATCGGAAAAAACATGAGTTATCTCCAACGTCGGCGCAGAATCCGGAACAACAGGGCCGTTAGTGCATCCAGCACAATGGCTTGACCGACAATGAGCAGGAGGGCGACTACCGCGTAAAGGACGCGGTGATGCAAGTCGAGTTGATACAGCCAGTTGCCCAAAAGATGCAGGACCAGGAAAAAATAAGCGGTGACCAGAACCGCATAGATCGCCAGCTCGGCTGCAAACGCGCGCAGGCTCTTCTCACTTTCCTTTTTCATGCAGAGAGGGTTGAAGGGTGAAAGTGTTGGGTTGAAGTCGCTCGGGTCTCGCTAAAGAGTCGGCCATCATGCTCTTTCCTTTTGAACAGTCAATGTCTTTGATGTTTGAGGAGATGTGCCAGCGCCAGGTTGCGGTTGCGTCTGAATCAATCAGCGGGCACATTCTTGCGTTAGAAGTCTTTCCTCCTAACGTTCCGCTTCACCATCAGGGAAAACATGGCCGACGCCGCGAATAAATATCCCGAGAACGTACCGGGTAAATTCTATGTCGATGATCAGTGCATCGATTGTGATTTGTGCCGCGAAACCGCCCCTGCAAACTTCAAGCGGAATGACGACGGCGGCCACTCCTACGTTTACAAGCAGCCGGAGACGCCAGAAGAGGAAGGGCTCTGCAAAGAAGCGATGGAAGGCTGCCCGGTTGAAGCCATTGGCAATGACGGAAATGGCGCTTGATTTGTAGCGGCGCTCTCTGAGCGCCGAATCCAATGGGTAAGCAACGCAGTCGGCGCTCACAGAGCGTCACTACAGTCCCGGTCGCACTCACCATCGCCGGTTCCGATTGCAGCGGCGGCGCCGGTATTCAGGCAGACCTGAAGACTTTTGCCGCGCTCGGCGTTTACGGACTGACCGCTGTGACGTGCGTCGTCGCAGAAATTCCAGGGAAAGTTTCGCGGGTTGAAGCAGTCACCCCGAAAATGGTTCGCAAGCAAATGGCGGTGCTGCTCAAAAATTTCGAGGTTGGTTCGATCAAAACCGGTCTGCTTTGTTCGGCTGAGATCATCTCCGCCGTGGCAAGGGAGCTTCAAAGCACCAGGCAACGTATCCCACTCGTGGTCGATCCGGTAATGATTGCGAGCAGTGGCGATCGTCTCCTCGAACCCGCAGCTATTGACGCTTACAAAAACGAGCTGTTTCCGTTGGCGACGCTTGTAACGCCGAATCTGGACGAAGGGAGGTTGTTGCTTGGAACGCGAATCAGAGGACGGCAACAGATGCAGAGAGCGGCGAAGGCGCTCGCGAAGCAATTTGGCTGCGCGATCTTGTTGAAAGGTGGTCACCTTCAAGGGGATGACGCAATCGATTTACTTTTTCACAATGGCCGACTAACGGAGTTTTCAGCCCCGTTTGTGCGGGACGTCGCCACACACGGCACCGGCTGCACCTATTCTGCAGCAATTACAGGTGGTCTGGCGTGTGGTCTTTCGTTAGAACAGGCGGTCGAACGGGCCAAAAGATTTGTGACCAGATCGATCGCGCGGCGTTTCCGTTGGACGTCAAAATCTGGGGACATTCTTGACGCACTCAGGCATTGGCTGTAGCCGCGATCGGTGCTCGCGGCGCCCGGGGTCACCGACCCCGGGCTACTTTTTCTCCCAACGCCTCCACTGCAACGCTTCGACCGCTGCCGCGGTCTCCGCCTGTTTCTTGCTTCGGCCGCTGCCCTGGCCAAGAATAATTCCCTCCCAGACAACTTGTGAGACGAATGTCTTCTCGTGCTCGGGACCGCTCTGCGAAATTAATTCGTAAACCGGGCTGTGAGGTGAGATGCTCTGCAACAGCTCCTGAAGATCGCCCTTTGGATTGATGTCCACCGGCTCTTCGGCCAGTTTCTGCAAATCGTCGCGGGTCTGCGTTAGAATGAAGTCTTTGGCCACTTCGAGGCCGCCATCAAGGTAAAGCGCGCCGATGAGCGCTTCGAATGCGTCGGCTAAGGTGGACGTCCGCTCCCGTCCGCCACTGGCTTCTTCGCCGCGGCCCATCAAGATGTAACGTCCCAGATCGAGCGCAGCAGCATGCGTCCTCAACGCATCGCGAGATACCAACCGCGAACGCAGTTTCGTAAGTTGTCCTTCCGCTGCGACTCGAAAACTGCCGAACAAATACTCTGTGATCACGAGTTGGAGCACCGCGTCGCCAAGAAACTCCAGACGCTGATAATCGAAGTGATACCGCTGCGCTTCGTGCCCGAGGCTTGGGTGCGTGAGCGCTTCAGCCAACAAAAGCGAGTTGCGAAACTTATACCCGATACGTTCCTCGAGCGGAGTCACGTCGCTGATTCTGAACAAAATCGAATAATTTCGTCAACTGAATAAAGCGCACGCATAACGGAACGAAGCGTGGACGCAGAGGCCGTACAAACGAAATCGAAGACGGCGTGAGCGCCGTTTATCGTTTCTGATAAACTTCCAGCGAGGTCACTACATCCAGCGCACGCTGTAAAACTGGATCGTGAGGCGGCGGTTTTTCCGGCGCATGGCCGCGACGTTGCTGCGCAGCTTCGGCGGCTTCTAACTCGGGATTTGTCCCGGCCAAGAGCGCAGCTTCATTCATGTGCGGCCGACCCGCATCGTAAATGAACGATTCCATTCCCTTCTCGCTGCTCGACTGAAAAATCTGTCGCTTTTCTGTCAACGACATCTCGACGGGCAAATCCGGGGTTACGCCTTCGGGAAATAATGAACGCCCGTCAGGCGAAATCATTTCAGCCACGGCGACACGCAAAATTTTGCCGCCGGGCAACGGTAGATCCGAGTATTCGGCGGCGCGACCCGCAGTGGGTTGGCCGATGATTAGTGTCTTGTTGTAAAAGCGGAGCGCGGACGCGATCGCTTCGACAGCGCCACTAGTATCGCTATCGGTAAGGACCATTAGCAGGCCGCGAAATATCGGCTCACGGTCGGAACTAAACACGCGGTCTTGATGTCCTGCCGGTTTACTTACGGTGAAGATCGGTTTGCCCTTCGGGCAAAATCGTTTCGCGAAGTCCGCAGCCAACGACAAATCACTCGTCGCGGAACTGGCGCGAAGATCCACGATAAGATCATTCACTTTCTTTGCAGCAAAACCGCTCAAAGCTTTGTCCAGCGCCTGAAGATTGGCGTTGGTCAATGATCCCAATCGCACGTATCCGGTGCGTCCCGCAATCAGCTCACTGTAGAACTCGCCCGAGGCCGCGGCGGGGACGCCTTCTTTTTCTGCCAAAAGGGTAATCCCCCGAGGCAGCCGCGCCAACAAGCCCTGAACAGTCGCCCTATTCAACTCCGTGTCGGTGATCGCGTCCGGATCGGTAAAATTAGACTTCAGCAAGGTGATGAACGCCTGCAGATCAGCTGGGCCTAACGAGTCAACCAACTGTTCCGCAGTTGCCGTAGCCGAGGGGGAAGGCGTCGGCTGTGGAGGCGATTTTGGTCCAGTCTGCCCCGCGGATGTCGGTCCTGGCGATTGGGCGGCCAGATTCGCACCGAGAAGAAAGACAAGAAATATCGCCAGCAAAAATCGAGACATCACAATAATTCGGTCACGTTAGCCGCAACAGCATTCAGGGCAATGTCACGACGGTAATGACGGTTTTCGAAATCAATACGCGACACGGCCTGATATGCGCGTGCACGTGCAGCTTCGAGAGTCAACCCAAGTGCAGTGACGGCGAGGACGCGGCCCCCAGCAGTTTTTACTTCGTCGCCGTCGCGCTTTGTCCCCGCATGGAAAATCTGCACGTCATCAAGCTTGGCTGCCTCGTCGAGACCTGAAATCGATTTTTCAGTTTCGTATTTGCCAGGATACCCGGCAGACGCGAGAACAACGGTAACCGCAGTGCGCGCGTCCCATTCAATCGCGCATCGCTCGATTGTTCCGTCAATCGTCGCCTCCAACAGCGGCAACAGGTCTGATTTCATTCGCGGCAAGAGCGCCTGCGTCTCGGGGTCCCCGAAGCGGCAATTAAACTCCAGCACGCGCGGTCCATCGCGGGTAATGATCAACCCAGGATAAAGAAGGCCCCGAAAGGTGACGCATTCTTGAAGCAGGCCGTGCAGCAGCGGTTCCATGATTTCGCTATCGAACAGCGATTGCAACTTGCTGTTCCAATTATTGGCAGGACTGAAGCTGCCCATCCCTCCCGTGTTGGGTCCTTGATCGCCATCCCAGGCGCGTTTGTGATCGCGAGCGGACTCGAGCAGAACATAATGTTTTCCGTCCAACAGTGCATGCATTGAGCATTCCGTGCCGTGCAAGAATTCCTCGATGACGATTCTCCGGCCGGCATCGCCAAAGCGGTGTTGATTCATCATCTCATCGATCGTCGCTTTCGCTGTGGCGGAATCCCTGGCGATGATGACGCCTTTGCCCAGTGCAAGCCCATCGGCCTTGATCACCACCGGAAATTTCACCTGCTCACAATAACGGAGCGCTTCTTTGCTATTGGAAAACGTGCGCGCTTCGGCAGTGGGGATTTTGCGTGCGCGCATTAATTCCTTTGCGAAAATTTTCGACGACTCGATCCGCGCTGCGGATTTGTCCGGACCAAACGCGCGCAACTTTTCGGCCGCGAACAGATCAATGATTCCAGCCGCGAGCGGATCGTCCGGTCCGACCACTGTCAGATCAACGCGGTTTTGTTTCGCGAAGCCAACGAGCCCCGGCAAATCACTGGCGCGGATCGGAACGTTCTCGGCAATTTGACTCGTGCCCGCGTTGCCCGGCGCACAGAAAATCCGGTCGGCATGCGGCGATTGCCGCAGTTTCCATGCAAGAGCGTGTTCACGGCCCCCATTGCCAATGACGAGGATCTTCATCGGGTAAAGTAGCTTAACCGTCTCGGTTGCGCGGGAAATCGCAAGCCACAGGCTCGCGCTACTCTTGTGCTCGTGATTCCGCTGGCAGAATCGGCAGCTCTAATTTCTCGGTATGGCGAACAATTGTTAGGCTGGCGCCGACGCCGATTTGTTCGCCAACCAAAATTTTGTGCAGATGGTGCACGCTGCCGATAGGCTGGTCATTGAATGCCACGATCAGATCGCCTTCGCGCACTCCGGCGCGTTCGGCAGGGCTATTCTTCTCAACCGAAACAACAAGGACACCGGTCTCAAGGGGTAGACCGTAAAACCGGACGATCCGTCGGTGAATCGGCACGTTCTGGCCGGCGACACCGATATAGCTGCGCCGGATTTTTCCATCTTTGATAAGCCAGCCGGCGACGAATTTCGCCGTGTTACTGGCGATGGCAAAGCAGATGCCCTGCGCAGGCCGGATCATGGCTGTATTTATACCCACCACTTCACCAGCTGAATTGACCAGCGGTCCGCCGGAGTTACCGGGATTGAGCGCGGCGTCGGTTTGAATGATATTGTCGATCAAGCGACCAGATTGCGCGTGCATCGAGCGACCGAGCGCGCTGATCACCCCGGCAGTCACGCTCGCTTCAAATCCGAGCGGGTTTCCAATCGCGATGACCAGTTGGCCAACCCGCAAATTCTCGGAATTAGCCAATCGGACATGCGCGAGCTGCGACACGTCGATTCGAATGACGGCCAGGTCGGTGTCCGGATCGTCGCCTGTCAATTTGGCTGGACATTCGCGTCCATCAGGCAGGTTTACACTGATGGTCTTCGCATCGTGGACAACGTGGCTGTTAGTCAGAATAAATCCATCCGGCGCGATGACGAAGCCGGAGCCGTTCCCGCTGACTTCGCGCTCGCCACGTCGTGCCTTCACGCGTTGTGCTACCTCGATGTTAACTACCGCGGGCGCGACACGCGTGACGGCGGCAACCACCGTGCGCGAATATGCATCGAGCAAATCCGAGTCGTCCGGTTGCATTTCGCCACGAACAAGCTGTGCAGTGCCAGTGTCGGTTTGATTGAGAAGAAAATCGATCGAACCAGCATTATTTTTCGGCGGAGCTGTGATGCTCATGGTTTAATTTCGGGCTACGAAACCAGCAGTCAACTACAGATGATTTGCGACTATACGCACTATTTGGGGTGTTACCTTCCCGCTTGCACCTGCTAAGGTGTCGTTTTACACAGAAGCCATGCCAAAGGGTTCGTCTGTTCCTTCTGTACTCGACCCACGGTGTCCCTCACGGCTCGTGCTCGACCGCATTGCTGACAAATGGACTGCGCTCGTCATCCAGATTCTTGCCGGCGGCACGATGCGGTATGCCGCGCTTCAGCGCGAGATCGGCGGAATCTCGCAGAAAATGCTTACCCAGACGCTGCGCAGCCTGGAGCGCGACGGTCTTGTGCACCGCACTGTTCATCCTGTCGTGCCGCCGAAAGTGGAATATTCGCTTACGAAGTTGGGGCGTACCTTGATTGAGCCGTTGCAGGGGCTTTGCCGGTGGTCGGAAAAACATCTGGCGGAGCTTCAGGCGAACCGCTCGCGAGCCAAGGCCAAGGCTGTAGCCGCGGCCGTTGACCGCGGTTGATGAGATCCTTCTCGCCGGAGAACACCGAGGTCACCGACCCCGCCTACAACAACAACCGATCTGACATGCACCAGGCAGAAATCATTGTTCTTTTGCTCGCAGCCGTCGCAGCTCTGGCCGTGTTGGCGCACAAGATTGCGCTGCCGTACCCGATCGTGCTCGTTCTTGGCGGGCTCGCTTTGAGTTTCGTGCCGGGGTTGCCGGAGGTCAGACTGAATCCCGACGTAGTGTTCTACTTTGTTCTGCCAGCGCTGATTTATCCAGCCGCGTTGTTCACATCGTGGCGTGATTTTCGGCGGAATCTGCGACCGATACTTCTGCTGGCGATCGGCTTGGTGCTTGCGACAACATTGGCAGTCGCCGGGATCGCGCATTCCATCGTGCCGGCGCTGCCCTTGGCCGCTGCGTTTGCACTCGGCGCGATTGTTTCGCCGCCAGATGCGGTCGCGGCGGCCACGATTATCCGCCGGCTTGGCGTCCCGCATCGCATCCAGGTAATCCTCGAGGGCGAGAGCCTGGTGAATGATGCTACCGCGCTGGTCGCCCTACAGTTTGCGGTCGCCGCACTCGTAACCGGGACTTTCTCGCCAGCGTACGCGACGTCGCGTTTTCTCTGGGCTGCTGCTGCCGGTATCGGAATTGGATTGCTTGTCGGGGTGGCGATGCGTTGGGTGCAGAGCCATCTGGACGATCCACCGGTCCAGATCACAATCTCGCTGCTCACTCCTTTCATCGCGTACTTGACGGCTGAACACCTGCACGCCTCTGGTGTTTTGGCGACAGTCGCTGCCGGCATTTTCCTTGGATGGCACTCGCCGCTCATGATCACTGCCCGAACACGCCTGCAAGCTTACGCATTTTGGGAAACGATCGTTTTCCTCCTTAACGGGTTCGTTTTTATCGTCATTGGCCTGCAACTTCCAGGTATCCTGCGCGCGTGGAATCGCGAATCGCTAACAGGCGCGATTCTCAGTGCAAGCATCATCTGTACGGCCGTGATTTTAGTTCGTTTTGTGTGGGTGACGCCCGCCGCCTATCTGTCACGTCTGATCAAAAGCGAACGACGTCGGCGCGACGCGATTCAATCATGGCAGCAAATTGCCATCGTCGGTTGGACCGGCATGCGCGGCGTGGTCTCACTTGCGGCAGCATTTGCACTGCCGCTGGCGTTACCCAATGGCCGGCCGTTTCCGGGACGCGATTACATTTTGTTTGTCGCTTTCTCAGTGATCCTGGTCACGCTCGTGTTACAAGGCCTCACGTTACCGCTGTTGATTCGGAAGTTCGGCATTCCACACGATGCAGAAACGGATGACGAAGAGCGGTTGGCGAGATTGGAAGCAAACAAGGCCGCGCTTGAATGGATCGAGAAGGCGCGTGCCAACGGCGACTTTCCCCCCGACGCGGTAGATCGTCTGCGCGCTGAATACGACGAACGGATCGAGCAATTGGAAATATGCGCGGACAATCCCGACGATTGCCGGGGCGAAATCGCCACACCGCGGTATCAGCGTTTGCAGCACCAGGCGCTGCGCGTGGAGCGAAAGACCATTATTCGTTTGCGAAATGAGCGCGTGATTAACGATGACGCATTGCGGCGCATCCAGCGCGATCTCGATCTGGCAGAGGCACGCCTGACCGGAGGATAGGACGAAATGGAGTGCTGGGCTATTGGACGCGTCAGCTTATCCAATCGCACCAGAAAAAGAGATCGATGCTGTCGTCCAGCATGTCCCACAAGAATAGCAGTAATGAAAAACCATAGCGGGCCGGCCAGGTTTTCGCGCGTTCGCCAAGCTCCAAGGCACATGCTTTAAGTTCCTGTTCGAAAAACCGAGCCATTCGGTCGCGCACGTTTGCGGTCAACCGGAGTTTGTCGCGGCCTGCATCGCTATTATCGTGCGGCTTTGTTCCGCCGCTTGCCTTGTTTGGATCACCGCCCAGAAACAGCAGAATCGAACGACGCAATTCGGTGGGATTTTCTTTGAGATCGTCGAAGAAATAGACGCGAAACTGCTCCGGACTGACGTAACGCTTCCAGCGCGCGACGGTTTTACTAGGGTGGGACCGGACCAGCACACCCGGATTGAGCAAATTCTGAATCACTTCCTCAGCATCGGTCGCATCGAACGGACTGATCATCCCAAGGCGAACGCCCATGGATAATTGAGACCAGGCTCTCTCGACCGGATCGCGCGCCAGAAAAACGACCTTCAAATTAGGGAAGCGATCGACGACTCGCTCGATGACTTCATCACTCAGAGTCGAGTACGCGGGCGAAATGTCCCCCGAGAGAAGCGTCCCTTTGTGACAGAACAATCGACCGTAACTGTCCAGATCGAGATAAAAGCGTCCCCTCAGGTCCTCCATACTCTCTAGAAACGAAGCGTCGCGTTCGTCTCCGTTACGTGGCGGATGAAATTGCTTCGTTTTGTTCAACTGATCGAAGTAATGCAATTCCTTCACTGGAGGCATCCAGAAATCGGGATGTCGCTCCAGTTGCCGATAAAGCCAGGAGGTGCCGGCTTTCTGCGCGCCTACGCACAAGAAATCGGGGCATGCGTCACCGGTGAAGCCGTTAAGCCTCTCGCTGTGGCAATCGTCCCCATTACGATGATTGCCGTTCCGGGATTTGAATGGCCACATCAAACGCATGGCGCATTATTCTTCATTCGCGCTTTAAAAAGCAAGCTGGGAATGGCGGGTTGCAGCGAAGTTCGGCAGAGGTGAAAATCGCCAATGGAAAAGGCGGTTGGTCACCGGATTTTTCTTCTGTCGCCCGCGTACGCCGGAGGCGAACGAGCGCGAATGATTTTGCGCGAGCAGGCGCAGTTTCCGCTCGCGCGAAGATTGCGCGGCAAAAGCGGCGCGCCCATCGCGGACGTATTCACTTTTTTGAGCGGGCTCTATTTTCGCGGAAAAATTGCTTACGCCACGGCGTTTGCGCGACCAGCGCGCGGAACTCCAGGTGTGCTTGTCATTACGCCAACACGCGGCCTGATCGATGCACGAACGCGAATTCGTCTCGATGATCTGCGCGAATTTGCAGAGGTGGATATTCACGAGAGCGATCCGCGCTACCGGCTGCCGATCGAGCGCGACGCGCGGCGTCTCGCGACCAAACTGCCCGCACAAAGCGAAGTGGTTCTTCTCGGCAGCATCGCCACCGGCAAGTACGTTGAAATCTTGCTGACAACTTTCGGCGACCGGCTGCGATTTCCGGCGGCATTTGTCGGCCGCGGCGATATGAGCCGTGGCGGACTCATGTTGCGTTGTGCGGTGGATGGTCAGGAACTTTCATACGTCCCTGTGGCAGGCGCGATTGTGAATGGGAAACGGCCGCCGAAACTCGCTCCGCGCAGATACGCTGCTGGATTGCGATAGATGGTCGCCATTCATAAACGCGAACGCACAACGGCGACACGAGCACAACCTGTCAGGGTGTTTCGGAGAGCCACGAAAGCTTTCAGGCATCGATCAAGCGCCAAGGGCGCGAGGCGTTGTCACGCAGCCTAGGCCCATTGCTGAAGATGCTTCGGCAGAGGCTGGATGCTGCAAAGTGACGCTTTCCAGCTATCCCGTTTATCGTGGTCGATTTGTTTGTTCTTCAAAATCAACACCACGCAGGTACGCTGCCATTGGGGAGGATGACAGTCGCATCGGCTAGACTGCACGAAACGCCACAAGAGTTTTTAACTCTCGTCTGACTTCCTGCCGAACCAGCGTCGCTTTTTCGGCTTCGGTTCTTCCGCCGGTGGTCCAGCGGGTTGTTCCTCTTTCGGAGCCGGAGCTTCAGCCTTCGGCTCTTCCCGTTTGGACTGTTCGGCTTCAGGCTTTTTCGGCTCGGCCTCTTTGCGTTTCGCTTTCTTTTCTTTCCCGGGCTTTTCCTCCGCGACCTCCTCCGCGTCCACCCATTCGATGAACGCCATGGGCGCAGAATCGCTTTTGCGCGCGCCGAGTTTGACGATGCGGTTTGACGATGCGCGTGTAGCCGCCATTGCGTTCGGCTGATCGCTGCGCGATATCGTCGAACAATTTTTTCACTGAGCTTTTCTGCCGCAGCACGGCCAGCGCCGTCCGGCGCGAGTGGATCGAGCCGTTCTTACCGAGGGTCACCATTCGCTCGGCGAGAGGACGAACTGCTTTGGCCTTGGCCAGCGTCGTTGTGATTCGCTGATGTTGAATTAAAGCGCAGACCTGATTGGCGAGTAACGCCCGGCGATGCTCAGCGGTTCGCCCCAGCTTGATCGTCTTTTTTTGATGTCTCATACGCAGCGAAACGCGACATTCGCACAGACGTTTATTCTTTGCCAGCGGGGGCAGCGTTCGGCACAGCGCCGTCGGTGGCCACAGGCAAATCAATCAGACCCGGCTCGAACTTCATTCCAAGGCTCAACCCAAGCTGTTGCAGTTTGTCCTTGATCTCGTTAAGCGATTTCTTGCCGAAGTTCCGATACTTCAGCATTTCGGCCTCGGTCTTTTGGGCAAGCTGCCCGACAGTGGTGATGTTTGCATTGTTCAAGCAATTGGCTGCGCGCACGCTCAGCTCTATCTCGTTTACGCTCATGTTGAGCAGCTTCTTCAGCTTGATGTTTTCTTCGCTCACGCCGGCTGGCGTCTGGTCAAATTCGATTACTTCCTCGTTGTAATGCACAAAGACGTCGAGGTGATGCCGCAAAATGGCGGATGCCTGGAGCAACGCCTCATCCGGCGTCAAGCGCCCATCGGTCCAGACTTCCAGGATCAGTTTGTCGTAATCGGTGCGTTGACCGACTCGAGTGTTTTCCACCGCATACTTCACGCGCGTCACGGGCGAAAAGATCGAGTCGATGGGGATGAGCCCGATCGGTTGATCGGGGCGTTTGTTTTCCTCGCCGGTAGAAAATCCGCGACCTACGCGCACCTCGAGCTCGGCGTCGAATTTGTGCTTTCGATCCAGGGTGCAAATCAACTGCTTCGGGTTCAGCACATCAAAACCCTGAATGGTCTGAATGTCCCCGGCAGTGACTTCGCCTTCTTTGTTTATGGTGAGTGACAGTTTCTTTGGCTCATGGTCCTGACCGTCCACTTTGAATTTCACTTTCTTAAGATTGAGAACGATGTCGGTTACGTCCTCAACGACCCCGGGCAATGTGGCGAACTCGTGCTGCGCACCCTGAATTTTTATTGCGGTGATCGCTGCGCCTTCGAGCGACGAAAGCAGGACACGTCGGAGGCAGTTCCCAACGGTGTGGCCGTAGCCGGCTTCGAACGGCTCGGCTATGAACTTTGCATAGGTATCTGTGGCTGTGCTCTCATCTTTCGTGAGAGTCTTCGGCATTTCAAAACGACCGTAACGGATTGGCATATATTAATTTCAGATCGGCGATTGCCGGTTTGCGATTTGAAACGAGAAAGACGCCTTGGCGACTCCCTTACAATCGAAAATCTACAATCTTAAATCTGGCAATTCCTTTCGCCGGGTTCCCCCTGGCGAGTGCGGCTTCACATCCAGCGATGGAGACCCAGGGACCAACGGCGTAATTTCAAAAACTCGCTGCGGAGCTTGGAATAAAGCCTAAATCCGCAATTTTGCAAGGGGCGATAGACGGTAGAGCGCGACCGCCGGGCGCGCCGTTTCCGATGGAAGGACGGCCCGGCGGCCGTCCCTACCAGTCAATCTTCGGCGATTTCATTCGGCAGTTCATTTTTATCTGTCGAACTCTTAGGAAAATGCCTGGCCAGCACGCTCCCAATCTCCTGAATCGCTTCGACCAACGCGTGACTGAACTTCTCGGTTTGAAAATGCGCGCGCATTCTTTCTACAACGCTTTGCCAGAATTGTTCGCCGCATTTCTCATGAATCGCTTGATCGCCAACAACGGCGAATTGATGTACACGCGGCGCCACGAAGATCAGCACCGCGTTGCGCTCGCGCGTCTTGTGCATATCGAGCCGATGAAACTTCTTCTGCGCCGCAAGAAGGGGATCACTCTTCAACTTGCCGCGCTGGATCACAACGCGAATCTCACCGGAAGTTTTCGATTCCGCTTCGCGAATCGATTCGACGATCTGGTCGTGCTCAAGCTTACTGAGGAATTCCCG
>WNGP01001976.1_pt1 | contig 19676 bp, 19 predicted proteins | sample 5407671 | NCBI WGS metagenome assembly WNGP01 (sample SAMN13153381, study PRJNA577476) | soil metagenome | isolation source: 40 cm soil or saprolite under Garry oak tree replicate 2 | place: USA:California | collected 2016-06-15 | reverse complement strand
GCTGCGGGATGAACGGCTGGAACGAGTGGGACCGGGTGGTCATCGACGGGATGGCCTCGCTGGTCGACTACCACTCGCTGCACATCTACACCGGCAGCGACGACTACTGGACCAACGTGCTGCAGCCGCACCAGGCCGAACGGGCGATCCGGTACACCCAGGCCCTCATCGAGCACGCCGCCTACCGGCAGAAGATCGCCGCGCCGCCGCGGATCGCCTACGACGAGTGGAACGTCTGGTACCGCAACATGACCGGCGCGCTGGAGGAGCGCTACACGTTCGCCGACGCGCTGGCCGTGGGGACCTACCTGAACATCTTCACCAGGAACTGCGACTGGGTCCGGATGGCCAACCTGGCGCAGATGGTGAACGCCATCGCGCCCGTCGTCACCAGCGCCGACGCCGCGGCCGTGCAGCCCATCTGGTATCCGGTACTGCTGCACGCCCAGGCGGCCCTGGACCTGGCCGCGGACGTGCACGTGAACGGCCCGGTGATCAGCCCGGAGCTGCCCGCCGGGGCGAGCCGTTGGCCGTTCCGGATCGGTGACCTGGGACCGTTCGGCCTGATAGACGCGGCCGCGACCGTGAGTGCCTCCGATGTGAGCGCTCACAAGGTGGCGGTCACGCTGGTCAACCGCAGCCCCGAGGACGAACTGGCCGAGGTGCTGCTGCGCGACTACACCTTCGACGGGCCCGCCCGGATCAGGACGGTTACCGCCACCCGGCCCGGCGACGCCCGCGCGCTGCCCGACGTGGAGACAGCACAGCTGGAAGAGGGATCGGAACACACGAAGGACGGGATGGTCGCTGTCCGGCTGCCACCCCGGTCGTTCACCGTTATCGAGGCGGCGATGACCAACAGGTAGCAGGCCAGGAGGTCATCGCGGCCCGCAGCCGCACGACCGGCCCGGGGGCTCCGGGGGTCGCCCCCCGGCCGGCACAGCAGCGGCAACCGCACACCAACACGGCAACACCGAACATAGGAGTTTAGCCAGATGTCGTCGAGAACGCGAAGAATCACCACGGCGGTGGCGGGCGCGGCCGCCATCTCGCTGCTCGCCGCGTGCAGCAGTGGCGGCAGCAGTAGCAGCAGCAGCAGCGACGGCGGCGGCTCGGCGAGTACGCCGGCGAGCACGGCGAGCGCGAGTCCCACCGTGACCGTGGTGGCCGGCGGCTCGTGCAGTCCCGGCGCCACCAAGGTCCTCTTCTGGGCCTGGGTGCCGGGGATGGGCCGGGCCGTCACCGAGTTCAACAAGACACACCCGAACATCTGCGTCACGCAGGAGGACGTCGGCGCGGGCGATCCCGAGTACGTGGCGATCACCAACGCGCTGAAGGCGGGCTCGGGCGCGCCCGACGTCGCCGAGGTGGAGTTCGACGAGTTGCCGTCCTTCGAGGTCACGCACAACGTGGTCAACCTGGTGCCGTATGGCGCCAACAACTACAAGAACAAGTTCACGACGTGGGCCTGGGATGAGGTCAGCCAGGGCTCGAGCGTCTACGCGATGCCCGGCGACGCCGGCCCGATGGCCTTCTACTACAACACCAAGGAACTGGCCAAGTACGGCATCACCCCGCCGACCACCTGGGCGCAGTTCGCCGCCGACGCGGCCAAGCTGCACAAGGCCAACCCGGGCGCGTACATGACGAACTTCTCGGCCATCGACCTGCAGTGGGTGATGAGCCTGATGGCCCAGGACAACGCCTCGCCGTTCGCCTACAGCGGCGGCAGCAACGTCACCATCAACTGGACCGGGCCGCAGCAAATGGCGTTTGCCAAGTACTGGCAGGATTTGCTGTCCGCGCACGAGGTCAACGCCACCACCGACGTGTCCGCCACGTCCTTCGCGGACCTGGACAAGGGCATCGACGCGAGCTGGATCAGCTCCGCGTGGGGCCCGTCCTACTTCGCCGCCGACGCCAAGTCCTCCCTCGGCCAGTGGCGCGCGACCGCGCTGCCGCAGTGGACCGCGGGCGCCAACGTGGCGGCGAACTGGGGCGGCTCGACCTACCCGGTCTTCTCCCAGAGCAAGCACCCGGCCGAGGCGGCGCAGTTCGCCGAGTGGCTGAACGCCACCGACGCGTCGTGGAACATCACCAAGACGGCGCCGTCGTCGCTGTTCCCGACCTACCTGCCGCTGCTCAACGACCCGTCGTTCAAGAACATCACCGTCCCGCTGTCCGGCACCTCGACCCCGGACGTGGCCTTCTCCGCAGCGGCGAGCTCGATCAAGGGCGTGCCGTGGCCGCCGTTCATGACCGAGGCGCTCCTCCAGTCGGCGACCGTGTTCGCCGGCGTGATGAACGGCAAGGAGACGCTGCAGACGGCGTTCAAGAACTTCCAGAACGTCCTGGTGACCTACGCCAAGGCGCAGGGCTTCACCGTCTCGACCTGATCTGTTACGTCCGGTAGGCCTCGCCGGCCGGGTCCCAGCGGCCCGGCCGGCGGCCAAGGAAGGGAGCGACGTGTTCACAGGACGCCGGGGGCACTCGGCGTGGATCCAGCGCCGGGACCGCCGCGGGATCTGGTTCGTGGTGCCCTTCCTCGTCGGCTTCGTGCTGTTCATGATCGTGCCGCTCGGGTACGCGATCTACACCAGCCTGTACACGAGCAAGATCATCGGCGGCACGGTCTACTCCGGGGCCTCGAACTACACCCAGACGCTGCAGTCGTCGCAGTTCTGGTCGGGCGTGGTGCGCGTGATCATCTACGCGTGCATCCAGATCCCGGTGATGCTCATCATCGCGTTCTTCTTCGCGACGGTCTTCGACCTCGGGGTGGCGAAGTTCGGCCGGACGTTCCGGACGATCTTCTTCATCCCGTTCGCGGTGCCCGCGGTGGTGGGCGCGGTGATGTGGTCCTTCCTGCTGGAGCCGCAGTTCGGGCCGATGGTGCACCTGGCCAACGCGTTCGGCTTCGGCGGCACCAACTTCTTCTCACCATCGCTGATCCTGCCCTCGATCATCGTCATCGTGATCTGGGAGTGGACCGGCTACAACATGGTGATCCTGTACACGGCGCTGAAGTCGGTGCCGCGTGATGTCGTCGAGGCGGCGATCCTGGACGACACGCCGCTGTGGCGGATCATCGTACGGATCAAGCTCCCGCTGGTCCGGCCCGCCGTCGTGATGCTCATCTTCCTCAACACGATCGGCGCGCTGCAGCTGTTCACCGAGCCGCTGATCCTGTCCTACTTCGAGACCGGTTCGGTGTCCGTCAACTACACGCCGACCCTGTATCTCTACAACACGGCCATCGCCGCCGACCAGACCAACCTGGCGGCGGCCGGCGCGGTCATCCTCGGCCTGGTCATCGTGGCCATCTCGACCGCGTCGCTGCTGTTCCGGCGGCGGAGAGGAGAGCTCACATGAGCACGTCCACCCTGCGGCCGTCTGCTGCGCCTCTGGCTGCTCTGGGTGCCGCCACCGAGCCGGAATCCCGGCGGGAGCGACGCAGGCGGGAACGGCTCGAGGAGCAGGAGAGCACCATCCCGGTCGAGCTCTACGGCCTGCGCCGCGGCACGGTCACGCTGCTGACCGTGCTCGCCTTCCTGTTCGCGATCTTCACGCTGGTGCCCATCGCCTGGATCCTCATCAACTCGACCAAGACCCAGGCGAACATCTTCGAGACGTTCGGCTTCTGGTTCGCCCGGCCGTTCAGCTTCTTCCACAACTTCTCGCTGCTGTTCCAGAACGTGGACGGCTACGGGACCTACATCCAGTGGTTCGGCAACACGGCGCTGTACGCCGTGCTCGGCGGCGTCGGCGCGACGGCGCTTTCCGCCTTCGCCGGGTACGGTTTCGCCCGGTTCTCCTTCCGCGGCTCGAAGCTGCTGTTCTACCTGACCATCGCCGCCCTGCTGGTGCCGATCACCGCGCTGACGCTGCCGCTGTACCTCACCTACGCCAAGGCGCACCTGATCAACTCCCTGTGGGGGATGGTGCTGCCGTCCATGATCAGCCCGGTCGGCATCTACCTGATGCGGGTCTACGTCGACATCTCGGTCCCCCGCGAGCTCATCGACGCGGCCCGGCTCGACGGCGCGGGCGAGGCGCGGATCTTCTTCCGGGTCGCGCTGCCGCTGATGGTGCCGGGCTTCATGACCGTGCTGCTTATCAGCGTGGTGGCGGTGTGGAACAACTACTTCCTGCCGCTGCTCATCTTCAACATCAACACGCGCTACCCGCTGACCGTGGGACTCGGGCTGTGGTCCGAGCGCGCGCAGAACAGCGGCAACGCGCAGCTGTTCCCGATGGTGGTGATCGGCGGCCTGGTGACCATCATTCCGCTGATCGCGCTGTTCCTGATCCTGCAGCGGTACTGGCGCGGCGGACTTCTGCTCGGCAGCATCGCGAACTTATTCCGGAGGCCTTGTCGTGGCGGCGATTTCCCTCAGCGGATTGACCAAGGTCTACGCGACCGGCGTGGTCGCGCTGGACGGGCTGGACCTGGACATCGACGACGGCGAGTTCGTCGTGCTGGTCGGCCCCTCCGGCTGCGGCAAGACGACGGCCCTGCGAATGGTCGCGGGGCTCGAGCGGATCACGTCGGGGACGATCAGCTTCGGCGACCGCGTGGTCAACGACGTGTCGCCCCGGCACCGCGACGTCGCCATGGTCTTCCAGAACTATGCGCTCTACCCGCACCTTTCTGTGTACCAGAACATCGGCTTCGCGCTAGAGAACAAGAAGATAGAGAAGGCCGAACGGGACCGGCGGATCCGCGCTGCCGCCGCGATTCTCGGCCTGGCGGACCTGCTCGGGCGCAAGCCGAAGCAGTTGTCCGGCGGCCAGCGGCAGCGGGTGGGCGATGGGCCGGGCGATCGTGCGTTCGCCTGCCGTGTTCCTCATGGACGAGCCGCTATCCAACCTGGACGCCAAGCTCCGGGTGCAGATGCGCTCGGAGGTACTGCGGGTGCACCGGTCGATTCAGGCCGCGACGTTGTACGTCACGCACGACCAGACCGAGGCGATGACGATGGGCGACCGGGTGGCGGTGCTGCAGGGCGGCGTCCTGCAGCAGTACGGCACGCCGCGATCGCTCTACGAGCGGCCGGCCAACGTCTTCGTGGCCGCGTTCATCGGCTCCCCCGCGATGAACCTGTACGAGGCGGGCCTGGAAGCTGGGCCTGCGCCCACGGTGGTGCTCGGCTCGCAGCGACTGGACCTGCCCGCCCAGGTCGCCGCCCGCGTCGCCGCCTACCAGGGCCGCAAGGTGCTCGTCGGGGTGCGCCCGGAAGATCTCGCGGTGTCCGGGGGTGCCCCGGGACTGGTCGCCGACGTGCGCCTCGTCGAGGTGCTCGGCAGCGAGCAGCACGTCCACTTCCAGCTCGACGCGACGCCCGCGGTCCAGGCGGCGGGCGGCGCGGCGGCCCTGGCGGACGAGTCCGCGGCGGCGGGCATCCTGGCGGCCAGCGCCCCCAACGGCATGGCCCGGATCGATCCGCGCGCCGGGGTCCGGTCCGGCGGGCGCGTCACCTTCGCCGTCGACCCGGCGCGGCTGTATTTCTTCGACCCGGACACGGGCCGCGCGATTACGGACCCGTCGTTACTCGCTGCGGCCCGCCGGGCAGACGATATCCTTGGCCGGCTCGGCGCCGGGACCGCTGGGATTGGACGGCTCGTGCAGGATCAAATCAGGCTGAAAGTGGACCGCGACCCAGTGCGTGAAGAACAGGAAGCGTTCCTTGACGTAGATGACGTCGGCGCCGGTCCACCCGTTCGGGTCATAGCAGATGCCGCTCATCCGCAGCGGGATCCCGAGTGACATCCCCTGGCCCGGGGGAAGGGAGACACCGACGACGGAACTGCCGCTCGTGGGCCCCTTCTGGTCCGGCCGGGTGTACTGGAACATCCACCGCACCGGCCCGGCCGGGACGAGCGGCCATGGAGCTATGCCTCGCGCGATGTTCGCCTGGGCCTGCGGGGACAGAATCGAGACCGCCTCGATGGTGACCGTCTCGGGCCCGTGGTTATGGATGCTTGGCATCACGCTGAATACGCCGGATTGCGGCGGTGCGTAGATCTGCCCGGTCGCGGCGCCGAAGGTATTAACGTCGCGGAGTCCGGTTCCGGCGGGCAGGCCGGGGAAACTGCCGCCGTACGAATCGCCGAACTGGACCGGCTGGTACGTCCCGGCCAGGATCGCGAGGACCACCATGGCGGTCGCGAGCAGCGCGCCCAGCCCGAGCAGGACCGGACGGCGCCACCGCCTGCTGCGGCGTGGTCCGGGGGTCTCAGCGGTGGGCGGGTCGCCGCCGCCGGGTCGCGCTGGGTGGGACTCGGTGATGGCCATCCGCTGCCTCCGCAGTCACTTCCGGTGGCACGACGATACAACAGGAAATTTCGTCCCTCGCGCTGCTCACCGTAATCGCGGCAATGGACTTAGATCTGCCACAAGGCACCCGCCGGCATCGCACGCATCCGCGCTCCGAAAGGCAGCGTCTGCGTGCCGGTGTAAAGAACGATGCCGGCGACGAAATCGTCGCCGGTTCTCCCGGCTAGGTGCCTCAGGCCGCGGAAATCCTCCGGACCGACGGTCGAGGAGGCTTTGACCTCGATTCCGACGACGTTTCCCTGGCGGTTCTCGAGGATCGCGTCGACCTCAACCTTGTCCCTTGTGCGGTAGTGGAATAGCTCGGCGCGCTGGCGTGACCAGGTGAGCTGGCGGGCCAGTTCCATCAGGACGAATCCTTCCAGCAACGGGCCGAACTGCCCGCCGGGCCGCAGCAGGCTTCTTACGTCCGCGCCGAGCAGGTTGGCGGCGATTCCCGAATCGACAAAGGCCAGCTTGGGCGTCCCAACTGCCCGCGTGCTCACGTTGCGCGACCAGGCCGGGATCCGCTTGACCAGGAAGACTTCCTCGAGAAGGCCCAGATAGCGATAGACGGTACTGGCGGGAAGCCCGGCGTCGCCGCCCACTGCGGTCGCCACCAGAAGCTGACCGGACCGGGCGGCAAGGAGCCGGATCAGGGCACGCATCTCGGCCGTGCGCTCAATCTCAGACACCTGGCTGACATCACGGGCGACGAGATCGGCGAGGTAGGAGTCGAAGAAGTGCTCGCGACGGCGCGGGTTCGTCCGGGCCAGCGCTTCAGGAAAGCCACCTCGCACGATTCGCTCGGCATACTCCTGCCTGCTTATAGCTGACTCGTGAGTCAGCGCCCCACCCTGCTCGAAGATGGCATCAACGAACCCGTCCGAAGTACCGTCGATCTCTCCCTGGGAAAATGGCCATAGCTCGATCGCCTCGATCCGGCCGGGCAGCGTGTCCGGAAGACCGCGCAGCGCCAGCACGCGCGCGGACCCCGAGAGCAGGTACCGGCCGGGTCTCGGATCGGTATCCACCTGTTCCTTGATGGCCAGCAGGAGTCCAGGCACACGCTGGATCTCGTCGATCACCATGAGCTCGGCAGAGTCCACGAATCCAGCCGGATCCGTGATAGCTGCCTGGCGGGTCACCGCGGCATCCAGGTTGCGCCACTCGGCTTCCCTGCCCTTAGCGACGAGACCGAGCAGCGTGCTCTTTCCGCACTGACGCGCCCCGGTGATGAGAACGACTCTGGTGTCCGTCAACGCCTCAGTAACTGACGCTTCAGAGTGCCGGGCAAGCAGCCTTCCCAGTGGGCTTGGATTTACGCGAACCACCTGATAAGAGTGTCACATGGCTTTCTGTGACGCTATCTTATCCGCAACTCTCGTGGTGATCTGGCCGCTGGGTACGTGGTGATCTGGCCGCTGGGTACGTGGTGATCTGGCCGCTAGGTACGTGGTGATCTGGCCGCTGGATACGTGGTGATCTGACCCTAGAAAACCATTTGCCCTGGCCGGGGACGGTGTGGCAACCTGCAGCTGGTTCGGGCCGACGCTGGTCGGCTGAGCGAAGGGAGGCGCGAGATGTCTAAGCCCGTCGCGGGCGCATTCCCGCCTGCCCTGTTCATCGCTCAGCTGAGGAGCACCACCCGTGCACGACTTTTCCTCCGCACGCCGCGGAGAGTTCACTTCCCGTCGCCGTAGTAAGCAGCGTTTCGACGACGACGAGCCGATCACGGCCAAACGGGTCCGGGGGCGCCGAGGGCTGCCGCCGATCGAGGCATTCGACGCGACCGATGGCCTGCCCGAAGGCGACCGCTGGTCCACCTGGGACCAGTCGATCCCCACCCAGCGCGGCCCCAGGCCGCACCCCGGCTGGCTGGTCACCGACCTGGCCGCCGTCGACACCGAGCTCGGCATCCTGAAGACCGGCAAGGAAGCCGACGTCTTCCTGATCCGGCGGGCCGTGCCCGAAGGCCGGTCCTGCCTGCTCGCCGCCAAGCGCTACCGCGACGCCGGGCACCGGATGTTCCACCGCGACAGCGGTTACCTGGAAGGGCGGCGAACCAGGGAGTCCCGGGTCAACCGGGCGGTGGCGGCCCGGAGCACGTTCGGGCGGCAGGCCATCGCCGGACAGTGGGCGCACGCCGAATTCAGCGCGCTGGCCCGGCTGTACGCGGCCGGGATACCCGTTCCCTATCCGGCGCAGATCCTCGACACCGAGCTGCTGCTCGAGTTCATCGGTTCGGCGGACGGAATAGCCGCCCCGCGGCTAGCCGAGACCAGGCCCGGCCCGGCCGAGCTGGCCGGGCTGTGGGACCAGCTGGTGCAGGCGCTCGTCGCCCTGGCCCGGGACGGCCTGGCGCACGGCGACCTGTCCGTGTACAACCTGCTGGTGCACGACGGGCGGCTGGTGATGATCGACCTTCCCCAGGTGGTCGACGTGATCGCGAACCCGCGCGGCGCCTTCTTCCTCACCCGTGACGCGGAGAACATTGCCCACTGGTTCGCAGCTCACGGCCTGAGCGGAGTAAGCCCGGTACCCGCGGACCTGCCCGCACTGCTCCGCCGTGAAGCCCTGCTCGCCCCCTAGACGAAGGTTCCTGATGGGATGGGCCGCGCCCGCCGTGCCCGAACCCGTTGACCATGAGTGCAGGTGTCGTTAATCCCTTGCCGGCCGCCATGGGCATCGCCGATGATTGCGGCCATGGCCACGACCCGCCGTGCATGCCATAACGACATAGGTTGTCTGTCCGGCTTCTCATCTGCTGGACCGGGCGGACTCAGCCGACCCGCAGGCGGGGCGGCATTGCCATGCCGGGACGGCCGACATCGTATCGTAGGTTACAACGTGACGATCAATGGAGGATCGGCCATGGCCGGCTACCGTCCCATGACCCTTGCCGATCTGGCTGGGTACCTGTCACGAGCGGCTGATGACAGGACGCGCTGGAAGCTCACCTGGGAATTCCTGGAGGAGTACCGGTGGGAGTCAAGCGCGGTGCAGCCCTCGCTGCTGCGGGACAAGCCGCCTGGCACTGGCGATGAGCGATGGGACGCGTTGCTGGCGGCGCTGGCTGAGCATCTGGCGGCACAGCACGATCTCGCGCCTCCGGAGTGGGCTGAGCTGCGTGTCCTGCAGCGGCCGTGGTTCCCCGCCGTGCTTCAGGTCCAGCGCGCTGACGCACTGGTACGCGCGCCGGCCGCATTCCGCAAGCACGGGGTCTACTTGTCCGCTGCGGACCTGGAAGCAGCGTGACCGAGCCTGGGGGCGTCCTCCTCGACCGGGTACAGCTCGAGCGGGCGTTCACCGCCCTCGGCGAGCGCATGGTCCGGCGGGGCGTGGTCGCCGACGTGTTCGTGGTAGGCGGTGCGGCAATGGCGCTGGCCTACGATGCCACCCGTGTGACGCGTGACGTCGACTCGCTGTTCGTGCCGCACGGTGTCGTTCTGGAGGAAGCCAGGAACGTGGCGCAGGACCTCGGGCTGCCTGCCTGGTGGCTCAACGAGCAGGCTAGTGTCTACATCTCAGGCAAGGACGACCCAGGCAGGCGCCGCGTTTTCGACCACCCCGGCCTGCGGTGACGGCGGCATCACCGCGCCACATCTTCGCCATGAAGGCACTCGCCGCCAGGACCCGCGACGTCGATGACCTTCGTCTCCTCGCCGGCATCATCGAGGTGGATTCCGCCGAGACGGCCCTCCGGATATGCGCGGAGTTCTTCCCCGACGAACAGGTCCCTCCCAGGGCTGCCGCCGTCCTCCAGGAACTCTTCGGCTGACCCGGGTATGCCGGCTGGTGTCCGCGCAGGGTCCTGCCGGGCCTCGTGCTCCGTCACCTCCCGTGTTCCGGTCGGTCCCGCCACGTGGAATGCCCAGGGTGCGGTCTCCCGGCGTGCGGCCGCCTGGCGCACCTGTCGGAAGATGTGCGCATCGGCCTCGCTGATCTCCGGTGACCCCGGCCTGCGCAGCACGATCATCGCCTTCTCATCGTCGTGACACCGGGGCGGCCTGAGGAGGCTGCCGATCAAGTCGCACAGGCCAGTGAGGTTCTCATCGTCCGGCATGCCGAGGCTGTCATCGACGGGCAGCACCGCATGGGTCCAGGCTCCCCATACGCCGATGAAGATCACCCAGAGGCTGCGGCTGATCGGCGCACCAGGCGTGAATGGCATGGCCCCGAGATCACGCAGCAAGGCTGGCCGCAGGGCGGCCTGATCAGCCTCGCTGAGTGGAAGCTCGTAGCTGGTGTCCGGTATGTCGCTGAGAGTGTCCATGGCTCGCAGTGTCGCACCGGGTGCCGACAAAATGGCCAGAGCCGGCCACCCGGGCAGCGCCGCGGACAGCAGTAAGCCCGCCTTGGCAGTGGCAGCAGAGACCGTCACTCAGATGTCAGACCCCGCAGAAAGTGCGACATCGCCGCCTTCTAGCGGGCAAAGATGCGAGGAAGACAGTATCCGCAACCAATTTCCCAGCTCAACAGCTATATATGCGAATGCAAACTCACTCCCAAGTGCAAGCGATAACCACACATGTTGCTCACATGGCTCCGAACCGGAGGAACTGGCTTCATGTCGCACGCACCGGTCACAGGTCGTCCGGAAGCTCATCGCCGGCTAGCTCCGTGGCGAGACGGCTGGCGAGGTCGTCATACCATCCCGTGACCCAGCCGCGCAGGTCGGCGATCCTCGGCTCATCAAGCCCGTATTCAGCAAAGTCTTCGTCGGCGAAGACGCTGACGCCAGCGAGATGATCCAGGATTACCTCCAGGTCGAGGTCTGGGTCATGGCGGCGGGCAAGATTCTCAAGATCGGTATATGAGAAGGTACCTGCGACGGCATGCAGATCGATGATGTCGCGGATCACGAACCGGTCATGCCAAGCACGTGCCTTCAGCCCCACGGTGTCTTCGAGCGACACCGCCCGCACGCTTACCGCAGCCGTTATCTGAACCGTTACCCACCTGGGCTCTAGCGCCTCCTTGAGAAGGTCCACTTCAAGCTCGTCACCAGAACCGGGTAGCCGCAGGACCAGGCGCGCATACCTGGGGCCAGCCGCTTCGACGAGTTGCACGCTGTAGCCCGCGCGCTGGAAGGCGAGCTGGACGTGCTCAGCGATCTCCGGCAGCGGGGTGTCGTTCCTGGTGGCAAAGTCCAGGTCCTGAGATGGGCGGTGCAGGATCTCATGTGCTCGAAATGCGTATCCTCCGGCCAGCAGCAAGCCGTACCGCTCAAAGACAGGCAAACCATCTAGCAGTACTTGCAAGTGAGCGGCCGGCAGCCCGTCCAGGCTCACGGGCAAACCGACGAAATCAGCCGCCGCTCCCACTCCCGGCGTGCATGCGGACCCAGCAGCCGCCGCAACCGGGGCCACATGCTGACCAGCGACTCGCGGTGCACGAACCGCTCAAGATCCTCTCGCCGCGCCTCCGCAAGGAGCAGTGCGTATAGGACAAGGCGCTGATCATCCTGCCCCACGTCGTACACGCGCCGACCCGACCAGGCCACATGCAGCGGCAGCTCCACCCTGCCCGTGGCCGGCCCTTTCAGGTCCTCCAGCGAGGATGGCATGCGACGCGCATACTCGCCCCAGCGCGGCGGCAGGGCACTATCCTCCATGCGGACAATTATCCCCGCTCCGCACGTCACGGGCACCAGGCACGCCGCGCCGTCACTCGCCGCATCTCATGATCGATCGCCGGAGCCGAGCCGGGCGCTGCGCTTCGGCCTGCCCCTCCAAGGCCGTCAAATGGCCGGCCATCCCGCGCCCGTCACCCAGCTCGTCCTCGCCTACCAGGTGCAAATCGGCAGGTCATCGTCATATGTGCCACTGCAGCCACATTCCGGCGAGCCGACATGTTCACCGCGGACGGCAAGCCGTCTGACGACGACCCGCGTGAGAGCGGGCCAGCGTTGGGCGGCGAGCGCACCACGCTGGCCGGATCCCTGCGCTGCCAGCGCCTCACATTGGAGATGAAATGCTCAGGTCTTGATGCGGAGGCGATGGCGCGGCGTTCCGTCGAGCCGTCGGCGATGTCGCTCCTGGGGCTGGTGCGGCACCTGGCCGAGGTGGAGCGTGCGACGTTCCGGGTGATGATGGCGGGACAGGACGTGCCCCGGCTGTTCTGCTCCGGCACCGACCGTGACGGTGATTTCGATGGTGCTGTTCCCGACCCCCGGCCTTCGGGCGGCGGGCGTGGAAAGAGTTCGCGGCGAAGATGAAAGGCGGACGCGCGTAGCGTCTGACTTCCCCTCGTTCTAACCGACGCCCCATAGGGCCGGGGCCGGTTGCGGGTGGCCGACGGGTGCCTGGGCGGGCCGGCGACATGAGCGGCCTTCGATCATTCGTGTCACGATCAACGCTGGCCGCCACACCGGTCAGGACGCCTACGGGTCAGCCCGGATCCGGGCGGATCGTCACCCTGGGCAGGTTGACCGAGACCGGCCTGGCCGTGGCGTCGGGCGCCCAGGCAATCAGGGACATCTCATGGTCACCCGCCGGGACCAGGGCCAGGTCGAACTCGGCCTGGCCCGAACCCGGCAGGAGCACCGGATCCTGAGGGTTCCAGCCCGGTCTGTCCGGGCGCTCGATACGGGCGACCGCCTGCAGCGGCACTCCCGGCGGCGCACCGCTGACGGCGAAGACCACGCGGACCGGTGCGACAAGCTCGGTGCGCGGGTTCGTGACCGGCACGCCGGCCACCACCACGTCCGTTCGGCCCGCCGCGTCGATGATCGCGGCGCTGTCGATACGCAGCTGATGCCGCCCGACGGCCGGCCGGGGCGGCACGGCTGGCACCGGAGCAGGCTCCTCGGCTGGAACCGGCGCAGGCGGCACGGCTGGAACCGGCGCAGGCGGCACGGCTGGAACCGGAGCGGGCTCTTCGGCGCCAGTCGGCGCGGGCTCCTCGGCCGCCTCCCCGGCTGGCCGGACCCCGGGGACGTCAGCCTGGCTCAGCTGGCCGAGCATCCAATCGCAGACCGGCTTGCCGTCCCAGCCGGACCAGACCTGCGGGTTCCGTTCGGGCTCGACCTCGGTTTGCTCCGCCTCCACGCGGCGCTCCCAGGTGTCGTCCACCTGGCGCTGGCTGAAGACGACCACGAACGAGGCCGCCGTCTGCCATTCCGAAGCATCCGGCACGATCTCGCCCAGCTTGCTCCTGGCATCGTCTTGCCAGCGCGATATCTGCTCGAGGGTGGGACGCGGCCGCAGGCTCGCCATCGCCCGGTAGACGACGCGCCGGTCGGCCTGGACCAGGCCGCGAAGGTCGGTGACGTGCTGCCGGGCGAGGGCCCGCAGGTGCTTGTCCGCCAGGCCCTCGATCGAGCTCAGATCGTCAGGCACCTGAAGCTCCTCTCGTCTCCTTCGGTTGGGGCAGGCCTGGGCCCGGTGCCATGGCGCATCGGGCCCGGCAGCTACGATTGGTCTAGACGAACTGGTACTTGTGAAGTGATTCGTAGCCTGCGACCGCGAGGTGGCTGTCCTTGTCTTCGCAGTAGCCGCAGCAGCGCAGCTCGAACCAGGCTGCGACGTCGTACACCGTCCCGCAGTGTTCCGCCGGGATCCTCCCGCCGGGTACGGGGACGGTGAAGTCGATGTACGTCCTGTCACAGCCTCTCCAGTCCTTGATCTGGAGCACGGACGGGTCGGGCAGGACGTCGGACAGGTTGAAGTCTCTGCCATCGCCGATGGCCGTGAAGCCGACGTTGAAGCACCAGTGGCCGCAGATGCACTTCCAGAGCCGACCCTTGAGGTAGACGCGGAACCGGACCTCGAAGGGATCCTTGGTTTCGATGATCCTGTCGTGCTTGTTCTTGTCATCTACATCGATGATGTCGGCGTCCCAGTAAGCCCTGAGATGCCTGGAGGTCAGCTCGATCTCGGTCGCGCCGTCGAGCCAGTCGGGCTTGTCTGCCACGGTTGATGCGGATTCCGTCGCCATGAGAGCGTCTCCTTTGCGCAGATCATGTAGCTAAGCGTGGCCAGAAGCGGCCATCGCGTTAATGATCTAGATCGCCGCTGTGGCGGCACTAAGGATGGCGCATAGGCGCCGGTTATTTTCCGCAAAATATTGCGGCTAAGCGCTTATTCACCGCATAAGAACCGGCTGGCGGCGCTCAGATGAGCTCGCGGAAGAGCTGGGTCGTCTCGTCGGAGGGAGGAACACCGAGCTCGGCGCGGAGGGTGGCGACGCAGACGCGGTATTGACGGCTCACGAGTTGCTGCTGGTGCTGCGAAGCGTAACAGCGCATGAGCAATCTATGAATCGCCTCGGAACACGGGTCATTAGTGATGGCGAGCTGGCCGAACGCCACGGCGTCGGGAACCTCGCCGAGTTCGAAATGGATCTTCGCCATATCCTCCAGCGCCTGGTCGTAGAGATCTTTCAGGCGGCGCTGTTCGGGCAGGTACCATTCGCCGGCGCCGTCATCCTCGAACAGCGGGCCGCGGTAGAGCTGGATGGCCTTGCGGTATGCGCCTATGACCTGCTTGGGCCGGTCGGCCCGCTGGGCCTGCCGTGCGTCGTCGACGGCCGACAGGAACTCGTTACGGTCGATCCACCAGGTCATGTCGGGATTGAGGATGTAGCAGCCGTCACGGTACAGGATGGGCTGAGCGTCCTGGCCCAGCCCATCCAGGGTGTTGCGCAGGCTGTAGAGCGCGACGTTGAGGTTGTTGCGCGCGGAGTTATGGCTGTGGTCGGGCCACTGCAACGCCATCAGGACATCGCGCCGGGTGGGCCGGTCCTGGTGGACCAGCAGGTACTGGAACACCGCCCGGGCCTTCAGGCTGTTCCATCTCGGCACGCGCCGCCCGGCGACGCGCACCTCCAGCGGCCCGAGCGCCAACGCCGCTATGTCAGCTTCCGGGCCGGCCGCCGCCGACGCCGGATACCCGGCCGCGGGTGCCGCTGACGCTGACCCTGGACTTGGCCCGCGCTCGCGTGCTTCCGGCTCGACCCTTTCCGCGACGGATCGCGAGCCGGCCCGGCCACGGCGGAAAATCTCACGGAGCTGGCCGGTACGCCGCCTGGTCTTCGCCGCCGACACCTCCAGGAGGGCGTCGGCGCGCTCATTGATTTCCCGCTCGACGAGGCGGCAGCAGCGGGCGGTGGCCTCGAGTTCAATGGCGACGCGCTGATGCTCGGCGCTCCAGAGCCGGAGCTTGCGTACGGTATCCACGCCGAAATCCGACCCGGTCGGGGCATTTCCGAGGTCGGCGAGCGCACGCTCGAACCCGTCGAAGAGCGGGTCCTGGGTGAGCCGGCGCAGTTCGGTCAGCGCCTCGGATAGCGTAATCCGGGCCTGCGCCGGCGTACTATCGTCCCCGCTGCGCCGTGAGGCGCGCGGTTCGCCCCCATAAATGGCCATGGTCGACCCCCCACAATCGAATCTGGAGCAGGGCCGACTTTTCTACGCTTTTGCGACATCCCTATTCAAAGGTCTCGGATACCCACCGTCAAGTTATATTCAGGTCTCCCGGCAGTAAGCACTGGGCAACAATTTGGTTCCCGGTACTAAAGAGAAAGCAGTGCGGTTTCGATCACCGAGGGCCGGATCGTGCCGACCGGACAGCGACCGCCGGAAACGGGACACCAGGGGTGGCACGGATCCGGGCGGCGGGCAGGCGGCCGTGGATCAGCCGGCCGTGGGTCAGCCGGCGGGGACGGGATCGGCGGGCGGCTCTTCGCCGGCCGGGAGGTCGGGTGGCTGGAGCGGCCCCGCCTGGAGGTCGGGTGGCGGGAGCGGCCCCGCCGGGAGGTCGGAGGGGCCGTAATGGGCGGCCTGGGCGCGAGCCGCCTGCGCCCGGGCCGGCGGCCTGAAGCTGAGGCGGCCGTTCTTCATCACGCCGATGCGCTGGGCGCGGCGGGCCACGGCGCTGTCGTGGGTGACGAGCACCATGGTCAGGCCGCGCTCCCGCCACATAGTCTCGAGCAGGCCGATGATCTCGTCCCTGGTGTCCTCGTCGAGGTTGCCGGTCGGCTCGTCGGCCAGCAGGACCTTCGGCTCCTTGACCAGGGCGCGGGCGATGGCCACTCGCTGCTGCTGGCCGCCGGACAGTTCGCCGGGCACGTGCCGCAGCCGGTCGCCGAGGCCGACGGCGTCCAGGGCGACCGCGGCGCGCTGCCGCCGCACGGCCGCGGACACGTGCAGCGGGACCAGCGCGGCCTCCACGTTCTCCTGCGCGGACAGCGTCGGCACCAGGTTGAAGGTCTGGAACACGAAGCCGATGGAGGTAGCCCGCACCCTGGTTATTTCGGCCTCGCGCAGCTGCGCGAGGTCACGGCCGTCGAAGTCGACGATGCCGCTGGACGGCCGGTCCAGGCCGCCGAGGATCTGTAGCAGTGTCGACTTACCGTGCCCGGTCGGTCCCTGGATGCTCAGCCACTCGCCGTCCTCGACCACCAGGTCGACCCCGCGCAGCGCGGCCACGTTCTCGCGGCCCTTGGCGTAGTTCTTGGTCACTCCGGAGAGCTTGTACATCTGACTTTCCTCCTGGGTTCAGGCCCTGCTATCCGCTCGCCTACAGGGCCGCCCCTTCGGCTCGCTCAGGCGACCTTGGCCAGCGCCGCCGCCGGGCGCAGCCGCGCGGCTCGCCACCCGCCGAAGATTCCGGCGATGATGCCGCCCGCCACGGCCAACAGGACGGCGAACAGGATGACGTTCGCGCTCACCGCGGCGCTGAGGTGAACGGCCACCGTGTGGCTGGCCTGCGATGCGCGCTGGAAGCTGCCGCCCCCGGCGCCGGTCCCGCTGCCGCCGAGGCCGCCGCCGGGGCCGCCCCCGCCTCCGGGACCGAACTGCCTGGCGCCCCCCGGCGTGGCCGAGCCGGTAGTCTGCCCGATCACGGCGGACAGCTTGGGCGACAGCTTCGACACCAGTTCCGCTCCGGCGAAGCCGATCCCCACGCCGATCGCGCCGCCGATGATGCCTATGGTGACCGCCTCGCCCATCACCTGGCCGATGATGCGGCGACTCTTCCAGCCGAGCGCCTTCAGCGTGCCGAACTCACGCACCCGGCGCGACACCGCCGCCATCGTCAGCAGGCTGGCCAGCAGGAACGCCGCCACGAGCACCGCGGCGGCGAGCCACTTGCCGAGGTTGTTGGCCAGGCTGGAAGCGCTGGACAGCGAACCGGTAACCTCGCTGGCCAGGTCGCTCGACGTGGTCACGGTGTCCGAGGGCAGCGCCTTGGATAGCTCGTCATGGACGGTGGTGATGGCCGCGGAGTTGCTGGCCGCGATGTAGATGGTGTTGACGTCGTTCTTCATGTTGGCCAGCTTCTGCGCGACGGCGAGCGGGATGTACACGTCCGAGGGGTTGTCACCCGCGGGCTCGCTGACGATGCCGACGACCTTGAAGTTCGTCGTCTTGCCGCTGCTGTTGCCGATGGCGAGGGTTGATCCGACCGACAGCTTGTTCTGCGTGGCATAGGACGAGTCGACCAGCGCGACATCGGACGAGGCGTCCGCGGCTGTGAAGGAGCGCCCCGCGCTGAGCTTGCCCGAGCTGAGCGGGCCGAGTTCGCCGTTGCTCAGGTCCACGCCGTCGACGCCGAAGGTGCTGGTGGTGAAGTTGGCGCGGAAGCTCTGCCCTCCGCTCCCGCCTGATCCGCCGCCGCCTCCGCCGCCTCCGCCGCCGTTGACGTTGATGGCGGGCACGGTGCCGCTGAGCGTCCGGTCGTTCAGCGTCAGCCCGCCCGCCGCCGCCGAGACGTCCTTGAGGTCGGCGACCGTGCTGACCGCGGACGCGCCGATCGAGGCGAGCGTGGGACCGGCCGCGAGCGTGCTGGTGTTGATCTTGGTGCCGGCCGCGGGCCGCGACCTGGTCCCGGTCTGGAAGCCGAAGCCGAACGACCCCGGGGTGAACGACCCGGCCGTCGGCGTCTTGGTCACGGTGATGTCCGTGCCCACGCCGTATAGCGCGTGCAGCACGGTGCCCTGGGCGTTCTTGACGCCCGCCGACGCTGCCGTCACGGTGATCACCAGGCCCACGCCGAGGGCGAGGCCGAGCGCGATGAAAACGGCCTGGCGCATGCGGCGGCGAAGTTCACGCCGCAAATAGGTAAGGAACATTCTGCACTCCTGGAGAAGGACCGCCGTCCGCACAGATGGCGGCGCGGCCGCCCCGGGAGCGAACGCCGCGCCAATCAGAGCTTGGCGGTGTCACCTGAACGAGTGCTGAACGGAACCTTCGGGATTTCCCCGACCTAAAAAGGCGGGTCCCTGGCTGACCAGGGACCCGCCTTTAGTGACACCTAGCTGCCGCCAGGTCAGTTAGGGTTTTATCCGCGCGCCGCCCTGATCGTCTCGCGCAGCGAGCCCATCGTGGCCAGCACGGCCGAAGGCTCGTACCCGCAGTGGGCCATGCAGTTGGCGCACCGTGGGTCCTTGCCCCGCCCGTAGGAGTCCCAGTCCGTGGTCTCGATGAGCTCCTTGTACGTCTTCACGTACCCGTCCGACATGAGGTAGCAGGGCTTCTGCCAGCCGAGCAGGGAGTAGGAGGGAATTCCCCACGCGGTGCAGCCGAAGTCCGTCTTGCCCTCGAGGAAGTCCAGGAACAGCGGCGTGTGGTTCAGCCGCCACTTCTTGCGCCGCCCGTCAGCGAACGCCTTGCGGAACAGCTCCCGGGTTTCCTCGACGCCGAGGAAATGCTCCTGGTCCGGCGCCTTCTCATAGGCGTAGGCCGGGGAGATCTGCATTTCGTCGATGCCGAGGTCGTCGTTCAGGTAGTTCAGCACCTCGATGATCGTCTGCGGGGTGTCGGTGTTGAAGAACGTGGTGTTCGTGTTCACCTTGAAACCGCGCGACTTGGCCAGCTTGATCGCGGCGACCGCCTCGTCGAACACGCCTTCCTTGCAGACCGATTCGTCGTGCCGCTCGCGCAGCCCGTCGATGTGCACCACCCAGGCGAAGTAGGGCGACGGCTTGAACTTGTCCAGCTTCTTCGGCAGCAGCAGCGCGTTGGTGCACAGGAAGACGAACTTCTTGCGCTTGATCAGCTCGGCGACGATCACGTCGATCTGCGGGTGCATCAGCGGCTCGCCGCCGGCGATGGACACCATCGGCGCGCCGGACTCCTCGATCGCCCCCAGCGCCTGCTCGACCGGCATCCGCTGCTTGAGGATGTCGTGGGGCTGCTGGATCTTGCCGCAGCCCGCGCACTTCAGGTTGCAGGCGAACAGCGGCTCGAGCTCGACGAGCAGCGGAAACTTCTTATTGCCAGCCAGCTTCTGTCGCATCAGGTAGGACCCGACGCGCAGGGACTGACGCAGTGGCATGGGCATTAGTGCCGTACCTCCTTGGGCAGGCCGAACCGGATTGATTCCGTGGTCGTCACTCGCTCGGAGACGGACAGGGGGCC
>WNGP01001429.1_pt1 | contig 19691 bp, 18 predicted proteins | sample 5407671 | NCBI WGS metagenome assembly WNGP01 (sample SAMN13153381, study PRJNA577476) | soil metagenome | isolation source: 40 cm soil or saprolite under Garry oak tree replicate 2 | place: USA:California | collected 2016-06-15 | reverse complement strand
GAGATGTATAATCTGTTACGGCAAATGCAGACTTAAACGACACGCTAAAAGGATTACAATAGATGATACAGACGCTACCGCTTGTATTGTTCATAGTACTGGCTGAACTTTCGATAGGAGCCTTTACAATACTTTTTGTGCTTGACTGGCGCAGTGAAGTCAAACGCAGTTTTCTCATCCTATATGGACTTATTTATATAGTCTTGACCGGCCTAACCTATCTATTTCAGCAGAGTTTTTCAACGCCGGAATTGCTCGATAGCTTCACGCAGCTTGATAAGGCCTGGACAGGCCATTTAGCCCTCCCCTTGCTGCTCTTTCTGCTCCTGATGCTCCCGTATAACCTGTTGCTCTGGCTGGATAAAAAGGCCGGGGTGGACGGCAGGGAGAAAGGGCGAACGCGCACTTCACGTGTGCGCGTGCTCCGCCTGCTCGTTGGCGGCTTAGCAGTCTTAGCCGGTTTGACCACGCTTTTTGTGCTGGCGATGATCTACCGGCCTATTGCTTCTACCAATGTTGGAGGAGTGCTCACTGTTGCCGGTTTCTTCGCTGCCGCGCTGGCGCTGGGTGGGGTGATGACAGCTATGTGGCTCGGTCACTGGTACCTGGTGACGCCGGCGCTTTCGGAGAAGCCGCTGCTGTTTGCGACATCATTGGTGCTGCTTGGGATATTGTTACAGGTTATCCTCGCTATCTCGGCCGGTCCTATGACGACTTACGCGAACAGGCCATCAACCCCTGCGCCAACAGTGACGGCCCCTGCTACGCCGGTAATATCAGGAGCTACGCCCACGCCGAATCCGAGCATTAAACCGGCTAATGCTCCTGTGGTAACGCCTTTGAGCGCTGAGGTCATTGGCTGGCTGCGTATCGTGGTGAGTTTCGTGATGCCGCTGATCCTGGGTGGGTTTATATTGAAGTTGATCCGGGACAGGTCATTCCAGTCTGCGACCGGGATGCTCTACCTGATAGTGGTCCTGACGCTGGCCGGCGAAGCTATAGCGCGCGGCCTCTTTTTGATGGGCCTGAGCTAAATTCTTGGTTTGTTTTCACTGACGGGACATGAACAGCCCGCGGGCTGTTCATGTCCCGTCAGTGAAAACTTTTATTCTTTCCCTGCCAGTCGAGCTTTTTCACGCTCCTTCAGTTCGCGGCGCAGGATTTTACCGGAGGCAACTTTGGGGATGGCGTCGATGAATTCGATGATGTGAATCTTTTTATAGCCGGCCAGTTTGCCGTTGGCAAAGGTAAGGATATCGTCAGGAGTAACATCGTGGCCCTGGCGAATGACGACAAAGCCTTTGGGCAGTTCACCGGCTTCGTCATCGGGTACGCCAATGACCGCGGAGTCCATGACCGCCGGATGCTCCAGGAGCAGCGACTCCAGCTCGGCGGGGGCAATGCCAAAGCCCTTGTACTTGATCATCTCTTTCTTGCGATCCACGATATAAGCAAAGCCATCGGCATCCACGTGGCCGATATCACCCGTATAGAGCCAGCCATTGCGCAAGGTGCGAGCCGTCTCCTCAGGAGCCTTCCAATAGCCCTGCATGACCTGGGGGCCACGAATGATGAGCTCTCCGTCTTCTCCAACAGGCAGTTCGCGCTCACCTGTCTCGATATCGACGATTTTCTGCTCGGTATTGTGGACGGGCAGCCCGACGCTATCCAAACGTACCAGAGCGGGATCGCCTGGCTGTGCATGTGTTAGAGGAGAAGCTTCGGTCAAGCCATAGCCCTGTACTATTTTGATGCCCGTCTTTTCTTCCAGTTTGCGAGCGGGATCAATTGGTAACGGGGCGGCGCCGGTGAAGATATACTTCACCGTCTTCATCTTGCTGAGATCGATAGGGGCATTAGCCAGGGCAAGGATAATGGGCGGGACGGCAAAGTAATAGGTTACGTTGTGTTTCTCGCACAACTCCACTGACTGGAGAAAGTCGAAGCGTTCCATAATGACCTGCGTGCCACCACAGGCCAGGAAACTGCCTGTCAGCATCACACCATAAATGTGATAGAAAGGTAAGAAAATCAGCGCCACGTCGGTAAGATTTATTCCTGCGACCGTGGTCAATTGGAGATTGTTAGAGGTCAGGTTACGGTGCGTCAGTATTGTTCCTTTAGGGAAACCGGTCGTACCGGAGGAGTAAGGTAGAGCGACTATATCATCGCCGCTGATCTCGACACGCTCAGGATGCTTTGGCGATGATTGGCGCAGCAACCTGGCGAACGGGATGGCCTCGGGCATACTCTCCGGAACCCGGTCGCCGGTGACCACAATATGTTTTAGGTGAGGAAGTTCTTTCTCCTTCAATACAAGCTGGACCAGGGGCAACAGCTCACGCTGGACCACAAGCGCTTTGGCTTCAGAGTTCTCAAGTTGATAACCAACCTCGCGCTCCTTGTACGAGGGATTCATGGGACTGACGACGACACCAAGGGAGGCTGCTGCAATGAAGGTGATGGGATACTCAGGGCGATTGGTCATCAACAAACAAATATGATCACCCTTTTTGAGTCCCAGGTCATGCAGGCCGTTGGCAATACAATTGACCATGGAGAGCACTTCACGATAGGTGAGTCTGAGATCGTGATAGATGATGGCCAGGCGGTCAGGGTTACGCTGCGCGGCCATACGTAAGAGATGGTCATAGGGTACGTCGGGAAAATCTACCGGCGGACGAAAGAGTTCTGGTGCAACCATTTTTTCAGACATGCCTGGAGTCCTTTCTGATTAGGACGACTCTCGTAGTCGCCCCTCTAGCATTTCAGAAGACTTATACGGGGCAGAGGTAGACGTAGATCACCTCTGAACTACGCTGCGACTTATGTTATGTATTGTACCACACCCCAGTAGAGCTAAAGGGTCAAGGGGGAAAGAGGGACTCTAATAGACCATTCAGGTAAGAAATATGACAAGAATTGCAGCACAGTATATTATGCAAGCAGAGCTTCTCGCCGCCTCCGGCGGCTCGCCCATTTTGTCTGAGATGTGGATTTTGCAGCCTGCGGCTGCAAAATCCACATCTCAGACATCCCAAACGTTGGGTGCAGACTTTGCCGCCGTCGGCGGCAAAGTCTGCACCCAACACACAACCCTCGCGAACTGCCTTCGGCAGTGAGGGTCATAAAGAGAAAGGAGATTTTATGGTTTCCAACAACGATAATAACAGACTTGAACTAGTGGCGGAAGGCTTCTCATTCCCAACCAGCCTCACCTTTGACGAGGCAGGAACAGCCTATATAGCCGAATCCGGCCTTCCCTTTGGCGGCGCCCGGCCCGGTGGCCGCATCTGGGCGCTTGCGCCTGGTGGCGATCGTACGCTCATAATTGAGGGCTTGCGACAGCCCGTTAATGGCGTGACCTTTCATGATGGAGGCCTCTATGTTTCAGAGGGCGGCCATCCGGGGCGCATCAGTCGTATTGAGCTCAATGGACGGCAAACAACCATTCTCGACAACTTGCCAGGGCCAGGTAATTACCATACCAATATGGTTGCATTTGGGCCAGACGGTAAACTCTATTTTAGTCAGGGCGCTATGACAAATACCGGCATCGTGGGCCTTGATGCTTACGAACTGGGATGGTTACGCCGCCTGCCGCATGCACATGATATACCCGGCTACGATATCCTCCTGGCCGGAGTCAATATTGAAACAGCTAACCCATTAGACAATGGGCAAGGAGAACGAATCCAAACGGGTGCCTTTGCACCCTTTGGTACTACCATGGAAGCGGGACAGCGTATCAGGGCACAGGTGCCGTGTACCGCAGCGATTATGCGTTGCAATCCTGATGGAAGTGACCTGGAACTTTTTGCCTGGGGGGCGCGCAACGCCTATGGCCTGGGCTTCTTACCAGACGGGCGCTTGATTGCTATTGACCAGGGCGCAGATGACCGGGGAAGCCGCCCCGTGGGAAATGTACCAGATATGCTATTTGAGGTTCACCAGAGCGCGTGGTATGGTTGGCCCGACTTTATTGGCGGAGATCCCATCACTGATACACAGTACCAACCTGTACGCGGACCTGCTCCATCCTTCGTACTGGCAAACCATGACGAACTCCCTCCGCCCGAACGAGCACTGCTGCGCTTTCCTCCGCACGCGGCCGCGGTAAAATTTGATGTGGTACCGGCAACTGTGCCGGCCTGGGCAGGCCAGATAGTGATTGCACTCTTTGGGGATGAAGTGCCTATGACGGCACCCTCCGGACCTCGTGTTGGCCGGGCGGTAGCACGAATAGACCCACGTGACTGGAGTCTTCACCAGGTTATAGCTGGACCACTATCACGGCCAATTGATGTTCGCTTTGCTGCTGGTGGTACATCTCTCTACATTCTCGATTTTGGCCTGTTTGAGATGCATGCCGAACGAGGCGTTGTTGCCGAAGCTAGAAGTGGCAAACTCTGGCGGCTTGATATATAAAGCGATCAGCAAATAGCAAAATCTGGTGCTACAATATAGCTCTATACAGCCAGAATCAGGCAAAATAAAAGAATCACAGCAGAGGAGAGCATATGAGTAGTAAAGACATTCCAGGCATCAATTGGTCCGGCGACAGACTTGCACCAGCATTTCAAGAGCCAGAAAAGCTCACTATTTACGATCTACGCGGCGCTTCAATGGAGGTACTACTGAGCGCCGCAACGATGGCCGGTCTCATCAACCGCCCACAGCCACAGGTCTACCTCGTATTCAACGACGATGATGATTTCTGGCTGAAAGAAATCCCTGGTTCCATACCACGAGAGACTGCTCCCACCAGTAGTAATGATCTCCTTGAGAGGATGCTGAAAGCTTTTCCTGATTACGCTAAGGGCATGATTATCTATGATCCCAACTTCAAGGATAGCATCAACATTGCTACGACAATTGCCGGTCAAAACGATTGCATTATCGTTTCGCCAACCCAGGCACAGCTGCACAATTTACCTGTACATACCGACCTGCGCAGCCAACACTGGGACAACCGCTCCCAGGCGTATGATTGGGCACAGCAAAATCTACTCAATGGAGCCTCATCCCATGCTGTAGCTGGCCTTGATCCCGACAGCACTGATGGCAGAATGGCAGGATTGCGCTCATTCCTGGTAGCCAACCGCATTTTCGTTTACTGGCTTGACTCAAGGAGTTCTGAACAAAGCTTGATGGAGCAAATTTACAAAGCATTTCCACCCCTTGCAGTTCATCTTGGCTGGTTTATTGACGAGTCTAGTGGAGTAAAGCTGACCTCGAAAGCCGCAATGCCGGTACTGGCCACCGATTTTTTCAGCAACCTGGAAGTCTGGACGAGTATACCGGCTACGGCCTCGATGGCTCAGCCGAAACGTGATGTAGCAGATGTGCCGGCAGTAACAACAGATTCTTCAGATTCTTCCAGGGTTTATATCTCTTTCACCATTAGCGATGGTGATAATCTCCAGTATATCCAGCACCGGATGTTAGGACGCTGGCAGGAATCGGGCCATGATGGCTCATTTCCTCTCGGCTGGACCATCTCGCCTGTCCTGTCACAGGCCGCCCCTGTGATGGCCGCGTACTATGCCCGTACAGCGAAGCCCACTGATGAATTAATAGCAGGACCAAGTGGGGCTGGCTATATGTTTCCTTCACAATGGCCCCAAGAACAACTACCAGCTTACCTACAACTGACGGAACAGATGATGAAGAGCATGAATCTGACCACCTTAGAGGTGTTAGACATGAGTGATGAAAAAATAGGCGGGCAACCAATTTCTGAAATATTGAGCCAGGCGGCATTAACCCTTGTGAATCTTGTGTCGACAACATCACTTTTTGAGGCCGTGAAGCAGGCTGTATTAATTACTGTATCAAATCTCCAGGGCCGGAGAAATAGCCAGTTATTCAGCAATCCTGATTTACAAGCACGTTTCACACAGGCTCTGTCCTCCATTGGTCTATGCGGCATATTGAGCGGCGCGGGATTTCAGTTACCCGGGTTGACTTTCAGCCCTGATGGCCTACCGGTCTATAACAACCTCGGCCTTGCTGATACTATCCAGTCAACCATTGCCCTGGTGAAGAATGCAACAATGATTATGAAGCAGCGCCCGCTCTTCTTGAATGTCTATATATTGACCTGGTCTATGGGCCCCTCTGACATCAAACAGGCGATACAACAGCTTGGCAATGAGTACGAGGTGGTGACACCAGGCACATTATTGAGAATGATTGCCCAGGCGCATTCACAAAACCATTCATGAATACAGCATATCGCCAGCCTGATCCTAACTACTATCGTCTGACGAGGGGTACCCACATTACGATGGGAGAAGAGGGTGGGCTGGCTATCTGTGACTATCCCCTGCGTGCCGTCCGATTGAATACAACAGTGGCACGCCTGTTACAGCGATGCAGTGAGCAGTGCACCTGCCAGGAACTGGCGGAGTATCTTCGTCTTCCAATCAAACGAGTGCAGGCGCTTTGCGAGCAACTGCGCTGGAAGGGTTTGTTAGAAGCCGGACCAACCCCGCCACCAGCGTCATGGCCCAGCATCTCTATTATCGTTCCCAGTCATAACCGGGCCGGTCAACTCCTAGTTTGCCTGCGCTCTCTGTGCAAGCTGGACTATCCGGTTCACTGCTTAGAGATGCTTGTCGTGGATGATGCCTCAACCGATGAAACTCCTGCCATGCTAGCACAAGTGATGCAGGAATTTGAGGCACAGGGTAGGATGATACGGGTTGTACGCCATACGTTTCAGCAGGGGGTAGCGAGAAGCCGCAACACCGGCGCAGAGGCGGCGCGTCATGATTTGCTGGCCTATATTGATAGTGACTGTGTAGCCTCTCCTGACTGGCTGGCGGAGTTGGTACCGGCCTTTCAGGATGAAAACACTGCGGCGGTTGGCGGAATGATCCGGGCCTACGAACGCAAGAGCATGCTTGGACGTTACGAGGATATTCGCTCTTCGCTGTTTATGGGAGTGCGTCCCCAGCAGGTAAGCATCAAGGGACCGTTGAAGTACCTGCCGACTGCGAATTTGCTGGTGCGCCGGGAAATGTGGCAGGAGATTGGCGGTTTTGCTCCCCTGACCTTCGGCGAGGATGTTGATTTTTGTCGTCGCCTGCTGGCAACAAAGGCCCGGATAATTTATCTGCCGCAGGGAGTAGTGTATCACGATTACCGTACGAGGCTGGGGGCTTTTCTGAGCATCCGGGCGTCCTATGCTTCGGCGGAGGCAGCACTTCTTCAGCGCCATCCTCAAGAGCGGCGCATTCTGATTCTGCCGCCTGAACAGGCAACGTTCGCAGGTTCGGCAGTGGGGGGATTGTGGCTTACAATGGTAGGTTTTTTGAAAGCGGGGTCCAGGGGCGCGGCCCCTGGCGGGGTTTCAGGGGAACGCTGTCTGGGGGACAGTGTGAAGGGGCCCCCTGATTTCCTTCCTCCACTCGCCCCCTTCGGGGGCGTACCAAAAAACCTGGTAGGGCCGTGCATGTTTCTTCTGGCCCTTATCCTCACGCAGGTGGGTACGGGTACATATAGGCGTTGGCAGAAGGTGCGAAAGCAACGAGTACCTATCAGGCCATTCACCATTTTCCGGGCGACTTTACGAGGTCATCTGGCATATACCTATCATTTGTGCCGTCATTTGACACGATACTATACACTGCCGCTTGTGTTGATTGGCCTGGTTTTGCCACCGCTGCTCATGCTTGTGCTCATTCTGATCGGTATTGTTGTCGGCGTGGATTATGTTCGTTTAAAGCCGGAGATGAGTCTGGGTGAGTATGCAATGTGTTCTGTGTTGGATGATTGCGCTTACGAGGTTGGTGTAGTATGGGGGTGTATGAAGCATGGAACGTGGAAGCCGTTGTGGCCAATTGTCAGGAAGAAGTAGATCTCATGTCAAGACACACTCTGGATCTTTGATCTGCAAACTCTGGTGAACAAACCACTTTGTGGCGGGGCAGCCGCCGTGGCAGGCGCTATATTGTCCACAGCCAGAACAGGCGCCACCGCCCATATCGCGGTAGAAGCTGAAGAGGGCTGAGTTGTGCCATATGTCTTTGAAGGTGTTGTCGTGCAGGTTGCCTGCCTCAAACTCGGGGGCCTGGAAGAAAGCACAGGGATAGACTTCGCCTTCGGGACAAATACAACAGGTGGCAGTTGCAGCGCCACAGACATCGAGACCCGGCAGCTTATTCCCGAAAGCGTTGAGGTGGAAGAACGAATCGGCAGTTAAGACATCAGGATGGGCACAGAGCCAGGCGGTAAACTCGCGGTATTGTTCGCGAGTTGGATGCAATTGGTCCCAGACATCCCGTCCCCGTCCTGAAGGACGAAGGCGGGTCACGCGCAACTTTGCGTTAAAGCTGGCGGCAATCTCATAGAGGCGATCCAGTTCGGAGAAGCTATAACGAGTCAAGACGCTGTTTACTGTAAGGCTATGATTCTCCGCTGCCAGCAGTTCCAGGCCGTGGAGGGCCCGGTTGAAGACGCTCTTGCCGCGTATGCTATCGTTGGTCTGGGGGGTTCCCCCGTCCAGGCTCACCTGGAAGTAGAGCGGATCAAACTGTTTGAGGCGGCGGGCACGTTCTGGCGTGATCAATGTCCCATTGGTACTCACGCACATGACAAGGCCACGAGTAGTACAGTGCTCCAGCACTTGCCAGATGCCTGGGTAAATAAATGGTTCTCCGCCGCCAAAATGGATCTGGAAAACCTGCATTTCCGCCAACTCATCAACGAGGGTGAGGGATTGCTGCGTTGTCAGTTCGCGAGGACGGCGGCGTCCCGATGAGGAGAGGCAATGGATACAGGCGATATTACATGCGGCAGTAATCTCCCAGGTGACGGTGATAGGGGCTGAAAGACCGCCTTGTAGAAAACGCTGCGAACCACGGCCGGTTTTCTGTGGCACTCTGGTTCCCGTCTGCTGCATGGCTATGAACGCCAAAGGGTTAACTTTGCCTACAGTGCCGGCTGTTTGAGGATGAGAGCGAGACTGTCGCCCAAGAAATCGTACAGGTTCCGCCATCAGGAATACTCCTCTGAAATAAATACTTCGAGACGCCTATCAATTACTGGCCTACATGGATGTAGCCGCGTTTGACAAGATCATCAAGAGCCGCGTAGAGCTTCTGTTTACTGGTGACAGAGTAGTTATGATTCTCAATAGCAGCAGTGAGATTGCCTGCATGTTGCTGTTGACCCGCAATTAAAAGCTCGATGAGTTGAGGCGAATTGACGAAAGAAAGGGCCCCACGATCGGCACAGCCATATTTATAGAGTATACCGCCGAAGCTTTCACGACGTATCTTGACCTCTGGAATAAGCCGGTAGCTGACAGGAGATTGAAACATAAGTCGCCTCCTCAAATTAGCAATACACTTTACAAGCAAGGATACCCAGGAAAGGGTGAAGAGTCAAGGCTTAGAAGACGAGGCCCGATTTATCTATCTACCCCTCTGCTTTTTGACTCGCAAGAGCGTGCGCAAGTCGGAAAGCGTTTGATTAATATGAGTATCTGGCAGCATAATGACCGGTGCGCCGCGCCCCCTCTCTATTGGTACCGCGCTTAGATATGCGCCAAGGCGAATATCATCTCCATTGGAGATTCTGAGGGATAATTGTTGTACTCGATACAAGATCTCCTGGTTACCAAAGATGACCGTATCCTGTAATACGCTAAAAGTTGCAGTAACGATATCCCGGTAAAAATATTCGTCAGTAGTATCATCAGCTGGCATGACACGATCAAGCGCGTTTATGCTACGAGTGAACATGGCGATAAAACGATCAGTGGGGAAGAAAACGGTATAGAGATTGACACTGGAACGCCAAATGCCGTCTTTTCCTAACTTGAGGTAGACATCATCATAATAATCGGATGCCATGCTTGAACCGGGCAAGATGATGCTATGCATACTCAGTATCTGGCTGGTGATCTGGCGTTCATCCAGATTTAGCACACGCAACGCTCGTGGAATGATTGCCTCGGCTTGATCCTCTAACCAGTCATCATACTCCTGGTCAGTGGGATTTGACCTGATTATGGCACGGATACTCCGCAGGCCGATAAAGAGGACTAATCCCCCTACAAGAACGAGGCTCAAATGAAAGTAGGTCGGGCCAAGAGTGAAGACTAAGGCCAGACCCACCAGGCATAGCAATGCACCAGCAGTAGTTATGGTGATCAGGCCAGTGGAGACGGGCTTAGGGAAGAAATATTGTTGTATTTCTTGCCTGGAGAAGCGGTGCTGGGATGCTGTATGTCGTTGTTGAGCGCTCCTACTCATACTACCAGGTCTCCTTGTATATTACTTGTTCGCCCCTTAATATATAGACGGGTTTTTGCGTCTTTTGTCAAGTGGAAGGCTCTGAGGATTTCTGGCCGCTTGCGCCACGCAAAAACTGATGGTATTCTTGAAACACGGAGTATGAGTAGCCATAGAAACGAGGTAAGCCTTATGGAAGATATTACTACCCCAACGCATGATATTCCAGTCGAGGATGCCGTTACCGGACAAACTCCAGGGACGGAAGAAGAGGTTCCAGGACAGGTACTAGCGCAAGCACAAATACAGGGGCAGCCAGCTTCTCCAGGCGAATTGGTCCTGGAGGAAGAGATCGAGGAAGAGCTGATCATTGAGGATTTCACGATCGATGGCATCTGTGGAGTCTACTAGGGCACGTTACCGGGGGCGTGTCGTTTTCATTACCGGGGCTGCACGCGGTATGGGCCGGGCTCACGCACTGGCATTTGCCGGTGAAGGAGCAAGCCTGGTATTATGCGATGCCTGTCGCAAGTACAGCACCGTTCCCTATCCATTGGCGCAGCCAGAAGAGCTGGCAGCGCTCGTTACCGAGCTTGAGCGGATGGGGTGCCGGGTGATTGCAGCACAGGTGGATGTGACACACCTGAGTGCAATGCAAGAACTGGTCAAACGAGCACAACGCGAACTTGGCCCTATTGATATCGTGGTTGCGAACGCCGGCCTTTACTCTTTTGCAACAAGCTGGGAGATGAGCGAGGAGCAGTGGGATGAGACAGTGAATGTGGATTTGAAGGGTGTATGGATTACCTGCAAGGTCTGTATTCCTTCCATGCTTGCCCGGCGAAGCGGCAAAATTATTTGTATTGCCTCGACAGCAGCGTTGAAGGGCATGGCGAACCTGGCGCACTACGTCGCAGCCAAGCACGGTGTACTCGGGCTGGTCAAGACGCTTGCTATCGAACTGGCGCCATACAATATCAACGTGAATGCTGTTTGCCCTACGAGCGTTGATACTGCCATGTGCCGCAACCAGGCCCTTTACGATATATTTGCAGGCGGCCCAGGCCCACAAGCTACGGAAGAAAACATGTTGAACCTGATGAATGCACTCAACCTCTTCCCCGACCGTAACCTCTTACCGCCAGAAGCAGTCAGCTCAGCGGTACTGTGGCTGGCCTCGGACGAGGCGCGTCATTTGACAGGTTGCGCGCTGCCGGTGGATGCAGGATATTTGACGAGATAAATTTCATGCAGTGAAAGGCGGGACAAGAATGGTTCCATTTCCGTTCAGTGCAATGGTTGGCCAGGAGAACTTGCGGCTTGCCTTAATATTGAATGCCATTAACCCGTCGATTGGTGGGGTGCTGATCTGTGGACGGCGAGGCACAGGTAAATCAACGGCAGTACGTGCTTGCATTCCACTGTTCCCTGCAATAACAGGGGTAGCTGATTGCCCTTATTTCTGTGATCCTGCTGTCCCGCAAGAGATGTGTAGCAGGTGCCAGAAACGAAATGAACGGGGTGAAATACTGCCTATAGCCCAACGCCCGGTGAGATTAGTAACGCTGCCGCTCAATGCTAGCGAGGACCGTGTAGCTGGCAGCTTTGATCTAACAGCAGCTCTGGAAGGCGGACCGCGCCTGTTTGCGCCTGGACTCCTCGCAACAGCCAATCGAGGGATGCTCTATGTCGATGAAATCAACCTCCTGAATGACCACATCGTTGACCTGCTGCTCGACGTCACAGGATCAGGCATTAATCGCGTAGAGCGTGACGGTATCTCAATCATTCATCCCGCACATTTTGTGCTCATAGGCACCATGAACCCGGAAGAAGGTCTACTACGACCACAACTTCTTGATCGTATTGGACTGTGCGTTGAAGCAGAAGACCTGCGCGACCCGGTTGTCCGCGCTACCGTGGTTGAACGACGCCTGGCGTATGACGCCGCTCCCTCCGACTTTGCTGCTCAATGGACCGGAGACGAACAAACACTACAAAAACGCATCTGGCATGCACGACAGATACTACCCACAGTGCGCATCTCCCCGTATTTTCGCCAGGTAGTCTCCTACCTGGTTGATCGTCAATTGCGTGCAGAGGGCCATCGTGGCGACATAGTGGTGATACGCACGGCTCGTACCCTGGCGGCATGGGGAAACCGTCAGGAAGTTGAACGCACCGATGTAGAAAAGGCAGTAGCGCTGGCGCTGCCTCACAGGTCACGTTCTGGCAGTGCTGTTGTACAACAACTGATACGCACGCTCGATCAGCTTCCAGGCGGCACGTTTGATACTGAACAACCAGAGGAGCTAGGAGTAATAGACACAGACATAGATGAGCGCACCGATGAGCGCGAAGGGGCAGCCGGTATTACGCGTTACCTACATGGAGAGCAGGACGTGGTGCAGCTACAAGACCTCATTTCTATCTCACGTGACCGCTTGACACGCATGGAGAGTGGAAAGCGCTTTATTTCTCTCACATCCAGGCACAGCGGACGTTCCCCTCGTGCTCGTCAAGTTCACCCGGTTACGGATATGGCCTTTTCTGCAACAATTCGTGCAGCCGCGCCATATCAACGAATACGCGGACGCGCTGACGGGGGCAGGTTAAAGTTACGAGTGGATGATTTGCGGCAGAAGGTACGTGAACGTAAGACACGTTCACTCTTGATATTCGTTATTGACGGCAGCGACTCGGTAATGGCACGCCAATTGATGGGCAGAATGAAGCGCGTTCTATTGGCACTGCTGCAAAACGCTTATGAGAAGCGCGATCGCATCGCTATGCTGGTCTTCCGCTTCGCACAGGGCCGAATTGTACTACCTCCAACACGCAATTTTTCCTCTGCTCGTCGCTGCGTAGAAGAACTGTACGTTGGCGGCTGCACTCCACTGGCCACCGGTCTACTAGAAGGATTACGCCTGGCAGAAACCGAGCGACTACGAGATCCGACTGTGAAGCCTCTACTAATCGTCCTAACCGATGGACTGGCAAACATTGACCTCTCCGGCAATATGCGCAGCTCCACGCCCTGGCGCGACGCCCTTTCCATTGCCCAGGAGATTGCAGCGCGCCAGATACCTACGGTTATGATCGATACAAACCCGTATGCCACATCACCGGCATCACATCTTGCGGGAGGTGAAGGGGAAAAGACGGTAGCTAATCCAGGGCGTGAACTGGCACTGGCACTAACTGCCGACTATTACCAGCTTTGCCCCCCAAATGCTACAACACTTATCAAAAGGGGGTGAAAGAAGAAAGAGAAAGACTCAGGTTTTTACTTTGGGAACAGATTATTTCCACAGGAGGTTACGTTCAATGAAGACACGAACTGCCGTAATTTATGCACCAGGTGAATCTATCCGCGTCGAAGAAGTCGAGCTTGATCCGCCTAAGGACCATGAAGTACTGGTGCGTATGGTAGCCGCCGGTATTTGTCACTCCGACTATCATATCATTAGCGGTGAACTGCCAAGCTATCTACCACTTGCACTCGGCCATGAAGGGGCAGGCATCGTTGAAGAGGTCGGCCCCAATGTCACAAACTGCAAGCCAGGAGATCACGTTGTCCTTAGCTTCATTCCTTCATGTGGGAAGTGCCGCTATTGTACATCAGGGCACTCCAACCTTTGTAACATGGGGGCAGCTATTTTGATGGGACCCCAGCTTGATGGTACCTTCCGTATGCATGGCGAAAAAGGTGACATCGGCCAGATGTGCGTGATCTCTACCTTTAGCGAGCGCAGCGTCGTTTCTGATATGTCAGTAATTGTAGTAGATGATTACTATCCACTCAATCGTGCAGTGCTTGTTGGCTGCGGTGTACCAACAGGCATAGGCGCAGTTATTCACCGGGCCAAAGTTGAGCCAGGGAGTACGGTGATGGTGATCGGCTGTGGTGGTATTGGCATAAACGCAGTTCAAGGAGCAGCTCTGGCCGGAGCACGGATGGTTATCGCTGTAGATATCAATGACTTTAAGCTGGAGAAGGCCAGGGAGTTGGGCGCAACCCACACGGTCAACTCAAAAAACCAGGACCCGGTGCAAGTAGCTAAAGACCTGACATGGGGCGAAGGTGTGGATTATGCATTTGAAGCTATTGCCACACCCGCGACCATCGGTCAAGCCTATGCTGCTACGGGCAAGAATGGCACAGTTGTAGTCATCGGGTTAACTCCTGCCACTGCCGAGTCGATACCGATACCACCGCTAGACCTCGTACTTTTCCAAAAGACATTGATGGGTACACTCTACGGTGATTCACAACCACGCTACGATATTCCGAATCTGCTCAAAATGTACCACGCGGGCAAGGTCAAACTGGACGAGTTGGTGACCCGTACCTACACGCTCGACCAGGTGAATGAAGCCTATGCTGATATGCTAGCGGGCAAGAATATTCGTGGCGTCATTGAGTTCGCATAGAGTCATCGCAAGCCCTGGCCGGGGCACTTCCAGGAAGTGCCCCGGTGTTGATAAACGAGTAAACATGTACACATACCCCTTCAGCGCTATTGTGGGCCAGGAAAAGATGAAATTGGCCCTGATTCTTAACGCTATCCAGCCAGCTATTGGAGGCGTACTCATTCGTGGGGAAAAGGGTACCGCTAAATCTACAGCGGTACGCGCCCTCGCTGCCGTGCTGCCCGAACTAAAAGTAGTGGCTGACTGTCCATTTTCATGCCCGCCTGATCAACCAGAAGCAATGTGTGCCTCTTGCCGGGTGCGGTTGGAACAAGGTGAGACTTTGCCGGCTGCCCATCGCCGGATGCGTGTTGTCGACCTACCTATCAATGCCTCCGAGGACCGTGTAGTAGGAACCCTGGACCTTGAACATGCATTACGTGAGGGAAGGCGACGTTTTGAACATGGAGTACTGGCTGAAGCTAACCGGGGCATTCTCTACGTCGACGAAGTTAACCTCCTGGATGACTACGTGGTCGATGTACTACTCGATGCCGCAGCAATGGGTACGAATATAGTGGAACGTGAAGGCATTTCCTTCAGTCACCCGGCACGCTTTATGCTCGTCGGCACCATGAATCCTGAAGAGGGTGAATTACGGCCGCAACTCACTGATCGATTTGGTCTTTGTGTAGACATCGAATCAATACATGATATCCGCCAGCGTGTCGAAATTGTCGAGCAGCGCGAGCGTTTCGAGACCGACCCCACAGCATTTCTTGCCGGCTATGCTACGGTCGAACAAGAGTTGAGGACACGGATTATACAAGCGGCTCAAACGGAAAAGTGTGTAACGGTTCCACGTAACGTCGCGGAGTTGATTGCCATGATCAACATTGAACTCAACGTAGATGGACACCGCGGAGACATTGTCATGAGAAGAGCGGCGCAAACCTATGCAGCCTACCTTGGTGAGAAAGAGGTGACGCCTGAGCATGTATATACGATAGCTCCTATGGCCCTGGCACATCGTCTCAAACGGTTGCCATCGCAACAGGTTCCCCGCACTGTTGAGGAAGCTTTGGTAGCTGTGAAAAGAAAATATCTATAATACAGCCAGCTTACTCTACATCAAGCAATCCAAGCCGTGCTAGCTTTTTCGCTAATTCGTAGGCATCTTTTTTGTCTTTTTCCTTGCGAAGACCTATAGTCACCACCAGCACTATGACCTGCTCTGCCTCGATTTTATAGATGATACGGTAGCGCTGTCCTACGGCTCGTATGCTGCGATAGCCCGCCAGTTCATCGGTTAGGAGTTTACCTTGCCTCTCCGTGTCATTTTCTAGACCATTAATACGTCTACTGATGCTCTCGCGGATGCGCTTATCTTTCATGGCTGCTAGCTGTTTTTTGGCAGGTGCTGTTAATCTGACTATCCAACTCATTCTAGCCCAAGCTCCCGCTTCACATCTTCCCACGCCACTGTTTCACCCTTTTCCAGCGCTTCAACGCCTTCACGGAATGAAGCCATTAACTCCTCATCATGCAAAATTTCTAGTGTCTCTTCCAGGGCATCAAGCTTTTCAAGCGCTGTATCGAGTTGTTCAAGCAATGACCTATACGTGTTAAATGGCAAGATAGCCATAACCGGTTTTCCATGCCTGGTCACAGTTACGGCTTCTGGCTCTTCACCAAACTGCTCAGGTAGCTGAGTAATTTTATTTTGGGCTTCTGAAATGGATATGCTATGCTCTTTCATGAATGGCTCCTTTTCCATAAATTAGTACCTCATAATTTATATACGAAATCATGTAATATGTCAAGAGAAAGCTCTACTGACTGTGTATCTTCAGGTGTCATCATCCATCTTACTTGTCAACGCGAGGTTTCCCATCCTGCTGCCGTGGAGGTCCGTATGGACAGCACGAACTCCTGGCAAAGTGCGCAGTTCGCCGATCAGATGTGTCAGAGTCGTGACATCAGAGAGGTGACAACCGACTCTGACTGTTGCCCTCTCTTGCTCCGCGCGTATCTCCAACCTCTCTACATTGGTACCAGCGCGTGCGAAGATGTCGCAGACCTGGCCGATGAATTGACCTGCTATCGATGTTGCCTCGATAGTGATATGTTGTGCTCCTGAGGATTGGTGAGGCAAGAAGAGGCGCTCCACAATGCGCAGCCCGACCAATACCACAAGTGCCATAAGCGTTGTCGCGACCGCTACCACAAGCAACCCTGCTCCACACGCCATACCAATCGCAGCTAGAAGCCAGATAGTGGCCGCTGTAGTGAGCCCTTTGACCCTGTTTGTCTGCGGCTGCAAAAAAATGCTGCCTGCACCTAGAAAGCCTATACCAGCAACGACATACGATGCAATGCGGGTAGGGTCGAGCTGTACGTGAGCAATGCCGAGCAGGTCCATAAAACCAAATGCTGAGATAATCGTAAAGAGACAAGAACCAAGTGACACGAGTGCATTGGTGCGCATTCCAGCTGCGTGTTCACGGCTCTCGCGCTCGAATCCTACTACGGTACCAAGGACCAGCGCCAGGCCCAGCCGCAGGAGGATGGTTGGAAACGTGATCATGCGATTCTACCCTTTTTTTGATGGCCTTACCTTGTACGAGGCAGCACATCATGCTGAGAACAGCTATATCGTGTCAACGAAAGTATTTCATTATAGCAGCTACACATCTGTGACTGTTCTTGTGTGGGGAATGCCGTATCTCCAGATGGAGTTATCTAACTTGCTCGCTTCTCTGCTCTTGTGCTCTCGTCCATGCTCTCGTCTGTGCTCTCGTCCGTGCTCTGGCCGCGCTTTGGGCGTATCTCTTTCGGTACTTCATCTTTATGATCTGCCGCCGCTTGTTCTTTGACGTCCTGTTCGCTGGTCGGCAGGTGGCTGCTGAGCAAGTGGATCATAGTGGGTACATCATAAGGAGTGCTCCGGACTCCCTCGGCAAAGAACGCGTTGACTTCGGCACCCAGAAACAGAATGATAGCAAAATAGTAAAAGAAGATGAGCAGGATAAGCACACCTACTGCACTCGCGAAGCTTCCGAGAAAGGTGGTCACATATAGGGGAAAGAGCACAAGATAGAGTTCAAGCAGAAACGCCGCGACCACTGCACCGCGCCAACTTTTGCGAAAACTGATCTTTTGGTTTGGGACGACCATGTAGATGACCTGAAACAAGACATATGCACCGATCAATCCACTCACAATCCCGCTTACACTCAAAAGCAGACCCTCGGGTGTCTTTTGCAACAAGGAGGAGGCTATGACCGGAAGAGATGAAGCCAGCACCATGATTGGAACGAGGATGACAAAGAGCAAGACCATGACCACCGACAGAGCATTCTGAACAATGACATTGCGTGGTCGAACGTGATAGATGAGATCGAAACAGCCTTGCAGGAACAAGAACAGGCGAGAGCCATTAAAGATCGACACGACGATGGCAAAGATGCCCAGGATACCTGAGTCTTTCTTCAGTTGCGTCAAGGCTGGCTGGATGATCTTTTGTGATGAGGTGATTTCGGGAAAGAGGTGGGAAAGCTGCTTGATCGTGAGGTCCTGGGCAGCAGAATCCAATCTCCCCAGGAACAAACCGATGAGCGCGAGGAGGGCGATCGCGAGAGGAAATATTGACAGGATCAGGTTGTAGGCCAGTCCCGCGGCATTGTTCCACGACCAATCATTATTGAACTTGGTCCAGAACGCCTGGTAAGGTTTCGTCTTTTTGTCAAGCGTTTTGAGGATTCTCGAGATCCTCTGGTGCTTCTGGCTGCCTGGCTGCCTGGCTGTTTTAGTGGCCATCCCCATTCCTCATCGTGACGTATCATCAGCAAAGATATCTACCTGGTTGATCAGATGAAAGGCGGTTCCTGCTTACGTCCTGTGAAGGACGCCATTTCAGTTACTCTAGACACGTATGAGGCAGGGGTTGCGTGTCAAATCGAGAGGAAAACGCCCCTTGAACCTTATCCATTATTCACGTACAATAACAGGTACAGAGAAAAGACGTCCCCCTAATGCTACTCCAAAGATTACCGCAAGATGAATAGAAGGGTATCCCTGGTGGTGCCCGGTACAAAGGAGCCTATCAATCATGACACAACGTGAAGCAGTTATTGTTGAAGCAGTTCGCACTGCGGTGGGACGCAGAGGCGGACGCTTGAAGGACTGGCACCCCGTGGATTTGCTGGCCCAGACGCTTACAGCCCTGGTGCAGCGCACCGGAATCGACCCTGGCAGGGTAGAAGATGTTATCGTCGGCTGTGTGAGCCAGGTGGGAGAGCAGAGCCTCAATGTGGGGCGAAACGCCGTTCTGGCTGCCGGTTTTCCCGAAACGGTGCCAGGCACGACGGTTGATCGCCAGTGTGGGTCGAGCCAGCAAGCCATACACTTTGCAGCGCAAGGCGTGTTGAGCGGCGCGTACGATGTCGTGATAGCTGGCGGCGTCGAATCGATGACCAGGGTACCGATGGGCTCATCCTCGCAAGGTCCAGGCGCACCCTTCGGTAGCCAGATGCTGCGCCGCTACGACAATCGGCTTGTCCACCAGGGAATAAGTGCCGACCTGATAGCCCAGAAATGGGAGCTAAGCAGAAGTGAACTCGACGAGTTCAGCCTGGAGAGTCACCGTCGAGCCGCACAGGCCACCGCTGAGAGACGTTTCAAGAGCCAGATCGTGCCGGTTCCGGTAAAGAACGAAGATGGCTCGACCAGTATGTTCGAGCAGGACGAGGGTATCCGCAGTGATACCAGCCTTGAGAAGCTGGCCAGCCTCAAGCCCGCCTTTAAACCAGATGGCCTGATTACGGCGGGCAATTCCTCGCAGATCAGCGATGGCGCAGCCGCGGTGCTTATCATGGAGCGGAGTACCGCGGAGCGGTTGGGACTTAAGCCGCGTGCTCGCTTTGTCTCGTTCTCGCTGGCTGGCGATAACCCTATTCTCATGCTGACCGCGCCTATCCCCGCGACGTTTAAGGTACTTGAGCGGGCTGGCTTGACGCTGGAGCAAATGGACCT
>WNGP01001426.1_pt1 | contig 19695 bp, 15 predicted proteins | sample 5407671 | NCBI WGS metagenome assembly WNGP01 (sample SAMN13153381, study PRJNA577476) | soil metagenome | isolation source: 40 cm soil or saprolite under Garry oak tree replicate 2 | place: USA:California | collected 2016-06-15 | reverse complement strand
GCCGCTGCCCGACTCGCCCACGATCCCCAGCGTCCGGCCCCGCTCCACCGCGAACGAGACCCCCCGCACCGCCTGCACCACCCCGTCAGCGGTCGGGAAGCTCACCCGCAGGTCCGTCACCTCGAGCAGGCTCATGCATCCCTCCCACGTGGTGCCGGCAGCAGCGCCTGACGGGGGAGCTGCGGCACGCTCTCGGCGGGGGGAAGCCAGAGTTCTGGACTATGCCGGTTTGTTGTCGTTGTACCGAATGACGCGGTCCCCGGGCCAGCGGCTGGAGACCGCGGCCGGGGCGCGAGCGGCCCGGCCGGGCATGTGGACAGCCATACCCGGCCGGGCCGTCGCTCACGCTCGGGTGCCCTAGCCGTTCTTCAGCCAGACGTTGGTGATGTCGGGCCCGCCGATGTTCGGCTGGTAGACGATCGCGGACGTGTCCGCCTGCTGCGCGTTCGCGCTGGAGTACATCAGCAGCTGCTGGCTGAGCAGCGGGACGATGACGGCGTTGCCCATCACGTTGTGGTCCGCCTTGCCCCACAGGCTGCCCGTCTGGCTCACGCTGGTCGCCGCCTCCGCCTGCTTGATCAGGCTGTCCAGCTTGGAGTTGTTGTAGCAGCCGTAGTTGGTGGTGTTCAGCACGCAGTTGGTCTGGAACAGCGGGGCGATAACGGTGCGCCCGTTGTTGCCGAACCAGTCGGGGAACCACCCGGGCTGGCCCATGTCCCAGACGCCTGGCTTGGCGTTGGCCGGGGCGTTGCCCAGGTCGACGAAGAACGTCGAGCCGGACTCCGGCTTGCCGTTCAGGTTCACGCCGCACGACCGCAGGCTCGCCTGGAGCGCCTCGAAGACCGACTTGTTGATGCTGTCGTTGGGGTACAGGTACGTCACGGACAGGCCGTTCTTGTAGCCCGCCCTGGCCAGCATCGACTTGCACCTGGACGGGCTGCCCTCGTTGTTCGTGGTCGGGTAGAGGTTGTAGTTCTGGTAACCCACGTTGCCGGGCGGGATGGCCGTGTTCAGGATCGTGGCCACCGTCGGCCCGCCGACGACCTTCTGCACGGCCACCTTGTTGATCCCGTACTCGATCGCCTGCCGCACGCCGAGCTTGCGCATGGCGCCGTTGTTGTTGGGACTGCGCAGGTTGAACACGACGTAGGGAAGCGTGTTGCTGCCCGGCCAGGCACGGAACTTGGGATCGTGCGTCGACTCGAGGGTCGGGATCTCGCTCGGCACCAGGCCGGTGTCGAGCGACACGTCGTACTGGCCCGCCTTCATGTCGTTGAACTGGGTCTGCGCGTCGGAGACGCCGATCGTGACCTGGACCTGGCTGACGTACTGGTGCCGGTTGGCGTCGGTGGACTGCTTCCACGCCGGGTTCCGCATCATCGTGATCGACCGGCTCGGCACGTACGAGGTGATCTGGTACGGGCCGTCGGAGATCGTGTGCTGGTCAAGCTGGAGGCTGTTCGGCACGTAACTGTCGTACTCCACCGGGCGGGCCGAGGTGAACGGCATCGCCAGCATGTAGATGAAGTCGCCGGCCGGCGCGATCAGGTGGAACTTCAGCGTCGACGCGCTCACCGCGGTAATCCCGGAGATCGTGTGCGAGTTCTGGAAGTTGGCGATGTTGGTGGCCGTGGGCGCGTGACTCTTGTTCGCGAAGTAGGCGCTCTCGGCGTCGCAGTACTGCTTCAGGCCCGCGATGGTCGCCTCGTAGTACAGCGGGTTGCCGACCGGGCTGACCGGGTTGCAGAATGCCTTGTACTCGCGGAGGAAGTCGGCGGCCGTCACCTGGCGCGCCGGCTTGGTGTTCCAGTCCACGCCCTGCTTGATGTGGAACGTGTAGGTCGTCCCGCCGTTGGTGATACCGCCGTTCGCGGTGGTCGGCACCTGCGTGGCGATGTCGGCCACCGGAGTCGTGTCCTTGGTCCAGCCCGCCGACGTCAGCGTCGGGTCGGGGACCGTCGGGTAGGTCAGAAGCTGGCGCGCGTAGCCGCGCTCGAGGATGTAGTCCGCGGTGTAGTACGCCGGGACGGTGTCGATGTGGTCGGGGCCCGAGGCCGCGACGAACTTCAGCGTTCCGCCTTTGACCGGCTTGGACCCCGTGGCCGAACTGCTGCTCGAGGAACTGCTGCAGGCGGCCAGTCCGGCCGCTGCCAGGCCAGCCATCGCCACCACGGCAATCCGCTGGGAACGACGTGTCATGAGCGGGCTCCTTCTGACCTGGCGCTAGCGCAGGCGTGTGGGTAGTCGCATATGTGACTGTGAGTAGTAGTACTACTACAGTCTGTGACTACACTCAATCTGCCGGGCTGTCCAGCCCGCGGCGGAGCGCGGCCGCGAGCATTTATCTAACCGCAATCACTCCGTGACCATGGTGAGAACTAGGGTTGACTTGCGCCGGCCCTGGGCGGGGCGGTCAGCCTTCCACGGCGTAGCGCATTGGCCAGAACTTGGCCTGCGCCTCGGCCACCTCGGCGGGCGGGTCGGACCCGGCGACGATGCCGCAGCCGGCGAAGAGCCTGGCGTTCCGCCCGGTGAGCAGCCCGCACCGCAGCGCGATGCCCCACTCGCCGTTTCCCTCGGCGTCGACCCACCCCACCGGGCCCGAGTAGCGCCCCCGGTCCATGCCCTCTAGCTCGCGGATCAGCTCCATGGCCGCCTCCGCCGGGGTGCCGCAGATGGCCGCGGTCGGGTGCAGCGCGGCCGCGAGCGCGAGAGCGGAGTGGCTGGCCGCCTCGCCCGCGGCGAGGCCGCCGTCCACCCTGGTGGCCAGGTGCTGGACGTTGGCCAGCCGCAGCAGCGACGGCTGGTCCTCGATCCGCAGGTCGGTGCAGAGCGGCCGGAGCGCCGCGCGCACGTCGGCGACCGCGTACTGGTGTTCGTCCTGGTCCTTCGCCGAGGCGAGCAGGGTCGCGCCGAGCGCGCGGTCCGACTCCGGCGTGCCGCCTCTGGCCACCGTCCCGGCCAGGACCAGCGAATGGAGCCGAGTCCCGGTACGGCGGATCAGCAACTCGGGCGTCGCGCCGACCAGGCCGTCGCAGGCGAACGTGTAGCAGTCCGGATACCGGCCCGCCAGCCTAGCCAGCAGCACCCTGGAGTCGATCTCCGCCGCGGCGGTCGCGTTCAGCTCGAGTGCGAGCACCACCTTGCGCAGGCTGCCCGACGAGATCGCTGCGACGGCCGTCGCGACGGCTCGCTCCCACTGCGGCGCGGTCAGGCTCCCGTCCGCCCAGCGGACGCCGGTCGGCGCGGTCAGGCTCCCGTCCGCCCAGCGGACGCCGGTCGGCGCGGTCAGCGGCGCCGGCGCCCGCAGGCCGGCCAGCGCCCGCACGCCGGCGGCCGCCCAGGGCGCGGCGCGCGCCTGCTGGTCAGCCGGGCCGATCGTGGTGAGCCAGGCCCGGCCGTCCTTGCGGCCGAGCACGGTGCGCGGTATCACGAGCACCGATCCGTCGGATGCCGGATCGAAGGTAAAGCTGCCGAAGGCGACCGGGCCGGTCCCCGGAACAGCCACCTGATCGGTGACCTGGGCGCCGTCGAACAGCTCGCGCAGCCATTTCTCGCCGGTCACGAACCTGTCGGCGCCGGCCGGCAAGATGATCTTGGCGGCGGTGCCCCAGCCGACCAGGCCGTCGCCGCGCCTGACCCAGGCCAGGGCGCCCGGCTCGGGCAACCTGGCGACCAGGTCACCGGGATCGGGGACGGGCACTGTCCGCACGACCAGGCGGCTGGGCGTGCGCTCGGCCGCTTCGTCGTGCTGGTATCCCACGGCAGTCAACTTTACGTGCGCGCCTTGGCTGGTCGGCTCACCGGATCTGGCCACCGGTGAACGGGTGTTTGACTGGCTCGAACTGAAGTTCTAAGTTTGTGTCCATGCGGTGGGATGCCTTGCAGGCCGGCGGGCCAGGTCCTGGCCCGCCCAGGGAAGCCGAGCCGCCGGCGCTGTTCGAGCGCGGCGCGGTGGCTCGCACGTTCGACACGCCGGAGTTCCGCGGCATGACCTTCTTCGAGGTCAACGCGCGCTCCATCATCAACCGGGTCCCCGACACCTCCCGCGTCCCGTTCCGCTGGACGATCAACCCTTACCGGGGCTGCTCCCATGCCTGCCGCTACTGCGCCGCGGGCGAAACACCGATCCTGATGGCCGACGGACGTACTACGCCGCTGGCCGACGTGCGTCCCGGAGATGTGGTGTACGGCACGGTCCTGCGCGGCAGGTACCGCCGGTACGAGCCGACGACGGTGCTCGCGCACTGGCAGACGGTCAAGCCCGCGTACCGGGTCACGCTGGAGGACGGCACGCGGCTGATCGCCAGCGGCGATCACCGCTTCCTGGCCCGCGGGGGCTGGAAGTACGTCACCGCGACGGAAGGCAACGGGCCGCCTCAGCGACCGCACCTGACCGTGAACGACAAGCTGATCGGCACCGGCGGATTCGCGGAGCCGCCGAAGGACTCTCCCGAGTACCGGCGCGGCTACCTGTGCGGGATGATCCGCGGCGACGCGTATGCCGGCGCCTGCGCGCATGGGCGGGCGGACGGAAGGCTCGCCGACGCGCGCCACTTCCGGCTCGCACTCGCGGACCGGGAGGCGCTGCGGCGCACCGGCGACTATCTGTCCGGCATGGGCGTGGCCACCTCCGGACTCATGTTCTCCGACGCCACGGCGGCGCGTCGGCGAATGATGGCCATCTGCAGTCACCGCCGCGACGACGTGCGGTTCATACGGTGGCTGTGCCGGTGGCCGGGTTCTCCGAGCCAGGACTGGCGGAAGGGTTTCCTGGCCGGCGTCTTCGACGCCGCGGGCGGTTGCGCAGACGTCGTGCGGATATGCAACACCGACCCGGCGATCATCGGCTGGACGGTTTCGTGCTTCGCCGCCCTTGGCTTTGGCGTGGCCGTCGAGCGCAAGAATGAGGCAAACGGTCTCACCGTGGTGAGGCTGCGCGGCGGGCTGAGGGAACGGCTCAGGTTCTTCCATACGACCGACCCGGCGATCACCCGCAAGCGGACGATCAACGGGGCGGCGCTCAACAGCGATGCCAGGCTGAAAGTGGCTTCGATCGAGCCGCTGGGGCTTGACCTGCCCATGTACGACATCACCACCGGCACCGGGGACTTCATCGCGAACGGAGTGGTCAGTCACAACTGCTTCGCCCGGAACACGCACACCTACCTGGATTTCGACTCCGGGCATGACTTCGACTCGAAAATCGTGGTCAAGGTCAACGCGCCGGAGCGGCTGCGCAAGGAGCTTGGCTCGCCGCGCTGGCGGGGCGAGCACATCGCGATGGGCACCAATGTCGACTGCTACCAGCGGGCAGAGGGGCGCTACCGGCTGATGCCGGGCATCCTGGCGGCGATGCGCGATTACGCCAACCCGTTCTCGATCCTCACTAAGGGCACGCTGATCCTGCGCGACGTGGAGCTGCTGATGCGGGCGGCCGAGGTGACAGACGTGAGCCTGGCGGTGTCGGTCGGCTGCGCGGACCGCGACCTGTCGCGGACGCTGGAGTCCGGCGCGCCGAGCCCGCGCGCGCGGCTGGAGGTCTGCGCCACCCTGGGCGAGCACGGGCTGCCGTGCGGAGTGCTGATGGGGCCTGTCGTGCCGTTCCTTTCCGACAGCCCCGCGCAGCTCGACGCCACGGTCCGGCAAGTCGCACAGGCCGGTGCCCGCTCGGTCACCCCGATCGTGCTGCACCTGCGGACCGGGGCCAGGGAGTGGTTCCTCCGCTGGCTGAGCGAGCACCACCCGGAGCTGGTGCCGCGCTACCGAGCGCTATACGGGCGCGGTGCCTATGCCCCGACGGCATACCAGGAGCGGGTCGCCGCGCAGGTCAGGGAGCTGGCCGAGCGGCACGGTGTCGGCCGCGGCCAGCCTGCCCCACGCCGGCGGGCGGTCACCCCGCTGGCCCCGGGACCGCAGTCCCGGTCAGAACCATCTCCGGGCCGGCGGACGCCGGACGGCGGGGCGCGCCTCCCCGCCGGGGCGCCCGTCCAACTGCCGCTGCTTTAGCTTTCAGCGGCCAGGCACAGCCGAAATGGCATCCCGTCGCACCGTGCCCTTGATAGAACGCATGTTCGAAACCTTTAACTAGGGTAAGGGCGCCACTAGTCTTGGGCCATCGGTAGGTAAATAATCTTCGAACAGGGGATAGTAAGGAAATAGTCCCGCCGATCCGGTCGCGCGGCGGGAGGCGGCGGAGGTGGTAGGTGGCGCTTCCCATGGACGAGCAGCACATCCTTGATGAGATGGAGCGCATGCTCGCCGCCGACGATCCGAAGCTCGCGGCCAGGCTAGCGGCGTTCGGCCAGCCCGGCCTCGGTCACGCCCTGCGCACCAGGCGGGCACGGGCGACCCTGTCGGTGATGGTGCTGGTCCTGATCGCGACCGTCGCCGCGGTGATCTACCTGATGAGCTCGTTCCGGGGCAGCACCACGAACGGCCACGGGCAACCGCCAGTGCAGCACTCCGCAACGCCGTCGCGGCGCCCGGCGCAGCACGCCGCCGAGCAGCGCGCGACCAGCCTGCCCTCGGGGCGGATCGGCCGGCCAGGGCAGCAGGCGGCGGCCGGCGGCGCGACGCGGTGCGCGGCCACGTTCGCGCCGGGCTGCGCGGACTGGACCTGGGCCGCGGGGCGCATGTCGGGCCTGCCCGCGCACTAGGGCGTAGATCTCCGCCCTGAGGCGGCCGACCGGCCGCCGGCTCTGTTCAGCCGCTGCGGCTATCCTCCTGCTATGCCGTCGCGTGAAGATCCCATCGAGGGCGTCAGCCACCGGACCGTCGGTGTCGGCGACCTGGCCATGCACATCGCCGAGGCCGGCACCGGCCCGCTCGTGCTGCTGCTGCACGGCTTCCCCGAGTGCTGGTACTCCTGGCGGCACCAGCTCACCGCGCTGGCCGCGGCCGGTTACCACGCGGTGGCGCCCGATCAGCGCGGCTATGGCAGAACGGGCGGGCCAGCCGAGGCCGCCGCGTACACGATGCTGCACCTGGCCGGCGACGTCATCGGACTGATGGACGCGCTCGGCGAGGAGCGGGCCGCGCTGGCCGGCCACGACTGGGGCGCCCCGGTCGCCTGGAACACCGCGCTGCTGCGGCCCGACCGGATCTCGGGCGTGGTCGGGCTGAGCGTCCCCTACGCGCCGCGCGGCAGCTCCAGGCCGGTCGAGACGCTTCGCGGGTTGTTCGGCGACGGCTTTTACATCTGCTACTTCCAGCAGCCCGGCATCGCCGACGCCGAGCTGAGCCGCGATCCGCGGGCCACGTTCCGCCGATTGCTCAGCGCCGCGTCCGGGGACGGAACCGGCGGCGGAGTCCCGGTCGTGCCGCCTGGCGGGGAGTTCCTTGACCTGTGCCCCGAGCCCGCCGAGCTGCCTGGCTGGCTCACCGAGCGCGACATCGAGGTATTCGTCGCCGAGTTCGCGGGCTCCGGGTTCACCCGGCCGCTGAACTGGTACCGCGGCATGGACCTGAGCTGGGAGCTGATGGCAGCCTGGAAACACGCTCCGGTCCGGGTCCCCGCGGCCTACCTGGCCGGGGACAGGGACATCTCGGTGAGCTTCATGGGCGGCGCGGCGGCGGTCGACCACCTCGGCAGCGTGGTGCCCGGACTGCGGGAGGCCAGGCTGCTGCCCGGCTGCGGGCACTGGACCCAGCAGGAAAGGCCAGCCGAAGTCAACCAGATGATGATCAGCTTCCTCGGCGGGCTCGGCTGAGGCCGACCCGCTGGCTTGCCTCTTGCCACAGCTCTTGGTAGTAGCGGGCGGCCTGGCTGCGTGGCGCCGACGCGGTCACCGGCGCACGCTGCACCGACATCCGCTCGATCGCCGACAGCGCGGGTATCGCGGTGGCCGCGACGTCGGCGCGGCGGGCGGGCAGCGCCTCGGCGATCTCGCGGTGCAGCCGCTTGCGCCGGTCGATCATCGAGATGAACGCCAGGATCTCGGGCCGCTTGCCGTCGAGGCCGGCCACGAACTCGGTGAGCTGGTCCAGCGTCCGCACTGACAGGGTCGTCGGGATCAGCGGGACCAGCAGCAGGTCGGCCGCGTGCAGCACGTTCTCCGACAGCAGCGAGATGCTCGGCGGGCAGTCGAGCACCACCAGGTCGTACTCGCGGCGCAGCGGGGTGAGCAGGCTGCGGAGCCGGGTGGCCGGCTTGCGCTCGCTGTCCAGGTGCAGGTCGAGGTTGCGGTAGGTGAAGTCGGCGGGCAGCAGGTCCAGGTTCTCGAAGTCGGTCGCCTTGATCGCGTCGCCGACCGGCCTCCTGCCCGCGATCAGCGCCTTGCCGCCGCCCTTGACCCGCGGCCTGACCCGGAACAGGAAGCTGGCCGCGGCCTGCGGGTCGAGGTCCCACAGCAGCACCCGGTAGCCGTCGGCGGCGGCCAGGTACGCGATGTTGACCGCGGCGGCGGTCTTGCCGACGCCGCCCTTGATGTTGTAGGTCGCGAGGATCTTCACGAGGCCGCCCGCGTCAGCGCGGCGATCCTGGCCTGCCCGCGCGTGCTGGCGAACTCGGCGAACCGGCCGGCGAACTCGCCCCTCGCCGCCCGCTGCGCCGCGGCCAGGGCGGCGGCGATCTCGCCCATCGCGAGCAGGGTCTCGGCGGGCGCGCTGCGGTCGGCCATCATCTGCCCGGCGAAGGCGCGCAGCTCGGCCTGCTGGACCTCGCTGTCCTGGTACTCGCCCAGGCAGTCCTGCAGCGCCTTCAGCTCGTTGACGGCACGCCACTGCTCGGCCGGGTCGTGCAGGGACGCGAACACTTCCAGCAGATACCGCAGCTCCTTGCAGCGCTTGCGCAGGTCGTGCAGCGCCTGCGGGGGTGCCGTCGCGTCGATGCCGCCGCCGTCGCGCAGCACCCGCTGGTGTGCCCGCGCGATCCGGGCGGCCGCGAACTTGCCGGTCGCCGGTCGGAGTCCCGGCCCGGCGGCCACCTGCTCCAGGTCATGCCGCCACCGGCTAGCGAGACTGCCGAACCGGGCCGAACGCAACCCCCCGGCGAGCTGCCGCTGCGCAGTGGCGCGCTGCCGCACGAGGTACTCGTGGAACGGGCGCAGCTCGGGCTCGGTCCCGGCGACCAGCTTCGCGGCCATCCGCGGGTAGCCGAGCAGGTAGACGTCGAGGTCGCGGGTCGGCGTGGTCAGGTCGCCCAGCCACTTGAACTCAGGCCGGTAGCGGCCGGCCAGCGCGGCGGGCAGCACGGAACCCGCCAGTTTCAGCACCGACCTGGTGCGCCTGACCGCGATCCGCAGATCGTGCAGGAACTCGATGTCGACGTCGCGGATGGTCCCGGGAACGTTGGCCTGCGCGGTATCGAACAGCCTGGTCAGGATCGTGCAGACGGCGAGGGCCGCCGGCATGTCGGCGACAAGCTGCACGTCGATCTTGCTGGTGTAGTCGCCGGGCCGCCGGCCGGCCGCGCGCAGCGCAGACTCGAACAGGGAGTGCTCGGCCGGGGCGATGCCGGGTGCGCGGGCGAGCGAGTCGGCCAGCCTGGACGCCTGCGCCTGGTATCCGCGCAGCGCGCTGACCACGATCCTGGCTGGCGGAGCTGCCCCGCGCGGCTGGGTGAGTGCGATCCGGTCGATGGTCAGGACCGCGATCGTCTTGTCGTCGGCGTTGAGCGCCCGCCGCGTGGTACGGACGCTGGTGGCCCGGACCACGGGCAGCAGCGCACGGACGCCGGCGACCGCGGCGAGGTGCTCGCGCAGCGGCCCGGCCGGCAGCCCGTCGGCAAGCGCGGGCCAGCGCGGCCGGCCGGCTGCGCGCCCGCAGACCTCGACCGCGACCAGCTCGCCGTCCCGGCCGGTGAGCACCAGCTCCGACGTGCCGCCGTCGGCCGTGCACTCCAGGTTCAGCCCCGCGCGGAACAGCCGCCAGTCGAAGGTATCGAGCCAGGTCCGGCGCAGCCTCCGAGCCGGGCCGGCGTCGGTGATGCTGAACCTGGCGTCCGAGACTGGCGGGAGACCGTCGCCCGGGGGGTGCGCATCGCCGGCCGGGACCAGGACGAGTTCCCGTACCGCGTTCAGCAAGAGCACAACCTCGCAATTCAGGCAGTCAGGTCACGCCGTGCCACTCGCGGCCAGTCACATCAGGCTACCCGCTGCGCCTGCCCGGGCGCGTGGCTAGCCGGGCGCGTGGCTAGAAGGCGGTCAGCTCGAGCCAGCGGTCGAGCAGTGCGGCGTCGCCGAAGACGCGAACCGAGCCGTCCGTGGCCGGGAGCCGGCGCATCAGCACGAGCAAGACGCTGGCCGCCGGCCCGGTGAGCGCGGCGTCGGCCCGGCCGTGCTCAGACAGCACTTGCACGCTTTCCCCCGGCGGGTGCCGTACCAGCCATTCGCCGGCCGGGCCGAGCCCGGGGTCCGTGGCGTGGACGTGCAAGGACCTGCCCGCGGGGAGCACGCTGGCCAGATCGTGCTGGCCCGCGTTCAGGCGGCTCATGACGGTCAGCCACTCGTCGATCGCGTCGGCCGCGGACTCGGCCTGCATGTCGGCCTCCTCGGCCGCGGCGACCTGCGCGTCAGCGCAGTGCACGAGTGTCTCGTGCGCCATCCGGCGGACCCAGAAGACAGCCGGGCGCAGCTCGCCGAATGCCCACACCAGGTCATCGCCGGCCTCGCGGACCGCGCCGGTGAGCTTGACGGCTCCAGCGGTCAGCCACCGTGCCTGGTCGGCTGCGCTGCCGGGAGCCTTCCCGTCCGGCACGGAGCGGAACTCGATGAAGCCGGCGGACCTGGTGCCGACTATCTCGGCCGCCCACCTGTGTGCCCGGCCGACGTGCGTCGCGAGCTGGCGCAGCGTCCAGTCCGGGCACGCTGGTATCGGCAGGTCCTGATCCATGCGGTCGACCAGGGCAGCCAGGGACGCCGTGGTGGCCTCGAGTTCGGCGCAGAGAGGCTCGGCGGGCAGCACTGGCGTTCGGAATCTGTGGTGCCGGTCAGCCGCAGCCGCACGCGCCGCCGCAGCAGCCGCCCCCGCGCGCGGGCGACGCCTCGCCGGAGCCTGCCCGGCCGCCGACGGAGATCGTGGAGAGCAGCCGCACGGTGTCGTCGTGGCCCTGCGGGCAGGCACACGGTGCCGATGACTCGCTCATCGGGCGCGATCGCTCGAAGGTGTCTCCGCATGCGCGGCAGCGGTACTCATATCGGGGCACGTCGTCGATCCTACGCCAGCCGGGCTCCGGCCGCCCGGCTGCCCGCCGGTCCTGATCTCGAGCGCGGCCGCGTCCGGCGCGTCGTAGTAGAACTGGCCGCCGCGCAGCAGCGAGACGACGGCTCCGGCCACCGACATGGCGATCGCGACGCTGAACACGATGACCAGGCCGTGGTGGAACGGCCCCGAGATCAGGTGCGGAAAGTACTCCTTGCTGGTCAGCAGCGCGGCGTCGCGGCGCGGGAGACGCCCGAGCTCGCCCGACGGCCCGAGCAGGCTGCCGATCGGGTTGTAGCCGAGGAATGAGGCGAACAGCATGCTCACCGGCGGCAGGTGCGCGACGTGCGAGGCGAGCGGCGCCGGGACGCCGTGGGCGCGCAGGCCGGCGCTGAGCGTGCGGGGCAGCGTGGCCGCGAGCCCCGCGATCATGAGCGAGAAGAAGATGCCGATCGACAGCGACATGCCGGAGTTCTGGAACGTGGCCCGCATGCCGGAGGCCGCGCCTCGGTAGCGCGCGGGGACGCTGCTCATGATCGCCGAGGTGTTCGGCGAGGCGAACAGGCCGGAACCCAGCCCATTGCAACCGATGATCAGCGCGAAGATCCAGTAGGGAAAGACGACCGGCAGCAGCAGCAGGCCGGCGAACGCCGTCGCGGAGACCAGCAGCCCGGTCGTCGCGAACGGCCTCGGTCCGAACCGGTCGGACAGGTAGCCAGAGACCGGCCCGGCGGTCAGGAAGCCGGCGGTGAGCGGGAGCAGGTAGACGCCGGCCCGCAGTGGGGTCTGGGCGAAGTCGTAGCCGTGCAGCGGCAGCCAGATCCCCTGGAGCCAGATGATCAGCATGAACTGAAGGCCGCCCCTGGCGACCGAGCTCATCAGGCCGGCCAGGTTCCCCGCCGCGTAGGCCCGGATGCGGAACAGGCCGAGCCGGAACATCGGCTCGGCGATCTTCGTCTCGACCAGGCAGAAGATCACGAGCAGCGCGACGCCGGCGGCGAGGCCGCCGAGCACCCGCGGGCTGGTCCAGCCGGTGGGCTGACCGCCGTAGGGCTGGATGCCGTAGGTGATCGAGACGAGCAGCAGGCCGGCGCCGGCCGCGAACGTGAGGTTGCCCCACCAGTCGACCCGCGCCCGCCTGACCGTGGCGATCTCGCGCAGCTTGAGGTAGGACCAGACCGTGCCGAACACTCCGATCGGGACGTTCACCCAGAACACGGCCCGCCAGTCCCAGGCGGCCAGGACGCCGCCCAGCACCAGGCCGATGAACTGCCCGGAGATGCCGCAGATCTGGTTGATGCCCAGGGCCATCCCGCGCTGCCGGGCCGGGAACGCGTCGGTGAGGATCGCGGCCGCGTTGGCCATCAGCATCGCTCCGCCGAACGCCTGGGCGAGCCGCCACAAGATCAGCCACAGCGCGCCGGCGGGCCCGGTCAGCGGGTCGAGCGAGAGCGCGATCGAGGCCAGGGTGAACACGACGAAGCCGAGGTTGTAGATCCTGACCCGGCCGAACATGTCGCCGAGCCTGCCGAGCGTGACGACGAGCACCGCCGTGACCAGCAGGTAGCCGATGATCATCCAGAGCAGGTAGCTGATGTTGCCAGGGTCGGTCGGGTCGAGGTGGATGCCGCGGAAGATGGCAGGCATCGCGATGATCACGATCGACGTGTCGATCGTCGCCATCATCATGCTCAGCGTGGTGTTCGAGAGAGCGACCCACTTGTACCTGCCGCCATCGGCATCCGGCTCGGCTGCGCCCACAGCTAGAACCTTAGCACGGCTAAGGATATTGCCCGGGTCGGCCGCGGCGGGCACCGCTCAGGCCGGGCGCGCCCCGAGGGCAGGCGCGCGCAGGTCGGGATCGATGGCCGCGACAGTGGCGCAGTCGTCGGCGAACGTGATGTCGGCGCGGACCCGCTGGCCCGCGAGCACGAGCGGCAGCCAGTACCTGGCGTCGTCCCACATGCCCGCCAGCGGCAGCGAGCTGACGCCGAACCAGCGCGGGACCAGCTCGTCGGACTCGGCGGCCTCGCCCGCGAAGTCGGTCGCCGCGAAGACCTCGGCGGTCTGGTCCCAGGCGGGCCTGGCGGGGAAGGCGAAGCTGAGGCGGGCCATGTGGGTGAGCGCGGACGCGGCCACGACCAGTCCGGACTCCTCCGCGACCTCGCGAACCGCGGCGTCGGCCGGTTCCTCGCCGTCCTCGATGTGACCGCCGGGTCCGACCCAGCGCCCGGCGCCGAACCCGGTCTTCTTGAAGCCGAGCAGCACCTGCGTGGCGTCCGGCCCAGGACCCGGTGCTGGCCTGGTCAGCAGGCACAGGCACGTCCTGACGGTCACCGGACCAAGGGTACGTGCGGCCGCTAGCTGGTGCCGCGCACCAGGCCGATCAGCCGGTCGAGCACCGCCCCGCGGCCGAGCCGAAGCCCGTCGTGCTCGTACTCGCTCGTCACCCAGCGCCGCAGGCCCCGGATCCGTGCTGCCGTCTCGAGCGAGAACTGCTGCGGCACGTACATGTCGTCGTAGTAAACCGCGGCGGCGACCGGCACCTGGTTGGCGGCGAGCCGGGCCGGGTCGTAAAGCGCGGGCCAGGCGTCATGCTCGGCGAGTATCTCCGCGGCCTCGGCCAGCGGCCGCAGCACCGGGTCGGCCTGGAACATCCAGGGATAGATCATCTCGCCGGTGAACAGCACGGGCTCGGCGCCGTCGAGTGCCGCCTTGGCGCTGAACGCGGGGAACTGGTCCCTGATCCGGTGGGCAGACCACCGGGTCGCCGCATTCTGGGCGTAGCACGCCTCGTGCAGCGCGGCGTACAGCGGCCCTCCCGCGAAGGTCAGCAGCGCGTCCAGCCGGTACAGGAACTCGTCGCCGAGTTCGTCGCCGTCGAACGCGGCTTCGAGCAGGTAGTGCAGCTCATGGCTGCCCATCGCCGTTCCCAGGCACCCGCCGATGGCCTGGAACGCCTCCGCGGTCAGCGCCGCGCCGGACGGCAGCAGCACGTCGCGGCTCACCAGCCTGGCCACGATCCTGCGTACCACCTCGGCGTCGGCCGGATACCGCTCGTAGTGCGCCGCGTTCTTCGCCGCGACAAGCGGATACGTCGCCAGGTAGACCTCATCGGGCGGGGTCGCCAGGCCCGGCAGCCCGCCCGAGATGAACACCTCGGCCAGCCCGTCCGGCGCCCGGGACAGGTAGCTGACCGCGCAGAAGCCGCCGAAGCTCTGCCCGAGCACGCTCCAGGGCGCGTCGCCGGTGAGCCTGCGCCTGATCAGCTCGGCGTCGGCCACGATCGAGTCGGCACGAAAGTGCGTCAGGTACTCCGCCTGGGCCTGCGGCGTGCCGAGCCTGGGCAGCGTCAGCCGGTTAGCGGGGGTGGACCGGCCGGTGCCGCGCTGGTCGAGCAGCAGGACGCGGTAGTCCCGCAGCGCACGGTCCAGCCAGCTATCGCGGCCGTTCGGCCGCGGGCCCGGCCGTCCGGGGCCGCCCTGGAAAAAGCACAGCCACGGCAGCTCACCGGTGGCCGCGGCGGCCTTCTCGGCGGCGACGACCTCGCGCGCGAACACCGTGATCCGCGCCCCGTGCGGATCGGCATGATCGAGCGGCACCTCGAAGGCATGATCGGTCAGCACGGTTCCCGGGTGGCGGAAAGTGGGCATGACCGACACGCTACTTGGCGGCGGTGCGGCAGGATAGCCGCATGGCCGCTAGCGACCTCCCGGCCCAGCCAGGCGCTTTCTACGTAACCGCGCTCGCCGACATCCCGCGGCGGTCGCAGTGGCTCGATGAGTCGGCCGGCGCCAGGCCGGGCTCGCGGTTGCCGCTGCTGTTCCGGGGCCCGCACAGCACGCGGCTGCGCCGCGGAGCGCGGGGTGACCAGCCACGCCGGCGCTGAGATGATCGTGGCGGAGGATTTCTCGGCGGCCGCGCAGCCCGGTCACCGCGCGCGGGTCGCCGGGCTCTGCAAAGCCATGGAGGAAGCCGACGCGGCCGGCTACTACCCGAGGCTGACCGTCGAGCGGCCGTGGTCAGCGCACAACCCGGTGCTTGACGGCGAGTTCGCCTCGCCGAGTGCGATCCGCTGGTATCTGGAGCGAGAGCTAGGCCGCCTCGCTGCGGCCGGGGCCAGGATCACGGTCTACCGGGGCCGCCGGGCGTTCGACCTGCGCGACCCTGCTGTCGCAGCGGCGGTCGACGAGACCCGCTGGGATCTGCGGCGCAAGAAGCTGTTCCTGTTCGGCCCGGAGCGGATGGCCCTGTCGATCGACCGGCTCCGGCACTACACGGGGACCGTCGCCGAGCGGTTCCAGCGATACGTCCTGCTCACCAACTACGGGTGGCACGTCGCGGAGTTCCGCGCGGCGCTGCCCGCCACGGCCGGGCCGGACTCCCCGGACCGGCAGATGCCGGCCTGGCACTTCGAGCGGCCGGGCCGAGCCGGGCTGTCGATCGTGAACATCGGCGTTGGCCCGTCCAACGCGAAGACGATCACCGACCACCTCGCCGTGCTCCGTCCCGACCTCGTGCTCATGATCGGGCACTGCGGCGGGCTGCGTAACCACCAGGACATCGGCGATCTCGTCTTGGCTACCGCCTTCCTGCGCGATGACCGGGTACTCGACGACATTCTCCCGCTCGGCGTCCCCGTGGTCCCGAACCACACGCTGAACACGCTGCTGCTCGACGAGCTGACCGAGCGCAGGTTGCGGAGCCGGATGGGGATCGTCTTCACCACCGCCAACCGGAACTGGGAGCTGCAACTCGCCGCGGTCGAGGAGCGGCTGCGGCTGTCCCGCGCGGTCGCGGTCGACATGGAGTCCGCGACGGTCGCCGCGAACGGGTTCCGCTACCGGGTACCGACCGCCACCCTGCTCTCCGTCAGCGACAAGCCGCTGCACGCCAGGCCCAAGCTCAGCGCCGAGGCGCAGACCTTCTATGCCGCTACCCGGCGCCAGCACGTCGAGATCGCGATCGCGGTCGCCGACAAGGTCAGGCAGCGGTATCCGGGCGGCCTTCCCAGTGCCGACCTGCGCTCGGCCGACGAGCCGCTGCTAGGCCTCACCGGGCCGGCCGACCCGGTGTCGGGCGAGCCGCTGTCGGGGGAGCCGCTGTCGGGGGAGCCGGCCGGCTAGGCCAGCGAGCGCAGCAGCGCGGGAAGCTCGGCCGGGTAGTACGGCTCGGTCGTGGCCTCCAGCTCGGCCAGCGTCCACCAGCGGTGGCCGTCGATGACCGCGGCGGCCTCCTCCTCGTCGAGCTCGTCCGCCCTGACCTCCGCAGAGCCGACCCTGAGCAGGAAGAAGTCCTGTTCCTGCCGGTAGCTGGTCCCCTGGAAGCTGAACTCCGCGACCTCGTGCCAGACCGGATCACCGAGGTCGGCGCGCTCCGCGCGGATCCCGGTCTCCTCGCGCAGCTCGCGGGCGGCGGCCTGCGCGAGGCTCTCGTGCGGCTCGGCGCCGCCGCCGACGGTGAACCAGTAGGGCTGGCCGGGCCTGGCGGGGTCGAAGCCGTGCAGCAGCAGCACCCGGCCGCCGCCGTCGACGACGAGGACCCGGCCCGCCCGGCGCCGCACGACCTGAGTTCCCGCCACCTCACCTCTGGCGGCATTTCCTCCGGCCGCCTCACCTCCGGCCGCCTCACCTCTGGCGGCCTTGCCATGGGCCGCCTCAGCTCCCGCCATGAGGCTCAACATACCGAGTCGGGGCCCCGCGCCGCGGTGGCCGACAATGGACGTGTGCCCGTAGCCGCCGTGATCTTCGACTTCTTCGGCACGCTGACGCCCAGCACGCCGGACCACGTGTGGCACGAGCACGCGACCAGGAGCGCGGCGCCGCTGGGCATCAGCGCGGCGGCCTGGCGGCAGGCGCTGAACGGCTCCTTCGCCGAGCGCGCCACCGGTGCGCTCGGCGACCTGCCCGCTACTTTTCGTGAGCTCGCCCGCCGGGTCGGCGTCGTGCCGTCGGAGGTGGCCCTGGCGGCCGCGTGCGCCGCGCAGCGGGTAGCGCGGCGCGAGCTGTTCGTCTTCCGCTCCGACGCGCTCGATGTGCTGGCCCAGATCAGGGCCCGCGGCCTCCGGGTGGGAGTGCTCAGCGACTGCACCTGCGAGCTCGCCGAGAGCTGGACCGACCTGCCCGTGGCCGACCTAGTCGACGCGCGGGTGCTGTCCTGCGAGGTGGGACGCAGGAAGCCCGATCCCGAGCTGTTCCTGATGACCGCGAGCAAGCTGGGCGTGGCACCCGCGGACTGCCTGTACGTGGGCGACGGGGGTGGGAACGAGCTGTCGGGAGCGTCGGCCCGCGGGATGCGGGCGGTCATGCTGCGCGCCGAGGACTGGACGGTCAATGTCACGCCCGCCCGCGAGGATGACTGGCCTGGTCCGTCGGTGCCCTCGCTGTCGGCGGTGCTTTCCTGCCTGATGTCGTAGCGCCCGCCTATACTCCGGCAGGTGTCGACCACGCCTGCGATCCCGCGCCGGGGTCGCCCGCCGCGCCATAACCGAAGCGAGATCCTGGACGCCGCGTCGGAGGTGATGATCTTCCGCGGCTACGGGAAGACCAGGTACAGCGACGTGGCCGAGGCGAGCGGCGTGCCGGTGGCGAGCCTGCAGCACCACTTTCCGGCGCTCGAGGTGCTGAGGCGAGAGGCGCTTCGCAACAAGCTCCGCGCTGAGCTGACATCGCTGGCCGAGCAGGTCGCCACGATCGCCGACCCCTGGGAGCGCATCTACCACATCCTCGTCACCTCGGTCTCGCTGGATCCGGCGCGCCGGCGCGGCGGCTGGGTGCTCTGGCTGGAGTACTGGCGGGCCGCGGCGCATGACCCGGAGCTGGGTGCGGACAGCCGTGAGGTCGACGCCCAGTGGCTTAGTCTGATCACCGAGTGCATCGCCGACGGTGCCGGGAGCGGGCAGTTCCGGCTGGACGGAACGCCGCGCGAGGTGGCGATCGAGCTGCACGCCCTGCTCGACGGCCTCGGCATCCGGCTCGCGGTCGAGCATCCGCCGCAGGAGGCTTCGCAGGCCATCATGCTGCTTGACCGGGCGGCGCGGCGGATGCTGTTCCGGCCGGCGTGACGCGGCCGGGCAGGTTGCCTGGCGCGGGCCGCGCGCCCGCCGAGCCGCGTGACCGTGCGCTGCCTGATCTCGCGCTGGCTCCTGTGGCCGGCACCGCGCTGTCGCTCGCCGGCCTCCTGATCGCGTTCTCGGCGCGCTACGGCTACCACAGGGACGAGCTGTACTTCCAGGCCGCCGGACGCCACCTCGCCTGGGGCTACCCCGATCAGCCGCCGCTGGTGCCGCTGATCGCCAGGGCAATGTCGGCCGTTGCGCCCGCGTCGCTGCCCCGTGCTGCGGCTGCCATCCGCGATCGCCTCCGCAGCCCTGGTGGTGCTGACCGGCCTGATCGCTCGCGAACTCGGGGCCGAACGTCGCGCCCAGGCGCTCGCGGCCCTGGCCATCGCGGTCGCCCCGCTGGCGATCGGGGCGGGTCACCTGCTCAGCACCACCACCTTCGACCTGCCGGCCTGGGCGCTGTGCTGCTGGCTGGTCGTCCGCATCCTGCGAACCGGGAACGACCGGCTTTGGCTTGCCGTCGGCCTGGCAACCGGCTGCGGGCTGTTCGACAGCGACCTGATCGCCTTCCTGCTCTTCGCCATCGCGGCCGGGCTCGCGATCGGCGGGCCGAGGAGGCCATTTGGCTCGGTCTGGCTCTATGCGGGCGGCGCCGTTGCCGTCGGGCTGTGGGCACCGTACCTGGCCTGGCAAGCCGGGCACGGCTGGCCTGAGCTGGCGATCGCACGGTCGATCGCCAGCGGCGGCTCGGGCACCTCCGCGCCCCGCTGGGAACTGCTGCCGTTCCAGCTCGTCCTGGTCGGTTATCTGGCGCCGGTCGGCGTGGCGGGCCTGGTCCGGCTGCTGCGCGGCGACGCGCTGCGCTGGTGCCGCGCCCTGGGCATCGCCTTCGTGGTCCTGCTGATCATCTTCACGGTCACCGGCGGCAAGCCGTACTACCTCGGCGGGATGTTCCCGGTCCTGCTGGGAGCGGGCGCGCAGCCGGCGCTGGACTGGGTACGCCGCGGCCGGACCACGGTGCGGGCCTGGCTTCTCGCCGCGGCGGCGCTGCTCACCTTGACCGCGATCCCGGTCACCCTGCCGGTGGTTCCGGTCACCGGCCTGCACAGGACGCCCATCGTCGAAGTGAACTACGACGCGGGGGAGACCGTCGGCTGGCCGGCCTACGTCCGCGAGATCGCCTCGGTCTACCGGTCGCTGCCAGAACCGCAGCGCTCTTCGGCGATCGTGCTCGGCAGCAACTACGGCGAGGCAGGCGCCGTGCAGCACTACGGTCTGGCCGATGGCCTGCCCGCCGCCTACAGCGGCGACAACGGATTCTGGTACTGGGGCCCGCCGCCATCCGGGGTCACGATCGCGGTCGCTGTCGGGTTCGGCCGCGGCCAGCTAACACCGTTCTGCGGGAGGCTGCGCCTCGCCGCGCACCTCGATAACCACGTCGATGTCCAGGACGAGGAGCAAGGTGCTCCGGTCTGGGTCTGCTCGTCGCTCCG
>WNGP01001425.1_pt1 | contig 19695 bp, 22 predicted proteins | sample 5407671 | NCBI WGS metagenome assembly WNGP01 (sample SAMN13153381, study PRJNA577476) | soil metagenome | isolation source: 40 cm soil or saprolite under Garry oak tree replicate 2 | place: USA:California | collected 2016-06-15 | reverse complement strand
TCATTGCTCGGTACCCCGACCTGGCCGAGTTCCGGGCCATGCTCGAAGGATGGTCGGCCAAGGGTTCGTGGAACGGCAAGCATTTCCTCACGACGCTGTCCGAGGAGAAGGGGCCAACGTTCACGCTTTGGCTTCGGCAGAACGATGTAGGTATCGACTTCACTGAGAACGAATGGAACGCTCTGCGCGAACTGTTCCGGAAGGCGTGGGCGATCCCCGAGCTTCAGCGGTGGGTGCAGGAGCTGCAATTGGAGTATGGCGAACAGGGCTGATAGCGCGAAGCGTGGGTTTGCGCCGCGTTTTGCGAGGAGCGGTGCCTTCGGCACCGGGAGTTGGACTGACACGTCACCCCCAAACGGGTGCCGCAAAGCAACCAAGGTTGCTATATGGGAACTTGCTGAAAATCGAGTGGCTTACAGCAAGCCACTTCACACAGAGCGCGACACAGCAACTTTTGGTTCCCGTATGGGAACTTGTTGATTTTATGGGGTGAATTCCGTGCCCGCACTTCGAACCAAATCCGTCAGCACCAAAGTCACGGACGAGGAATATGCGCAGTTTGAAGCCCTAGCAGGCGAGCAAACCATCAGCGAGTGGGCGCGTGATGTTCTGCTCAAGGCGACCAAGCCGAATGCAGGCGAGCAAACTGTCCTGGCCGAAGTTTTGGCGTTGCGGACCATCCTACTAAACATCCACTTCGCCATATCCCAAGGGCAAACGTTGACCGCTGAGGAGATGCAGCGACTCATCGAGCGGGCGGACCAGAACAAGTTGAGCAAGGCGCGACAGCGCCTTGCAGAAACAGCAACAGGGGGTATGCCATGAAACAGCAATGGGGCCGAGAAGACGATGCGGGAGATTTTCCGAGCGACCGGGCCGTATGGACTATCGGAGCGTTCTGCATTGCTCTGCTCAGTGTGTTCGCCATCGCTGGTTACCGCTACATGCGAGCGTGGACGCCGCTCCAACGGCACTACCTGACGGCCTATGTAGGCACGCCAGTAGCAGCAGCCTTCCGCACCGACGGCGGGTACACGCTGTTAATGGTAGTGACGCGGAAGGGTACGCGACTAGCGCTCGACAACGAAGTAGAACCGTTCGTGACGGAGAAGGGCGAGAGCACGTTCACACTGACCGAAGAGGCCATCAAGGTAGGCGACTTGAAGCTCGAATGGCAGCGCGCACGCTATGACAATTCGAAGTTGCATGAGTTCCTGGGCCACTGGATATACCAGGACCAGACGCTCACCGATCTAGCGAAACCGGCGCTCTGGGGCGGCTTGGGTGTGTTGCTCGTGGGTCTCGTCGTGGCGATCCCGATGGACTCGGCACGCAAGAGAATACGCAAACATGGGCGTCGGCTGAAAGGACCGGAGCTTGTGACGGCGCGTGCGTTCAATCGCCGCAACCGTTCAGACGGTATCGGCTTCTTGCAGCAGCAGAGCTTCACGCAAAAAATACTCCGCAGGAAAGCTTGGCTGCGACTGTCGCGCGAGATTGAATCGAGCCACATTCTGGTTATGGGTGATTCGGGCAAAGGCAAGAGCGCACTGATTCGCCAAATCTTGTTGCAGATCGAGGAGCGCGGTGAGACGGCCATCGTGTACGATCCCGCGACGCCCGCCGACTACGTGCCTTACTTTCTTACTCGGTCGCGCGGCGACCTCATTCTTAATCCGTTAGACCAGCGCATGCCTTTCTGGACTCCGGGCGACGAACTCCGGCAAGGGGCAGACGCTCTCACATTGGCCGCGTCGCTTTTCCCCGACCGACACAACGAACACTCTTTCTTCGTGGAAGCTCCGCGAAAAATCTTTGCGCATTTGCTCGGGTTTCATCCGACGCCGCAAGAGTTGGTGTCGTGGATGTCGCACCCGGAAGAGATCGACCGGAGAGTGAAAGGAACGGAGTACGCGGCAATGATCGACCGGGATTCGCCACCACAGCGCAACGGCGTGCTTGGCTCATTGAGCATGGTAGCCGACGCCATGAGGCTGCTGCCGAGTGAAACAGACACGAAGCAGCGCTGGAGCACACTCGAATGGTCGAAGGAGCGGAGGGGCTGGCTTTTCCTCACGAGCATGCCGGACACGCGGAAGCGCCTCGCGCCGCTCATCAGTTTGTGGCTGGACATGCTCGTGCTGCGCTTGATGAATCAGGGCCGCATGAGTTCGCGGACGGTGTGGTTCATTCTGGACGAACTAGCGACCTTGCAGCGGTTGCCGCAGTTGCACACGGCGATCACGGAGAACCGGAAATCCAACAACCCGGTCGTACTTGGCTTCCAGGGACGCAGCCAGTTAGAAGTGCGTTATGGGCACGAAGCGGAGGCGATGATGTCGCAGCCTTCGACGAAAATCTTCCTGTGTACGAGCGAGCCGCATGCAGCGAAATGGATTAGCGACACGATAGGAGAACAAGAAATCGAGAGGATACGAGAGAGCCGCACAAATGAGCAGTTCCCGCAATCGCGCAAATCGAAGGGCTATAACCTCGAACGCGAGATCAGGCCGCTGGTGATGGCAAGCGAGATCAGCGGCCTAGAAAAGATGCATGGTTATCTCAAGTGCGGAAATCTCGTGGCGCGGATGAGTCTCCCGTACATAGGGCTTGAGAGCAGAGAGCCGCAATACATCGAGCGACCAGCACAACAGCGGACCGAGGAACCACCGAAGGCTGCGGCGGCCGCGGCCGGAGCGGGCAAGCCGTCGGGAAATGGAGGATCGGGGCAGAAACTCGTACCAAATGAACAGCAACAAAGTGCGGACCAGAAAATCCGACGAGAACCAGCGCAGAGGCAGAGAGACTTTTTCGAGTAGGCCAACACATGCTGACAATCTCAAAGCCGCTGAGCGCGGGTCAGGCACAGTCGTATCATGCAGAAGAGTTTGGCAATGCACGTGAGAACTACTACACCGAAGCGGAACAAATTCGCGGGGAGTGGCACGGAAGGCTTGCCGAACAGTGGGGATTGCGCGGAGAAGTGCGCGAGCAGCATTTCCAACGGCTCTCCGAAGGACAACACCCGATCACTGCCGAACAGCTCATCCGCCACCAAGCCGCCCGAGAATACATGAACAGGCGGGGCGAGAAAGTCAGCGCGATGGAACATCGCGCAGGATGGGACGCGACGTTTTCGGCTCCGAAGAGCATATCGTTGACCGCCCTTGTAGGTGGAGATGAGCGCGTCAGACAAGCACATCGAGAAAGCGTCGGCGTCGCCCTTGACGAGTTAGAGCAATACGTCCAGGCCCGCATTGGCGGGAACCTTCCGGCAGAAACGGCAGGCAAGTGGGTAGCGGCAAAGTTCGAGCACGACAGCGCAAGGCCGGTAGGCGGCTATGCGGCACCGCAACTACACACGCACGTCGTCTTTTTCAATCTTACCGAAACCGATGACGGGGACGCACACGCGCTACAGCCACGGGAACTCTACAAGACGCAGCAGTATGCGACGGCGGTTTATCGCTCGGAACTGGCCCATCGGTTGAAAGAACTTGGCTACGAAATCGAGCGCGGTGAGAGTAGCCAGCCGGAAATCAAAGGCTACAGCAAAAAGTATCTGGAGGCATCGAGTCCCCGCCGCCGGCAGATCGAGGAACATCTCGCAAAGGAAAACCAGCGAGGAGCAGGCGCGGCACAGGTCGCCGCGCACCAGACACGAGAAGGAAAGCTCGAACTCTCACACGAAGAGATGCAAGACAGGCACAAAGCAATGGCCGCGCAGTTCGGCAATCAACCAGAGCGGGTTGTTGAAGCGGGACGGGAGCAAAGAGAGCGACTAAAGGAAGAACCCGAAGCGAAAGCCATCGGCCAGGCCGTTGCCTACTCAAGAGAGAAAAATCTGGAGCGTGAAGCAGTGGCCGAGGAGCGCGAGCTGCTACGCGATGCTCTGAAACGTTCAATGGGTGACGCCACGGTTGCCGAGGTTAAAGCGGAGTTCGAGAAACGCGTGCAAGCGGGCGAGTTCATCGAGACGAGCAATCGCGCGCCGGGCCGCGCGTTCACCACAAGTGAGATGATCGGTTACGAACGCGACACCATCCAAGTGATGCGCACGGGGCAGAACCAACATGCACCAATCGCGAGTTTCGAGTCACGCCGTAAGATCGAGCAAGACCACTCGCATTTGAGCGAGAGTCAGCGTGTAGCAGTCGAGCAAATCCTGTCGAGCCACGATCAGGTGACGGCACTGGAAGGCGTCGCTGGCGCGGGAAAAACTACTTCCTTGGCTGTAGTCCGGGAAGCCGCCGAGCGAGAGGGCTATAAGGTGGAAGGCTTCGCGCCAACATCACGCGCGGCGCAAAAACTCGGAGAAGCCGGAATCGAATCGAGTACCTTGCAGCGGCATCTGACACGGAGCGAAGAGCCGCACGACGGACAAAAACGCCTCTACGTTCTCGACGAATCGAGTCTCGCGAGCACGAAGCAGATGAATGAGTTCCTCCATCGGCTAAGGGAAAACGACCGCGTGCTGCTGGTAGGTGACACACGCCAGCATGAAGCGGTCGAAGCGGGCCGACCGTATCAGCAGCTCCAAGAAGCGGGGATCGAGACGGCACGGCTTGATGAGATCATACGGCAGAAAGACCCGGCACTCAAAGAAGTGGTGGAGCAACTCTCGCGAGGCAATGTTCGAGAAGCAATCGAACGACTGGAAACGCAGGGCCGCGTGCATGAAATCCCCGACCGCGATCAGCGGCTAAAGGAAATCGCACGCGAATACGCAGCGAAACCAGAAGGCACGTTGGTTGTGTCGCCCGATAACGACTCGCGCCGAGCAATCAATCAGGTTGTCCACCGAGAAATGCAAACGCGGGGCCAGGTGGATGCAAACGAACAAAAATATCGCGTACTCGCAGCCCGGCAAGAGATCACCGGCGTGGACAGGCAGTGGGCCGCGCGATACGAACCGGGGAACGTGGTGCGCTACACGCGAGGTAGCACGACACACGGCATCGAAGCCGGAGAGTATGCCCGCGTCGAGCGCGCAAACGAAAAAGAAAATCTGGTCACGGTAAAACGCGAGAACGGCGAACGGGTGAGCTACGATCCGCGCCGGTTGCACGGAGTGACGCTCTATCGCGAAACCGAACGTTCGCTCGCACAAGGTGACCGCGTACAGTTCACTGCGCCGAACCGAGAGCAACGCATTGCGAATCGGGAGTTCGGAACCCTTGAAAAGATTGATGATTCGGGCAACCTACAAGTCCGCCTCGACTCGGGCCGCACGGTCGCATTCAACATCAAAGAGAATCCGCACATCGACTATGGTTACGCGGTGACGAGTCACAGCAGCCAGGGACAAACCGCCGACCGCGTGCTTGTTCACATTGACACCGAGCAAGCGGGAGAAAAACTCGTGAATCGTCGTTTAGCCTATGTTGCGGTATCGCGCGGGCGCTACGATGCGCAGGTCTACACTAACGACAAAGGCCAGCTTGCCGACCAACTCTCTCGCGACGTGTCACACCGATCGGCAATCGAACCGAGCCGTGAGTCCGCACCCTCAGCACAGAAGATCGAGCCGCCATCCGCGCGAAGCCAAGTACAGGAACACGTCCAGCAAGTGGGTCACAGCATCAGCAGATAGACCCGGATTTCCTCCGCTCCCGCCGCCGTCAAGGGGCAAGCCCGCTCCGCGGCTCCCTACGGTCGCCCTTGACTGCGGCTTCGCCTCGGGATTCTCCTCATCCATGAGAGGCATGGCCCTCTCTGCGCTCAATTAGCAACAGGACATTGACAAGCATTTGTAGTCTTTTGATGTCGCTGTCCCGAATTACCTGCGTTTCATGGTTTCGCGCCTTCAAGCGGCCAAGGCGTCCGAGGCGGCGCGAGCTTGCGCCGTTTTGTCCCTGCGCTTGGGTTTGGGCAGGCGGCTCTTGGGTTTTGGAGTGGTGTCCTTCAGGGCTTGCTTGAGGACTGCGTTTTCTTTTTCTTTGTCCTGTTTTTTCGGCTTCAAGAACTGGACGAGGGGTGGTTCGCCCATTTTCTTCCGTTGCTCCTCGATGAATCGCACGAGCTTGTAAATCTCCTCGTTGTCTAGGGGATCGTCGGAGAGCCAGCGATTGAATTCCTCTTCGTAGAAACAGGCGTTGTCCTCTTCCTCGCCGCTCATCTCGTGCATGAACTGGCCGTTGATCAGCGCGCGGCGGCGTTCCAGACCGGCCACGGACTTGCAGTAGACCTCCCTAAACGCGTGGGGTGCCTTCTTCAAGCGTTGCACTCCGCGAACGGCTTCGTCGATCCCGTGATTCACCAGGTACAGCGCTTCGTAGAGATGTGCTTTCTGCATAAGCAAATATCCTCTCTGCGGCGCAATTGGCCGCGAGCTCGGCAGTTAATGTGGCGCGTCGGGACACACGTCTCCGATGGAGTCGAGTGCCGACCCGGATGGGCACACGGATTCAGTTAGACAGAACTACGGCGGGGGATGCGCGACGCGCAAAGGGATGGAGCGTGCGACGGAAACGAAACCGAGATGGGCGGGTTGCACCCCAAAGGCGAACCCGATACTTTCTATTGCAGCCATCGTTGCCTCTTAACCAGGCGACTTGGTTAGGGGCGCGTCCGGTGTTTGCGCACTGGCGCGTCCCGCTCAGTCACTTCTTATTCTTGCCTGTCTTGCTCGTCTTCTTCTTGTGCCTTGTCTTTCTGCCGTTCGCTATCTTCGGCAGGACCTTGCGAACTCGCTCAATGTCTTCCTCGCTCCAAGCGTAAATGAGTAGGCCCCCAATGCGCTCCGGCTCAGGCCCAGGAACCTTCTTCGCAGCCACATACCTGCTCAAAGCTGCAACGCTCAAACCTAGTTTCTTTGCCGCCTGCCGCATGGAAAACGAACTCATCGGGAACATTGTTCCCGATAATCTTTCCGATGTCAAGCGTTCTTCGGGGTATAATCGTGTCGTGACTAAGGATGTGATTCACATCTCCGAATCGGAAGCGGCGAGCGACTTTGCTGCGCTGATGGCATCCGTGCGTGCGGGCGCAAAGGTCATCATCGAGAATGGCTCGCGGCCCGTAGCCGTCCTTCATGCCGCAGAGCCGGTGCGCCGCACCATCTCCGAGTGCATCGCGTTAGCCAAAGCGCACGAAGAAGAAACCGGCAAGGCCCCGGTCCTCGATCCAGACTTCGCGGAAGACGTTGAAGAAATTCTCAGCCAACGCAAGCCGTGGAACCCGCCAGCGTGGGAATAGTCCCCGATCTTTCCGTTGTCTAATTCCGATTGATTAACCATCAACGAAAGTTCCCTTCGTCCTCACCGCAGGAGTGCCCATCTTGTGAGAGATTTAGCCATGGCCGTATCCGCCAACGCTGGCGTGCCGCTGTCTTGGTTGGCGGATAGCTAATCCCGCCAAAGAAGCCGCCAAACATGCCGCCACTTTACTGTTGAAAGCTACATAAAACGATGATATAAAACGACTTGAAATGAACAAAGAATCCGCCAAATATCCCGCCATAAAGACTGCCAAAATGCCGGTCATTTCACGGGCAGAGGATCGCGGGGAATCGATTGCCGAGATGGAGCCTCTGCTGATTGGTGAAACCAGCCGGTTTCGTGGTCCTTTGACGGACCTCGCCGTCGAACTCGTGCAGAAGTCAGCGAGGTTTCGCGGTAGTCTGCCCGAGAGCTTGCTGACCTCGCTGGCCGACCTTGTGCGGGCGATGAACTGCTATTACAGCAACCTCATCGAAGGGCACTACACGCACCCTATTGATATAGAGCGAGCGCAGAAAAGCGACTATAGCAAGGACGTCGGCAATCGCAATTTGCAATTCGAAGCGAAAGCGCACATCGAGGTTCAAAAATGGATCGACGAAGGCGGCCTAAACGGGCGTGCCACCACAGCAGAGGGAATTTGTGAAATTCATCGCCGATTCTGTGAATTGCTGCCTGAGGATTTGCTTTGGATTGAAAACCCAGAAACAAAGGAACGCGTGCGCGTTGTCCCCGGCGAATTACGTATGCGGGATGTGAAAGTGGGCCGCCACGTTCCCATCAGCCCCGGCGCTGTGCCTCGATTCCTAAAGCGTTTCTCGGAAGTTTACGAGCGTTTGGGTAAGACGGATTCGATTCTGGCTGCCGCCGCGGCGCATCACCGCCTCACGTGGATTCACCCGTTTTTGGATGGCAACGGGCGTGTAGCGCGTCTTATGTCGCACGCGACATTCCTAGAGGCGCTGGATACTGGTGCTATTTGGTCCGTGGCGCGTGGACTAGCGCGGAACGAGGTTGGCAACTACAAAGAGCATCTTGCTGCTAGTGACGCGCCCCGGCGCAATGATCTTGACGGTCGCGGGAATCTGAGTGAAGAAGCACTCGCGGCGTTTACGGAATTCTTTTTGAAGGTCTGCATCGATCAGGTCAACTTTATGGAGAAGTTAATGCAGCCACAAGAATTGCGCGGACGGATTCTCTCGTGGGCAGACGAGGAAATCAAACTCAAAAATCTACCACCAAATTCAGGCCGCGTGCTCGAAGCCCTTCTCTATCGCGGTGGAGAGATGCCTCGGGGTGAAGTAGACATCGCTACTGGAACGTCGGAGCGTAGTGCGCAGCGCATCGTCTCAGCATTAATCGATAAAGGTGTTCTCTCGTCTGGCGGCCCCAGAGCGCCGCTGCATCTCGTTTTCCCCGCTGCGCTCGCGCCGCGCTGGATGCCAGGACTGTATCCGCCTCCTTCGTCGTTACCATCATCGGCTACGTAATCGTGGTCAATCGATCGGGAAGGAACCGAATCTGAGCACACTTTAGGCAGCTGCGCGGAACATCCACTGGCCCTCTGCATTGGTGACAAAGCGACCATCTTGCCTGAGCAGGCGACGAACGTAGTCGGTGAAAGTCTTAGAGCGCGAGGAATACCCATTAGCAAGGATGCGTCGCGCGATCTCATCTGCAGCCAGCGGCTTTTCCGATCTAAGGCAAATCGTCCGGGCATGAGACAACGCGCTCTGCTTTCCGCGCACTCGCAGTCTCGACCTAATCACCTCGCGTGTCGTCCTAGATGTCTTCGCCGCATCGGCCAAATGCTTGACCGCACCCTGAGAAATCGACGCCAACACAGGCTTGGTTTCTCTTAGGCGCTCCCAAATCTTCTTGAGCCATTGGACCAGTTTTTCGCGCGACGTTGGATGCAGGAGGGCAATCGCCACCGCCGTTCCGAGAATCAGCTTTACGGCAGGGGGCAGTTTCCGAATCATCTCGGTAATGCCCTGGATCATCTCAACGAACACTTGGATTCCAAAGGTCAGTGCTAAACCGGAGCCGAGCTTTACTGTGACAAGAACGCTGGTTGCGCGAGCGTAGTCACGAAACACCATGTCCAAGTCCGGCCCAATAACGGTCACGCCCATACGCGCGAAATGTGGATCGGTCGTTCGTACAAAGTCGGCATCTAGTTGTCTGGCCGTTAGAGCGTAGGGCGAATCCTTGGGATCGACCAACGCGAATTCAGCATCATCGCCGGTTGGTGCGTAGAAGCGAATGAATCGTTGAACCCGCTCCCATTCGGCGTTGGCCGCTTCAAGGCTGACGCCCGTTTCGCTTGCGATTAGGGGAAGGTACTTTTCAATTTCCTGTCTGAGAAAAATTGGAGCAACGGCAATTACCGCGCCGGAATCAATGGCTTCATGCAAACCTGTTCGGGCGGTCGGGTTAGTGCGCGAACCCAAGCGCCAGCGAAGCTCGCCCTGTACAGCGGATGCATCCATCACAATCACGATTTGAATGATGTCTTCCAGGAGTTGACGGAAAGGCGGAAACTCGTCGCGGAGATTCAGCAGAGAGCGCAAAGCATCGGAAGGGATGCTGACAAGTGCTGGTTTTCTTTCATCGGCCATTGCGATTCGATTGTAGGCATGCCGAGCGATTCCTTGTCAACGTACATAAATCATCCATAAATCCCCCCGTCTTGAAAGTATTGATTTGCGCGGAGTTAGAGGCGGCTTTCGACATCTGGTAACGCTTGGGTGTAGTCTTTTCTCGCTTAACTGAGGTCTGCCCATGCAAGTAGTGGTCCCGGCACTCGTGGCCCTGGCCGTGGTCGCGCTAACGCATCTGTTTTCTATCTATCGTGACCGGGAAAACAAACGCCGCGAGCAACGCATCGGTTACTTGGTGAGTGTTTTCCGCGCTTTGTCAAAGGCAAACCACCATCCCCGGCTCCATGAAATAGCAGATGAAGTAGAGCAAGCGGTAGCCGACATCCATCTTTTTGGAACTCCTGAGCAGGTCCGCTTGGCAAGGGAGTTTGCTACTGAACTTGCAACCAAACAGGAAGCGGATATGGACACTCTTCTGAACGAGCTACGCGATAGTTTGCGGTGGGAACTTGGGAGGAAGCCCGTGAAAGGCAACGTGATTTGGTTGAAGATCGGCAAAAAGAAATAATAAGTGGGGGCGCAAATGTCCGAAGTCGCGCTACAAGAAAAGATTCTGGATGCACTGAGGTCAAACGCTGACAGGTGGCGGAACATTCCGATCACAAAATCGACATCGGAAGCGCGTACCATGTTTGATCTATTGGGTGATAGGGAGCATGGGCGGGATTTCGACCTTCAGACCGAAAAGTCGTTAGTGAAGGGGAGTTCAGTTCTCTCCGTTGAATTGTTTGGCGGGTTGAAGCCGGACATCGTGGTATGGTCCAAGCGTTCGAGCCAAAACCGTATCGTTATCGAAGTTAAGCAGGCAACGGCAGCCACGCACAAAGAAAACGATGCCTCGCAATTCTTGCGTTACTTTCTCCATCTTCTCGTCACGTCAGATGCAAAACCGAATGGGAAAGCCGACATCGGGAGAGGATTTCTGGTAGCGGCTCCCACTGCATGGTTTGAAAGCCGTGCGCTTTCCCACACATGGCATCATCTTGTTAAGCACTACGGCCCGCTTGCCGAGACATTCCACATAACCCTCGGCGCACTGCACGCCGATAGCATTTAAGATTCTTCAATCCGCAATTTCAGAGCCTCAAGCTCCTGCTTCGTCATTCCTTGCAGAGCCATCGCCGTGGCCAGATACAGAGCGGGGACGTGTTTCATTCTGTTGCCGCGTTCTACCTTGCGACGGAGTTTCTCTACTTCTGGGTCAGCGCCCACTTTCAAAAACACTTCATACGCATCGGGAATGGACAGAGTTTTTTCAATCAGTCCGTGCTTAACCAGAATACGATGATACGAAGGTACCGCCAACGCGGGGGGATGGGTCTGCGCAGCACGCTCGTTTTGTCTTGGGTGTTTCATTGCACCTATGCTGACAGGTTTTCTCAATCCGGTCATTTCCTTTGGCGCTCATGCGGTCCCAAAACTATCTTCCAGTGAAATGGAGCCGTTTGAATCAAGCGAGTTTTTGCGCGATAGATTCGTCCAGTATCTCGCGCACCGTGAGCGGGATGATAACGCGGTGCTCGCGGCGAAAGAAAGCATCCACTTCCCGTAGCGCATCAGAGGAAAACTCGAACGAGATGAAAAATCCTTTCGTGCGGTCCTCGCGTATCATCGCCGCCTCGAATGAATCTATGTCCGGCCTTCCTGCCTTGTCCTTTTGCTTGACCTGAATGGGATACCACACACCCATGAAGTCGAGTTCCCCGGCCCCCTTCCCACTCTTGGCAGGCATGGAAGATACCGGGTAGATGCGTCCATCGATTCCCATGTCCCCAACCTGTGCTTTGTTGGGGATGCCGCCAAGTGCGATGACTGCCCAATTCTCGAACTCGAACGGCGGAATTTCTCTGAGTTGCTTTTCAGTTCACGGAAGATCACGCACGACGAAGCCGCGTCCAGCACGCCACAATTTTTCATCTTCTGGGAATTGGCACACGTCGCGCAAGCGCTTCGCCATAACGCGGCAGGCTGTAGGCGAGATGTCAATTCCAATCCATTGACGCTCCAATTTTTGCGCCGCAACAAGGGCCGTACCGCAACCGCAGAAAGCATCGAGCACGATGTCGTTGCCGTTGCTGCTCGTGCTAATGATCCGTTCAAGTAGTGGAAGGGGTTTCTGCGTCGGATAGCCCAGAGATTCCTTTGCCTGTGAGTTGATGGGATTGATGTCGTCCCAAACGCTGCCTACCGGAAGCCCTTTCGACTCATCCAGGAATCGCTTATAGCGCGGCACGTTGCCGCCCTGAGGGATGGCCACGCGACCTTCACGGATGAACTGCTCCATCTTTTCTTCCGTGAAACGCCAGTAACCATCAACGCCAAGCACTTTGTAGTGTGGATTTCCCTTCGACGGCGCGGCCCCTCCGGGTGCCCGCAGATCGCCCCATTGGAAGGGCCGCCCCTTATCATCTACCTGCGAGTAGTGGGACTGAATGTAGCTCTGTTCGAGCGGCAAGTACTGCTGATTCCAAGTGTATTTATCAGAGCCACCCGCATAGAACAGCAGAGCGTCATGCAGGCGACCAAAGTGCTTGCTGCCTTGCTTAGCGTCATTGTGCGAGGTCTGGCGCTTCCAGACAATTTCGTTGATGAAATTATTTTCCCCGAAAATCTGGTCAAGCATGACCTTGACATAGTGCGAGGCGTGCCAGTCGCAGTGGTAGTAGAAGCTGCCGGTCTTTTTGAGCACTCGCGCCATTTCCACGCACCGTGGACGCATGAACTCGATATAGGCTTGCGTGGATTCGTGCCGATCCTCGAATGCCCGCTTCTCTTTTGTCTCGCCCCAGAACACTTCATAGTTGCGGTTGGAATTAAAGGGAGGGTCAATATAAATTAAATCTACTTAGGCGTCTGGCAGTTTTTTGAGCTGGTCTAGGTTGTCGCCGCAATAAATTACGCCCGTGTCCAGCGGTGAGGAACGCTTACGGGATGAGGCAGCCATGTGGCAAAATTCTATCACTTTCATTTCGAGTGCGCCGCGTGGAAAGGGAATCTTGTCCTATTCTCGCGCAGGGGATAGCATTGGGGTTGGAGGTACCAGCACAATGTTTAAGCATGAGTGGTATCGCTTCGTCATTCTGAGGCATGCAAAAAACGGGCATGTAACTTGTGAACGTTTGGGATGGCCGACGACTTGGGGCACCCTTGGGCAGTTCATCCGTCAAGCAGGGCTTGACGAGTCCGGCAGAGAGTCAATGGATGCCTTGATGTGGTTGCAGGAGCGTAAGCTGATAGCCCTCAAGAAAACGTTCCCGAACGGAAACGGCTACCTCACTTACGATTACGACGAGTACGACAAGCAGAGGTTCTTTTGGGGAGATTTCAGTATTTACGTGACTTCCGAAGGAAGCGCCTATTTCAACGAACTGGAAACGAAGGCGTATGCCGCGAAGCAAGCGGCTTCTCCCGCCAGCAAACAGAACAGTATCGGCTTTCACGCCTAGCGAAGCCGAACGACGAGGAGGGCCGTTCTCGAGGCTTTGATTTTTACTTTATTTCAATGCAGAGGGGGATGTCTTTACGGGCGTCCAGTTGAGCAAGAAAATGGTCTATGGGATTGGCGTCCTTGTTGTAAACAGGTTGAGCAGTCCAGCAACGCTGTCCAGTGCGAGGGTCGAAAGCAAGCTGTCCGCCTGTTCCATTCACTAGCTGGAACCTATTGGCTTGTTTCAATCCCGTCCAATAGCCGCCGATAAATCCGAGAATCACGAGGACAATCCCGGCAACCGCATACTTGATTTTTGTGCCCATGCTTCGCTCTCCGACTTCTATGTCCGCCTTCTCTATATTTACTCGCATTCGGGGGGCGACCGCCAGGTTATCTGTCTCGCCCGCAGCGGATTCTGCAGGCTGATAACATTTAGGGTCGGGGTCGGTGCAATCACTGAAGGAGCGGCTCAACAATTGCCTGCGCACGAGCGAAAACGAATATCTGGCTCTTCAGAATGAGAAACCCTTCGCTACCTCCAGGATCGCTCATATACTCTCGTACATGGTCAGTGCCCAATGGAATCGTATCGCGCGTGCGAGGGTTATGAAGCTCGACTTGCTCCCTTGACGCATTCATAACAATCCACGTGTCATCGACGCGCCGCCATTGTCCAGCACTTGAGTCCAGTGCCATCGGGCGAACCTTCACGCGCGCATACCGCATTTCCGACAGCTTTTGCTTGTTCATCGTTGTTCTCCCGTGCTGCGTTCGCGAAGTAATTCTACACCTGCCCTAGTGGTAGACTTGCCGAAATGCCGCGCGACCTAAAGCCGCAGTTGAATCACGAGAAGGAAAGCTCTTACTACGAACCTATAAAGGATTGGCTGGACAAAATCCTGAAAGAGAAATATGCCAGCTTCCATTTAGAAGTGACCGCGAATAGACAGTTCAGCAATGTGCTGCAATCGCAGATCGACAGCAACAGGGATTTGATTTTTGCCTTCCTGAAAGAAGCAGCGCCGGACATTACGGGCTTTGTGAAGAAGGATTCCTCGTCGCCAAGGGAATTCTTAGTCGTCGAGGTCAAAACCACTCCAATCAAACTGGACGACATCTATCAAGTGAGAAAATACGCAGAACTGTTTGACGCGAGGTATGCGCTCTTAATTTCTACCTGCGAGATACCCGAGAAGATAACAAGGCTGTCCAGAGTTGTGTATTCCCTGTTTGCGTTACCAGCCTACAAGCAACTGACCCTTGTTAGATTCGAGGACAACGGAAACCGCAGTACGTGGTTCCCGGAATGCCCCTTTGGAAAATGAGAATGCCTCTGAGCTTGGGCCGGAATTCTTGGTGCTAGTTCTTCGGGGACATTCGGATCGGGCTAAGGCCAGCTTGTTCGCAGCCCTTTCACATTTCTGGCCGAGAGGTTGACCGAGGTTCCGAGGATTTTTCTTGCGTAGCAGGTGAGTGAATCTCAGCGAGCAAGCGGGCTGTAAAGTCCCAGTAAGTCAAGCGTTCGCTACCGAGATAACTTGAGCATCGCCAAAAAGGGGAACAAGGCCCCAAACACAATGAAGGTTGACGACAACAAGTACACTGCCCAGTGCCGTGCGTGAGGACTCATGAAGCACAGAGCCACACTCGCCCATCCCGTCGCTTGAAGCCCCACCCACACGAAGGCAATTTCATTAGAGATCACGGGGGACATCCCGTAGCAGATAGTCCTGAAGTACTCGGTACCACTCTTCCCACAGGGCATCGTGTTGCTGTTTGTTACTGAGATCCTTCATGGAAGCCATGATTTTTTCCATTACCGATGTGGGCGGCTGATTCTCTGTCATGGCTGGCGCGAGCGCCTTGCCCAGAAACTCAGTTGCGACTTGGCGCCATACTGTGGATTGAGAGAGCAACCAACTCCATCGCGTGGGCGTCCAACTGCGAAACACTAATCCTTGAGTGATCCCCGACACAATTCCCGTCAGAATCCCGCTCGCTGCGAACATCACAAACCCGACAGCGTAGGCGACAAAAACGAGCGCGAGGAAGCCCATGTTCTCACCGAGCCCCAAGGCATTTCTCGCAGACAGAGCTAGACCAGGATGTGCCATTAACAGCCCTCCAGTAAATAGTCCGCCAGGAATCAGCGGCAAGGAGAGTTGGTAGGCCCGGTCAAATGAAGTAGGGCCGAAATTGAAGTGAAATTGTGGAGTCATGTGCAGTTGAAAGCGTACAACCATGCACTGCCCTCGTCAAAAGTATGGAGGCAAGGCATTCGCGCAGCGCATGCGCCGGGTTTCTCGGACACGGGGATCGCGTGTTGTTGTGTCGACGCAGGCCCTACGCCAACAACCCGGCTATCAAATTTCCGAGCTCGTGTTGAGCGATATGCTGGAGCAGGCTCTTACAGCCGCGACCACATTTCGGGCTTGGATTTTACCCGAAGTGAAGACTGGAAATAGGTCAATAATTATCCTATTGGTGAACGGCAGCGGCTATGGAGGGCGCGGGCGAGGTTTCGGCCCTGCGCGAGAGTTGCTCACGAATGAGAGCGATAGTATTCTGCTTGCGTATTCTGGCTTCAGGGAAGGCCGAGCCATACCTCTGAGGAACCGAGATTACGAACTCCCACGTTATCTGACCATTCGCTGCATTTTCTGCGGCAGAAAACTCACAAAGCACGACACGATCATGCTGTCCAACACCGATAAGTTTTCGGCCGTTCTCTCGCTTCAGGACAAGGTACTGTTTCGCACAGACCGGCGCTTAAGCACTTATATAGCGCACGCGGAAGAGACGCAGCCGACGTTATCCCTTGGCAACGGCTGGCACGCCGTTTCATGTTTCTCCGGCACCGAATTCAAACAGCCGCGCATAAGGACCATGGGAATCCTGAACAACAAAATCTATTGGGACGACTTTCCACACTCGAAAGAGGACCCACGGGGCCAGATGTTGAAAACTAGTTGGATAAATCACCTGATGGGCATTGTTCCTGCCGAGCGTCAGCCAATTGATGCGAAAACGCGAGCATTGGTGCTTGAGACCACAGACGGCAGATGCACCCGATGTGACACAGCGAAGCGTATCGAACTGCACCATCGCCGTCCTGTCATCCATGGCGGCACAAACGAGCCGAGCAATCTGGTACCCCTTTGTTATAAATGCCACTTCCTTCATTCGCACGAATACACCGAGCACATTTGGCCCGACTTGGCGCGAATTTTCGTGGAGAGCGAATTACCAGCCGATAAAGTTGCTGTACCCACCCTCGGGCTGGAGTTTTGGCATGCGGGGTCAAAAATTGAGGGAAGGTTCGACAGCTCCAGGCTGTGTAAGCGTGGAAAAGGATGTGGACGAGCCTACAAATTGGCGCTCGATTCACCGATGCCGCTAAATGGCGAACTCTGTTCGATTGTCGAGATTCCTCCTCTTTTTGGCTTCTACGTGGCGATGGAAGACCTCTGGCTTAAAGGCTATCAGCCGCGTACAGACGATTTATGGAAAATACGTTGCAGTGCTATGAAGAGAGCCAAGAACAACGAAGGGTTCAGCCCATCGCCCGAATTTCAAATTCGGGTTTTGCGACGTTCAATTAAAACTGCCTTTCGGTCCGTAAGGCTCGGGCGAGAACCATCGGACTAGCCCGGCTGCGTTTCTTGCTCATTCTGAGCGCGACGGGCGAAAAAAAACGGGATTGAGCTAAGCATGTAGGCTTCGTGTCGTAGCGCTTTTCGGACGGGGGTTCGACTTCCCTCCACCTCCACCATTTCCGACAAAGGAAATCGTGTCCCGAGCTCGTCGAGTGCCTCGCGGAGATTTGATTGGGTTCTGCCAAGACTGTCCTCTTTCTTCTCTGCGAGTTCCTCTGTTCAGATCGAGTTGGCTTGCCATCCGTGCCGCCAGATTTGGGCCCGAAGCCGACTTTGTATGAAGGCCGCACAAAAATATCCGCATAGTCCCCTCGATGCGCTTATTCTGGCGTCACTGACGGAGTACCGCAAGTTCGATCTAAGCGTTTTCCCAGAGAAAGACCGAGGGGACCTTAAGAGCGATTCGCTTCTGGGCGGAAGAGAGTAGGGTTGCGAATGTCCAGCTTGAGTGGGCTGCGAATTGATTCTACCTTGGGACACTTTGAGCAATGCATTTTGCGGTTTCTCTTCGCTCGTACGCAAGTTGCTTAACATAGTCACTCTGGCATTTTGCGTTGCACCCAGGATCAGGACCACCAAAATTGCACAGATGCAAGCATGAACTCAGGCACCCGTCCGCATAACCAACGATGAAGCTACAGGACGCGGGCACAACCCCGTTGGCCGCTGGTGTCAGCAGGTTTTTGACTTCGTTCGGCGTGAGCATTTTTGGTTTTGATTTTGGAAACAGTTTATCCCAAGGTGTTTGAGCAGAAGGGTTGATGGAAAAGGACTTTCGGACACTTAATATTTCTTTTTCAATTGAACCAATTTGTGTCAGCAAGTCCATTGCACGTGTAACGCTTGCGTACATCTCGACAGGGCTCTGCGCTGCGAGCGGGGCGCTTGTGCCCTCAGACTTAGCACCGAACTGCCCTGCGAGAGCAGCGGAATCCTCAGCGACACGATTCGCTGCTGGAGGTGTGGCAACTACAGCGGCACCAACTGTAAAGAACCCCCCCATGGTGTCTCGCAACGCCTGCCATTTGATAGCGTCGAGCTGCTGAAGAAGGCCGTACTCCTGCTCGTAAAGCGGTAGTAGCTTTTGTCGAGCGGCAGGCGAGAGGGATTCTAAGTCAAGCCAGACTACCGAAGGAGACGGTGTAGTGGCGTCCGATGTCTTAACTTCATAATTTGGGTTTGACTGCTGAGGATTAGGTGTAACTCTTGTGTTGGCTATGAGGGTTGTACCGAAAGCTGTAAGGACGATTGCTGAAAGCAGGGTACGATCCATAACCTGCCTCCTTAGTGTGGACTTCCTGGCGTGACACCATTATTTCGGCTTCGAGAGAATTGGCCTTGTAGGTCGGTCGAGGAGTGCTCGGCCAGTAACCAGCTCAACGCAGCTATGATATAGAGTTCCCGGTGGAAAAGCCATGATGCCGACATCTGAGTAGCTCTTGCATACGGGGGACACCGTGGAAAATTTCAACCAGTTTGACTTTGCCCGATTCCCAAATCCAAAAATGGCGGTTTACGTGGTGACAGTCCGTATCGGCGGTGTCTTGAGACCAATTTATGTCGGAAAGACAGAGACAAGCCTTCGAGCAAGGATGGGTCACTACATGGCCTCAAGCATACATACGGCTGCGGATTTTGTAGTCGGCAATGCGATTGCCCTTTTTCAACAGAAAGGAATAGAGGTGGTTATTTGTTACAAAGATTCAACGAACCCAAGCGGTGATGAAATCTTCTATCGCAAGGAATTCAGAAATCGCGGTGACAAACTGCTAGACTTTTTCCCCAAGTACAGTGGGCTTGGTGGTTGTCCAGCGGTGACAGTAAAAAGTCTGAATGCGGACAAGGGCAAGGAATGTCTTGCCAATTTGGAAAAGTTTGTTGCGGAAATTGCCGCCGATCAAATCCAATGAACAACATCCGCGTGCAGACAATCCCGCACCACGTCGCCGCGAGGCGATCACTCATCGCGCCTAGCTAGGGAAAATAGTGACCACAACTTTGGATTTTCAAACCACACTCGACCTTATCAGAACGATCGTTCAGGTTGTCGTGGTAGCAGCAGGCGCGATATGGGGTTACTACAGGTTCGTTAGAAGTAGAACTTTCAAGTTAAGGCTGGAGCCCACAGTTTCTGGCATTGTGAGAAATGAAAAGCATTCGACTTACGTGAAAATCTCTAGCAAACTGAAGAATGTCGGCGCGTGCAAAGTAGACGTTTCCCAAACAGGTTCGGCGGTGACGATTCTATCGCACACTCCCAAAGCGACTGATCTCGGGAGCGTCTTGGTAACGTACGCGTCGGGAATTAAATGCCTCGTTCACAATTGTCAGCGTAAATTCGCGGATCTCGCTCGAAGCTTGCCTCACATGGAAATTGTATTCGCGGACGAGTTCTTTGGCTTCGAAGCCGACGAACTGGACGATAACGTTATTGCTCACAAGAGCCTCTTCGTTCTAGCTTGCGAAACTTTCCCTGGCTTGCCTCTTTGCTTCTTGGTCTTGCCTCTGCTCCCTGCCCATCGCCGTATTGCCTTGTTCCTGCCGTTAAGTTGCATCTGTTTCTCGATGCCATCCGCTTCCAGGTATTTATGCATCGGGGCGACTGAGCCTTCGGGCTGGGACTGGCCCCGCGTTTTTCTTCGCAGGGTCTGGGCCGTGAGCGCGCGAAAATGAAGAGGGTCTCTGAGATTCTGCAATTCCCGGTAATAATAAAGCGGCTTCGGGCG